>Ga0134099_1002891_pt1 | contig 13438 bp, 10 predicted proteins | sample 10_taG_2_FD_105482 | JGI IMG/M metagenome (GOLD analysis project Ga0134099, IMG submission 105482) | Switchgrass degrading microbial communities from high solid loading bioreactors in New Hampshire, USA - 10_41_5_180_A2 metaG | ecosystem: Engineered > Bioreactor > Semi-continuous > Anaerobic >...
CAGGTCGAGCTTGATGCTGCCAGTCTCCACCACCGGCAGGGCGGTCGGCTTCTCGTAAAACTCAGTCCGCGCGCTGATCAGGTCCAGGCTCTCCGGCAGGGCGGCGCGGCTGGCTTCGTCCGCGGGGATGCCCAGCCTGTCCAGCCGGGCGCCGGCCAGCTTCCACTTGGCCGTGCCGAAGCGCCGGTGCGTGACCACGCGGCCTCCATATGCGCGCTCCAGCGAGCGGGCCAGGTGGATGGCGTCGCCCTCCACGACGATGTCAAAATCCAGGCTGGGGCGGTTGAGCAGCAGGTCGCGTACAAACCCGCCTACGATGTACACCGGCAGGCGCTTTTCCGCGGCCACCCCGGCGACCTGCTTGAGCAGCGCCAGGCGGGCAGGCGGCAGGGCAGCTTCCAGCCGGGAGGCGATGTTTTTCTTTCCGTTTCCGCTCATCTCGCCCGTCCCGATGGTTTTCAGCAGGTCAGTGCGGGTGACGATGCCGATCACTTCCTCGGTCTGCTCGTCGATGACCGGCACCTGACCCCATCCGGTGGAGGCCATCAGCCGCTGCAGGTGGTCCAGCGCGTCACCCGGGCGCACGACCACTTCGCCGGCCTCCATCAGGCTGGCAGCGTTCAGGTTCAGGCGGTGGCTCAAGGCCCGGTCGACGGCGCGGCGGGTGAGCAGGCCGACCACCTTGCCGCTCTTGACCACCGGGTAGCCCTCGTACCCGAAGCGGCGCATCAGCTCGGCCGCTTCCTGGACCGAGGTCTCCGGGGTGAGGAGGAGCGGATGGGTGGACATGATCTGCCCCACCGTGACAGGTGGGTGAATCACGTCCGGCAGGATAGACAGCAGCTCATCCTGTACTGCCTGCAGCGGGCTGGCATGCCGGACCAGCTCGTCGCGGTTGATCAGCGCGGCCGCCGCCCTGTCGTGCCCGCCGCCGCCGAAATGCGCGGCAACTCTGGAGACGTCGACGGCGTCGGTGGTCGAGCGGGCCACCAGACGCACGCCTTCCCCGGTGCTGACCAGCAGGAAGAGCGCGTCCGGGTCCAGCAGATCGCGCAGCTTGTGCGCCACGCTGGAGACTTCCTCGGTCATTTCCTCGGCTTCCGCGGCGGCGATGACGATGTGCTGCCCCTGGATCTGGTAGGAATTCGCGGCGGCGCTCAGCGCTTCGTACAGCTGGCGCTGCTCGGGTGAGAGCGGGGGATTGAGGTACTTGCCGGCGATGCGCAGGCTGGCGCCCTGCTGGAGCAGGTAGGCTGCCGCGCGCACGTCCCGCGTGGTGGTGCTGACGTAGGTCAGCGACCCGGTGTCTTCGTAGATGCCCAGCAGCAGCAGCGTGGCCTGCAGGGCAGTCAGGTGACCGTTGTGCTCGCGCAGCAGCTCCACCAGAAAGGTGGTGGTGGCGCCGACTTTTTCGATCACCACCTGCCAGTCCGGGTTCAGGTCCTCGCGCTTCGGGTGGTGGTCGATGACATGGACCTCGGTCGCGTCGGTGAACCCCTTCAGGGTGACCAGCGACTGGGTGTCCACCAGGGTGACGCGCTCGACAGGCCCCGGGGGCAGGTCGCGCGCGTCCACGAACGGCAGGTCCGCACCGTACAGGTTCATAAAGGACCGGGCGTTGCGGTTCATGCGCCGCGGCAGCACCGCCACCGCCTGGCTGTTGAGCAGTCCGGCGGCCAGCAGTGAGGCCAGGGCGTCGAAGTCTGCCTGTTCGTGAGTCAGAATGACGTGCATGTGGATATTGTAACATCCCGGCCCGGTAGGGGATGGGATACAATTAACCATACGGAGGTGTCATGCCTGATCTGACACGTGAAGAGATCCTGCGCTATTCGCGCCAACTGATGATCCCCGGGGTGGGGCTGGAAGGGCAAAAAAAGCTCAAGGCCGCCTCGGTGCTGGTGGTGGGCATGGGCGGGCTTGGCTCGCCTGTGGCGCTGTATCTTGCCGCCGCCGGGGTTAGCCGGCTGGGCCTGGTGGACGACGACTGCGTGGACATGTCCAACCTGCAGCGGCAGGTGATCCATTCCATGGCCTCGGTCGGCCGGAGTAAGGCGCAGTCGGCCGCAGAGCGCATTCGCGGGCTGAACCCGGATGTGCAGGTGGAGGTGTACGAGGAGCGCTTTACCAGCGAAAACGCAGAGCGCATCTCCGCCGGCTATGACATCCTGGTGGATGGGACCGACAATTTCCCCACCCGCTACCTGCTGAACGATCTGGCCGTGCTGACCGGGAAGCCGTATGTCTACGGTTCGGTGTACCGCTTCGAGGGGCAGGTGTCGGTATTTGACGCCCGCACCGGCCCATGCTACCGATGCCTGTTCCCCGAGCCGCCGCCGCCCGGCATCATCCCCACCTGCTCGGAGGGCGGCGTGTTCGGCGTCCTGCCCGGCACCATCGGAACACTCCAGGTCACCGAGGTGATCAAGCTGATCCTGGGGATCGGCGAGGGCCTGGCCGGACGCCTGCTGCTCTATGACGCCCTGGACGCCACCATGCAGACGGTGACGCTGAAGAAGAACCCTCGCTGCAAAGTCTGCGGACCGGAGCCGGAGGTCACCAGGCTGATCGATTACGAAGCATTCTGCGGGCTGACCCCGCAGGCGCCCGACCCGGAGCACGAGATCTCACCCCGCGAGCTGGCTGAACGGCTGCGCAGCGGCGGAATCCAGCTGGTGGACGTTCGCGACCCGGTGGAGCAGCAGATTTCGGCCCTGCCAGGCGCGCTGAATGCGCCCTGGGACCGGGTGGAGCTGGCGCTGGCGGATATGGACCGCGATGCGGACCTGGTGCTGTTCTGCCGAAGCGGAGACCGCTCGGCCCGGGCGGTCAAACGCCTGCTCAGGGCCGGGTTCAAATCGGTGCGCAGCCTGCGGGGCGGGCTGAACGCCTGGGCGGAAGAAGTCGACCCGGAGATGCGCAAGTATTAATGCGGGAAAATTCTAAACAGGGTGGATGTAGTGGAAAATGGTAACGACAACCGGCCGGAGCGCCCGGTGATTCTGGTATCGCTGGCGCATCCGGATGATGAGAGCTTTGGCATGGGCGGTACCCTGGCGCTGTACGCACGGCGCGGGGCGTTGGTCTATCTGGTGTGCGCCACCCGGGGCGAAGCCGGGATCATGGCGGAGGAATATCTGCAGGGCTACTCCTCCGTGGCCGAACGCCGCGAGGCAGAGCTGCGCTGCGCGGCGGAAAAGCTGGGCCTGGCGGGGGTGTTCTTCCTCGACTACCGTGACTCGGGTATGGCTGGCTCGCCGGATAACCAGCATCCCCAGGCGCTGGTGGCTGCTCCGCTGGAGGAGGTGGCCGGGAAGATCGTGGCGCATATCCGCCGGCTGCGCCCGCACGTGGTCATCACTTTTGATCCCATCGGCGGATATAAGCATCCCGACCATATCATGATGCACAAGGCCACCGTCAGAGCCTTCCACCAGGCCGGCGACCCGTCCGCTTACCCTGAACTGGGCCTGGAGCCGTACCAGCCGGCCAAGCTGTACTATCACACCATGCCGGCCACCATGCTGCGGCTGGTGGTGCGGGTGATGCCGTTGCTGGGGCGCGATCCGACCAAATTCGGCCAGAACAAGGACATCAACCTGAAGGAAATCGCGGAGACCCGCTTCCCGACCCACGCGGTGATCGATTACCGCACGGTCTCGGTGGTGCGCGATCAGGCCGCCAGCTGTCACGCCAGCCAGGGGGCCGGAGCGATGACCACCGGCCTGGCCGCGAGGGTGCGCCGCTGGTTTGGCTCCCGGGATACCTTCATGCGAGCCTACCCTCCGCCCCGGCAGGGCGAGGTGGAACGTGACCTGCTGGAAGGGATCGATCTGGGTTGAGGTAGAACGAAGAAAGCGCAGCGGTGAGGCTGCGCTTTTCTTTACATCGAGACCGGCCTAATTCGCCATCTGGACGGCCGGCTCGACAGCCTGGAAGGTCAGCCCCTCCGGGCCGCGATCGACCAGGATGCGAGCGCCGGGCTGGAAGTCGCCTGAAAGCACGCGCAGCGCCAGCGGATCCTGCAGCTCGCGCTGGATGGCCCGCTTGAGCGGCCGGGCGCCGTAGTCCGGGTCGTAGCCGGTCTCAGCCAGGAAGTCCCGTGCGGCAGGGGTCACCTCGATCTGGAAGCCCTTCTCGGCCAGCATTTCGCTCAGACGCCGGACCTGGATCTGCACGATCTCGGCCAGGTCCTGCCTGCTCAGCGGTTGGAAGACCACGATCTCATCGATGCGGTTGAGGAACTCAGGGCGGAAGTGCACGCTGAGCATGCGCTGCAGCTGGTCGCGCGATACCGTCCGGCCGCCCTGCCAGAACTCGCTCCCCAGGTTGGAGGTCATGATCACCAGCGTATTGCGGAAGTCCACCGTGCGGCCCTGCCCGTCGGTCAGGCGGCCGTCATCCAGCAGCTGCAGCAGGGTGTTGAACACCTCCGGGTGGGCCTTTTCGATCTCATCGAAGAGCACCACGGCATACGGCCGGCGGCGCACGGCCTCGGTCAGCTGGCCGCCTTCCTCGTAGCCGACGTAGCCCGGAGGTGCGCCGATCAGCCGCGAGACGGTGTGCTTTTCCTGGTACTCGCTCATGTCGATGCGCACCATGGCGTGCTCGTCATCAAAGAGGAACTCTGCCAGGGCGCGGGCCAGCTCGGTCTTGCCGACGCCGGTAGGCCCCAGGAAGATGAACGAGCCGAGCGGGCGGTTGGGGTCCTGCAGGCCGGCCCGGGCGCGGCGCACAGCGTTCGAAATGGCCCGAATGGCGCTGTCCTGGCCGACGACGCGCCGGTGCAGGCGCTCTTCCATCTTGAGCAGCTTCTCGGTCTCGCCTTCCATCAGCCGGGAGACCGGGATGCCCGTCCAGCGGGCGACCACTTCTGCGATCTCCTCCGCGTCCACCTCTTCCTTGAGCAGCGCCTCCTGCCCGGCCTGCAGCTCGGCCAGTCGGCGCTCCGCTTCCTGCTGGCGGTGTTGCAGCTCGGTCAGCGTGCCGTAGCGCAGGCGGGCGGCCTTTTCCAGATCGGCCTGGCGCTCAGCCTGCTCGATCTGCGTGCTGGTGTCCTCGATCTGCTGCTTGATTTCGCGCAGGCTGGCGATGGCGGCCTTCTCCGTCTCCCAGCGCGTGTTCAGCTCGCGCTGGCGCTCGCGCAGGTCAGCCAGGTCCTTTTCGATTTTCTGCAGGCGCTGCAGCGATGCCTTATCCTTCTCCTTTTGCAGGGCCTGGCGTTCGATCTCCAGCTGCATGATCTGGCGGTCGACCTGGTCCAGCGCCTGAGGTTTGGAGTCGATTTCCGTCCGCAGGCGGGCGGCGGCCTCGTCGATCAGATCAATGGCCTTATCCGGAAGCTTGCGGTCGGTGATGTAGCGGTTGGACATCACCGCCGCGGCGATGACCGCACCGTCGGTGATGCGCACGCCGTGGTGCACCTCGTAGCGCTGCTTGAGGCCGCGCAGGATGCTGATGGTCTCTTCAACGGTCGGCTCTTCCACCAGCACCGGCTGGAAGCGCCGCTCCAGCGCCGAGTCTTTCTCGATGTACTTGCGGTACTCGTCCAGCGTGGTCGCGCCGATCATGTGCAGCTCGCCGCGGGCCAGCATGGGCTTGAGCATGTTGGAGGCGTCCATGGCCCCCTCCGCCGCGCCCGCGCCGACCACGGTGTGCATCTCGTCGACGAAGAGGATGATGTCGTCGGCGGCCTGGATCTCCTTGAGCACGGCCTTCAGGCGCTCCTCAAACTCGCCGCGGTACTTGGCCCCGGCGACCAGCGCGCCCATGTCCAGCTGGATCAGGCGCTTGTTCTTCAGGCCTTCGGGGACATCGCCTTTGACGATGCGCTGGGCCAGCCCTTCCACAACGGCAGTTTTGCCGACGCCTGGCTCGCCGATCAGTGCCGGGTTGTTTTTGGTGCGCCGGGAGAGGATCTGCACCACCCGGCGGATCTCTTCATCCCGGCCGATCACCGGGTCGAGCTTGCCCTGGCGGGCGGTGGCGGTCAGGTCGCGGCCATATTTTTCCAGGGACTGGTAGGTGTCCTCCGGGTTCTGCGAGGTGACCCGCTGGGTGCCGCGCACCTCGACCAGCGCGCGCAGGATGGCGTCGCGGGTCACGCCGAACTGGCTCAGGCGGCGGCCTTCGATGCTCTCGGTCAGGCCCAGCAGAATATGCTCGGTGGAGACGTAATCATCCTGCATGCCTCTGGCGAAGCGCTCGGCGGCGGTCAGCACGTCAACCGCCGGCCGCGAAAGACCCACGTCGCTGCTGCTGCCGTAGACCCGCGGGCGGTTCTCCAGGTCGCGGCGCACCTCGCTGCGCAGCGCCAGCGGGCTGCCGGCGATTTTGGTCACCAGCGCCGGTACGACCCCCTGGTCCTGCTGCAGCAGGGCGAGCAGCAGGTGGGCAGGCTCAATGGCCTGGTGGTTGAACTCCCGGGCCAGCTGCTGGGACTGCAGGATGGCTTCCTGTGCTTTCTGCGTGTATCGTTCAAGATCCATGTTCTACACCTCGTAATTCCCTCCGCCGGACGCAGGCAGGGAAAGATGACCGGCCTCTGTCCTCCCTGGCGCTGCCGGCTGGCGTGTTTTCTCTGGTTTCATCTTAGGCGGGGTGTGTTGGAATCAGGTCAGTGGAACATAAGAAATAGATCAACCCACCCGGCGAGGGAGCCGGTGGGGGGAGATGATGTGCAGGCACGACAGCGGACTGCCGTGGCGAACTGGCCGGGAGACGGATCAGGACTCCGCTGCCGGGGCAGCGCCGTCCGGCGAGGTTTTTGTTTTCGCAAGCGGACTGCCCGGAGGGCTCTCGGCGGCTGCTGCCAGCGCGGCGGGCAGCGATTCCCAGAACCCGGCCTGCTGCCAGCCCTGCCACTTACCCACGAAGCGGTTGTAGTGCCGCTGCCGTTCCTGCTCGCGGTCCGCCTGGAAGGCGAGCACGCCAGAGGAAATGCGCCGGAAGGGTCCGGTGTGGCCGAAGTACAGGCGGGTGCGCTCGCGCTCCTCCTCCAGGAAGGCGGGCAGCCCGGCCAGCCACACATCGCAGTCGTGGATCGCGCCCAGCGCCTCCTGGGCCTGCTTCGCAGCCTTGAGATGCGGCTCCACGGCGCCGTCCAGCAGCGGCAGAAAGTTTTCCAGCGTGTAGCGCAGACGTTTAGCGGCGATGCGCATGGTATGCAGCTCTTCGGCCCGGTCCGGCTGAGGGACGAACTCCGCATACGAGAGAAAGCCGGTCAGGCGGTGCAGGATGGCCTCCCGGGCGAGGGAGTACAGCTCCGGCGGGTAGGGCGGTTTGGAGGCAGGCACGCGGGAGAGCTTCTTGTTCATCTGCTCGATCACCCCGCTGCGCTCGAAGCGCTCCAGACCGCTGACCACGCAATCCTGCAGATGGTCGCGCCGCTGGCTCAGCCGCAGCAGCAGCCGGCGAACGCCGCGCCGCAGTGCAGGGTCCTCCTGCCGTGCCAGGTTATCCCGCACCACGTCGATCTGCACGTCCGTGTCACGGGCCGGGCCGAGCGCGCGGGTCAGGGAGCGCACCTCTCTCGTCCAGCGGCGCGCATCCTCCGGGGAGATTGCCTCGCCGAACAGGCTCAGCGCGGCCCGCAGCCGGCGGGAAGCGACCCGCAGGCGGTGCAGGTATTCGATGTCCTCGCCCTGACGGGTGCCCTCCATTTCGACAAACACGGCCAGCATGCGCTGGCGCAGCTGCTCGGCTCCATAGGCAGCCAGTTCCGGTGAAATGGGCTTCTGGCGCTTACTCATCCTCGTCCAGCAGCGGTTGGATCTGCCGGCGGATGTCCTGCTGCAGTGCGTTGATGGATCGCGCAGCGTCCAGGGTGACGAAATGATCTTCCTCGGCCATCTGGTCGAACTGCTCAATCAGCCGGGCCTGGTAGATCTGGAAGGAGTCGTATAGATTGCCGGCCAGGTGCAGATCCATGCCGGAATCCCAGTAGTCGAACCCCCGCCCGTGCACCAGGCGGGACACCAGCGTATGCACATCGGCCTTAAGGTAAAGCACAATGTCGGGTTTGAGCGCGAAGCTGTACATCTCGCGCGCCCAGACCGGATCAGCCCCGCGGACCACGTCGCGGGCGATGGTGGAGTAGAAATACCGGTCCGAGAGCACGTAGAAGCCGGCCTTGAGTGCCGGGATGATGTTGTTTTCCAGCCGGTCGGCGAAGTCCGTGGCGTAGAACAGGCTCATGGTTAGGCGGCCCAGCGTGTGGCCGGACTTGGCGGCGTCCAGACCGGGCTGGGTCAGCGCGGAGCGCCGCAGGCCGGTATCCGAGACGGCGTAGCCCTTGGTTTCCAGCCAGGTGCGCAGCAGCTGGATCTGGGTCGATCGGCCGACGCCGTCGGTGCCCTCCAGCACGATCAGCTTCCCGGGCAGGGAGGTGATGTGGTGGTAGGGAAAGCCGCTGCCGTAGAAGAGATTTCCGTCCTTCGCTTTCATGCCGGCTTCTCCTCGCGGGCCGGGTCTGTTTGCTGCTCTGTTTTCGCCCGGCGGGCGAGGGCGCGCGAGAGCTGGGCCGGGGTGGGCAGGCCCTTCCACCCGTGCAGCGCCTTCTTGACGATCAGGCGCACCTGATGTTGCTGGTCCTGCACAGGCAGCGTGCCGTCAATCACGGTAAAGCCGAACTCGGGCACCATCTGTTCGTACTCGTTGATGATGCGCTGCTGGAACAGGCGGAAGCTGGTCACCCGGTTGTCGGACAGCCCCAGGTCCATCCCGGCCTCATAGTATTTCAGGTTGGACCGGCCGGTCCAACCTGAAAGAATGCGCTCGGTGGCCACTGAGACCGGCACCTGGAAGTAGAAGACCAGGTCCGGCAGCGGCGCGAAGGAGTACAGGTTGCGCACCCAGGCCGGTGACACGCCCCGGGCCACGTCCCGGGCGAAGGCGGTGAAGGCGTAGCGGTCGGCGAGCACAATCACGCCTGCTTTCAGCATGGGCAGGATATGGTTTTCCCAGCGGTCGGCGAAGTCGGTGGCCTGCAGCAGGCTGAATGTGGTCGGGGTGAAGACCTTGTCCTTCTTCCCCGATTTGGTTGTGCTCCTGACCAGAGCGGAGGAGTTCCACTCAGAAAAGTGCACCGACTTTCCCTGGTTTTGAAGCCACTTGTACAGCAGGTTGATCTGGGTGGACTTCCCGCTGCCGTCAATGCCTTCCACCACAATCAGTTTCCCGTCGAAATTGTGGGGTTTGAGGACTGGCCTGTTCACATTACCGCCCTGGTTCGTATGCCTGTATCTGTTCAGTATATACCAATCAGCACATCGAAAGGATATGCGAAGGCCCCGGAGCAGGATCGTCCGGGGCCTGTGGATTTCACAGCTCCAGCGCGGAGTTATTCCTCATCCGGAAAGTCTTCGGATTCGTCATCGGTGTAGTCCACTTCCATCATTTCACCGGTGGCGATGAACACGGTGCGCTCGCAAATGTTGGTCACCCGGTCGGCGGCGCGCTCCAGGTTGTGGGCCACCCACATGAGCAGGTTCACCTGGTCGATGGTCTCCGGGTTGGCGATCATGGTTTCGATCAGCTTGTGGTGGACCTGGTTGTACAGCTGGTCCACCTCGTTGTCCTGCTGAGGGATGGTCATCGCCAGGCGGTGATCGCCGTCCACGAAGGCCTGCAGCGATTTCTGCAGCATGGTCATGGACAGGCGCGCCATATCGTCCAGCTCCTGCATGGGGATGGGGATGTCGAACGTGCCCAGGCGCAGGGTCACCTTGGCGATGCCTTTGGCGTAGTCGCCCATGCGCTCCAGTTCGGTGCTGACCTCCAGCATGGCGGCCAGCTGGCGCAGGTCGCGGGCCATGGGCTGCTGGGTGGCGAAGAGGATCAGGATCGCATTCTCAATGGCGAAGCGCTTTTCGTTGATCTGAAGATCGTGCTCGTAGACTTCCCGGGCCAGCCTGGTGTCCCTGGTCCGCAGGGAGTCCATGGCTTTCTGGGTGGCCTGCTCCACCATTTGGCCGAGCAGCAGGATCTCATCTTGCAGATGGCTGACTTGTTGGGTTAATCGATCTCGAGAAGCCATGGAATACCTCCCCGTGGGAATCAACCAAAACGGCCGGTAATGTAATCCTCGGTGCGCCGGTCCCTCGGTCGAGTGAAAATCTCCTCTGTTGGTCCATATTCTACCATCATGCCTGCCCGGTCGTCGTCCATGGTGAAAAAGGCGGTGTAATCCGAGGCTCTGGCCGCCTGCTGCATGTTGTGGGTGACGATAAGGATCGTGTAATGGGGGGCCAGCTCACGCATCAGGTCTTCGATCTTCAGGGTGGCGATGGGATCCAGCGCGGAGGCCGGCTCGTCCATCAGGATCACCTCCGGCTGGATGGCCAGCGCGCGGGCCAGGCACAGGCGCTGCTGCTGCCCGCCGGAGAGGGACAGCGCGTTTTGCTTCAGTATGTCCTTGACCTCGTCCCAGAGGGCGGCGGCCCGCAGGGTGGACTCGACCAGCTCGTCCATGTTTCCCTGGAAACCGTTCGCCCTTGCGCCCCAGGCGATGTTGTCGTAAATCGACTTGGGAAAGGGGTTGGGCCGCTGGAAGACCATGCCGATCCTGCGACGCACCTGCACCGGATCCACCTCGGGAGCGTAAATGTTCTGATCCTGGAACAGGATTTCACCCTCGATCCGGCAGGCGGGGATGAAGTCGTTCATCCGGTTGAATGAGCGCAGTACCGTGCTCTTGCCGCACCCGGACGGTCCGATGATCGCGGTGATCTTGTTCTTGCGTATCTTCAGGTTGATGTTCTTAACCGCTCTGAAACTGCCGTAGTAAATGTTCAGATCACGGGATTCAATGGCGATATCCTGGTTTCCGTTATTCTCGTCCATGTGCTTGCCTTGATAGCGCAGCGGTGCGAGGCGTTTCTGCAGTAGAGGATTGCCGGCAGGCTGGCGCGCAGACCGGGATGGTTAGTCTCATTATATAAGTGAATGGGCAGGGCGTTAAGGTCTGGAACCGGCCAATCGGGCATGCCGGGGCCGGTGAGGTTTCAGGATGTGCATAGGACGCATCCTTTCTGATAGGGTCCCGGTTTGGCTGGTATAATTACCTGTTTGTAGTGGAAATTGTCTGGATAGTTGAAATTCGAGTAAAAGGTAGATCATGATCGAAAAACTAGAGGCGATCGAGGCCCGGTTTAATGAAATCACCCGCGAGATGGCCGAAGTGGGGGACGATTACCAGCGCACCGTCGAGCTGGCCAAGGAGCGCGCGGAGCTGGAGACCATCGTAGCCAAGGCGCAGGAGTACCGCCAGGTGCAGGAGCAGCTGTCGCAGGCCCGTGAGCTGGCTGAGTCCAGCGATGAAGAGCTGCGCGAGCTGGCCCAACTGGACCTGGAAACGCTGACCCCGCGCCTGGAGACCCTGGAAGCCGAGCTGAAGCGGCTGCTGGTGCCCAAAGACCCGCGCGACGAGCGCAACGTAATCGTAGAAATCCGCGCCGGCACCGGCGGTGACGAGGCGGCCCTGTTCGCTGCGGACCTGTTCCGCATGTACTCCCGCTTCGCCGAGCGGCGGCGCTGGCATATCGACGTGATGTCGGCCAACGAGACCGGGATCGGCGGGTATAAAGAGATCATTTTCACGGTCAAAGGCAAGGGCGCCTACTCGCAGCTGAAGTTCGAATCGGGCGTGCACCGCGTACAGCGCGTCCCGGCGACCGAAGCCCAGGGCCGCATCCACACCTCGACGGTGACGGTGGCCGTACTGGCAGAGGTGGAGGACGTGGACATAAAGATCCCCGAGAACGACCTGCGCATCGACGTGTACCGCTCGGCGGGCGCCGGCGGGCAGAACGTGCAGAAGAACGCCACCGCGGTACGCATCACCCACCTGCCCACCGGGCTGGTGGTCGCCTGCCAGGACGAACGCTCGCAGCTGCAGAACAAGGTCCGCGCCATGAGCATTTTGCGCGCCCGGCTGTACGAGATGGAAATGGAAAAGCGCATGTCGGAGCAGGAGGAAGCCCGCCGCTCGCAGGTGGGCACGGGCGAGCGCTCGGAGAAGATCCGCACCTACAACTTCCCCCAGAACCGGGTGACGGATCACCGCATCGGCCTGTCATCCTTCAACCTGCCCGGCGTGCTGGACGGCGATTTGACCGAGTTCATCGAAGAACTGACTCTCCGCTCGGAGACCGAAAGGCTGGCTGTTGGAGAGTTTGACGAAGATTAGTGTTGCAGAATGGCTGCGGCACGCCCGCCAGCGGCTGGACCCTATCAGTGAGTTTGCCAGCATTGAAGCTCAGGCGCTGCTGTGCCATGTGCTGCAGCAGCCGCGCGTCTGGCTGATCACCCACCCGGCGGCGGAGCTCAGCGATGACCAGGCCGCCCGGCTGGATAACCTGCTCGAGCGGCTGGCGAACGGCGAGCCGCTGCCCTACCTGACCGGCAAGCAGGAGTTCTTCGGGCTGACCTTCCAGGTCTCGCCCAGCGTGCTCATTCCCCGCCCGGAAACAGAGCTGCTGGTGGAGCTGGCGCTGGCCTACCTGCAGGATCACCGCGGTCGGCGCTGCGCGGACGTGGGCACAGGGTCGGGCTGCATCGGGGTGACGCTTATCCGCTATGTGCCGAACCTGCGTGTGGTGGCCGCCGATGTATCCATGGAAGCGCTGCTGGTGGCCCGGGAAAATGCCCGCTTCCACCGCGTGGAAAACCGCATTTTCCCCGTACAGACCGATCTGCTGACCGCGCTGGCCGGGCCGTTTGACCTGGTATGCGCCAACCTGCCCTACATCCCGGCTCGAACGCTGGCCGGCCTGCCGGTCACCCGCTACGAGCCGCTCCAGGCGCTGGACGGCGGCCCGGACGGCCTGCGCTGGATCTCCCGCCTGCTGCAGGATGCGGAGCGCTGGCTGGCCCCCGGCGGGATGCTGCTGCTGGAAATCGAGGCCGGTCAGGGCGAGAGCGTCCCGGCGCTGGCGAGCCAGGCACTGCCCGGCGCACAGGTGAAGCTGCATCACGACTACGCCGGTCTGCCCCGGCTGGTGAGCGTTGAACGAGGAGGATGAATGGCATTGAAGACAACCCGCGTCGCGGTGAACGATCCCGACGCTTTGCGGCAGGCGATGTACACGCTGCGCACCGGCGGGCTGGTGGCCTTTCCGACGGATACCGTCTACGGCCTGGCTGCCGACGTGCATTCGGAAGCGGCGATTGAACGCATATTTGAGGTCAAGGACCGGGATATGAGCAAGGCCATCGCTGTGCTGGTCGGTGAGGTCAGCCAGCTGGCATTGGTTGCGGAAAACCTCAGCGAAACTGCGCATATTCTAGCGGCCCGCTTCTGGCCGGGCGCGCTGACTCTGGTGGTGCCCAAACATTCGGGCCTGCCGGATCACCTCTCTCCTTATACGACCGTGGGGGTGCGCATGCCCGATCACGCCTTTGCCCGCGAGCTGCTGCGTGCTGCCGGGCCGCTGGCGAC
>Ga0134099_1002903_pt1 | contig 13385 bp, 16 predicted proteins | sample 10_taG_2_FD_105482 | JGI IMG/M metagenome (GOLD analysis project Ga0134099, IMG submission 105482) | Switchgrass degrading microbial communities from high solid loading bioreactors in New Hampshire, USA - 10_41_5_180_A2 metaG | ecosystem: Engineered > Bioreactor > Semi-continuous > Anaerobic >...
CCCGGACTCGGTTTCGTCCTGGCCATGTCCCTGATCGGTTCCCTCTGAATCGTTATCGTTCTATCCGGGTTCTTCTGTATCTTGCTCATCCGAACCGGAACCTTCTTGATTTGGAGGCTCCTGCTGCTCCCGGTTTTCGTGACCCGGCGAAGCAGTCCCGTTAGGATCTTTGCTACTCCCTGGTACGGTCAAATGGGCTCTGATACTCGGATCCAGCAGATCTACAACGGCATTTGAGAAGACTCTGTCAGTAGTTATCCCCAATAACAGGTTATGCACCGTTTCCTTGGCTATGGTCCTGTTTACTTCCCAAAAGCTGATATGATCCAAATATATCCCGGCACCCGGCAAAGTCAAACTGACGACGTTTGAACTGTCAAAGGATGCCGCAGCTTTGGCAAGGGTTAACATATCCTTAAGTTTTAAATTGGTTTCGACCATTCCAATTGCTTGAGACAAAAGCTGAGGTAATTTGGGTATGGTGCTAGGTTGTAAAGCTTCTTTGATAACGGCTTTAATAACTTTTTGTTGACGCGCCGTCCGGCCTATATCCGCCAATTCATCATTCCTATAACGAGCGTACTGCAGAGTTTTGGAACCGTCCAGACGTTGTTGACCTTGTTTCAAATCAATTACTCCGTCCACTTTATCTCCGGTTTCCCAATACATATCCTTTTCGACGTAAATATCGATCCCGCCCAAGGTATCAATAATACCTTTAAAACCGTCAAAATTGGTCACCACATAGCCGTCCAGGCTAATTCCTGTCAAGTCTTCAACTTGTCGGACAAGTTCATTAATCCCTTTGTACATTACCACGGAATTGATCTTCACAAACGGATCGGAGTTCAGCGTAATTCGCGTATCCCTTGGAATTGACAGCAGAGAAATAATATTAGTATCCGGATCAACGCTGGCCACAATTAAAGTATCTGCGTTATAAGTGGTGTCCCCGGGTCGTTTATCGGCGCCGACAAGCAAGACGCTGACCCTTTTATCCAACTTAACAGGTTCACCTGTTTCTTCATCGATCGGTGAACTGATCGATCCCGGATCATCTGAGTTGTTGTCCTGAGTAAAATAGATATAACCGAAAGCCGCCGTTCCGGTAAGCAATCCTGCCACCAGGACAGCAAAGATAATTAAAAACCTATTAAATCTACTGCGTTTCTTTCTCAAATCTGGCCACTCCATTTAATTTCAAACAATATTTTTCTTGTTCAGGCAAAAAACAATATAAAACAACAAATACTTACAACTAACTATTATAGCATTGAGCAAGAAACCGGGCAATTAAATTGAACATTTAAAAATTTTACCACTCTTTAAGCCTGGCGGCAATTATCTCAGCGTCACCCGGCAACAATGTCCTGGGGTCGAAAACGAGTTTATCCTTGACAATCCTGGCCAATATGGGGATTTCTCCATAACGTAAAAACTCTTCCAATTCAGTAACCGAAGACTCCAGCGGCTGAACGGTGCAAAGGACGGAAGGCAAAGTTGCCGTAGGGAAAGCTCCTCCCCCTACACAGGAAAGCCCATGGTCAATTTCCACTTTAACAGTGGTTACATCCTGCAAAAGGCCCTGCAAATTTTTTGCTTCTATGTAAAGCTCATCTTTAGTTTTGGACAGCATACGCCAAATCGGAATTTTATGATATTCCTGCTTACGGTATAGATCCAAGGTTGCAGCCAAAGCTGAGATGGTAATCTTATCCACTCTCAGGGCCCGGGTGAGGTGGTTTTTCTTAAGCTTTTCGATCAATTCCCTTTTCCCGAGGATAATACCGGCCTGAGGTCCGCCCAGCAATTTGTCCCCGCTAAAAGTTACCAGAGTCGCTCCGGATTTTACCGCTTCTTGCACGGTAGGTTCTTTGGGCAGACCCAAATCCGTTCCATCCAAAAAGCTCCCGCTGCCAAGATCCTCAACCACCGGAATTCCAAATTCCGCCCCAAGCTGCGCCAATTCCTGCACATCTACTGCATGGTGAAATCCTTCAATTCTGTAATTGCTGGTGTGGACTTTTAAGATTAGAGCCGTTTCGGCGGTTATCGCTTCCCGATAGTCCCTAAGCCAAGTTTTATTAGTCGCCCCTACTTCCACTAACTTGGCTCCGCCTGCTTTTAAGACCTCAGGTATCCGGAAAGAGCCGCCGACCTCCACCAACTCTCCTCTGGAGACTATCACCTCTTTGCCATTGGCCAAGGTATTCATTATCAACAACACGGCGGCCGCATTGTTGTTGACCACTAATGCGGCTTCGGCACCGGTAAGCTCAGTCAATAAGTCCTGAATATGATCATACCTTGAACCACGCTTCCCGGTGCGGATGTCCAATTCCAAATTACTGTAACCCGTTGCCAGCTTCAACATATGCTCAACAACTTCATCGGCCAAAGGAGCCCGGCCGCAATTAGTATGCAAAACTACGCCTGTGGCGTTTATGACTCTCTTTAAAGTGTTCGCGTTCCCTGTCATTTCTTCGATAACCTGACGTCGTAACCATTTTCTAAGTTCGCCGGCAAAATCATCAATAGGCAAATCCAAAAAATCCTGATTTTTTTGCTTTATTAAATCCCTGGCCTTAGCCAACGCAGTTCGTACTGCCCATGTCACGGTTTGGCGACTATATTTTTTACATATTTCACTGTCACTGACAAACTCTGCCACCAACTCATGGACCGGCGGAAGTAACCGCAACTTATCAGATTGGTCTTTGATCAAAGAAAACACCTCTAATTTGCAATCTTTAACAAAATGCTACACAAGTGACTGTATTATTTTTTAAGATTTCGACACTCGATTTAAGGTAATATATTAAAAAAGCTGTTTTTAACAATGTACTTAAAGCAGCTATTTAGTATCCAGGGGGTAAGCATATTGTCGATAGCCAAACAAGTAGTTATAAGTTTCGCCGAAATAAAAGCCAAAAAAACAAAAGTATGTATCTTTTGCAATAGCATTTTAAAGAGAAACCCACATTTCTTTCGCAATCAGACCATATGCTCTGATTGTATTAAACAGATTCGTACTCTCTATGCCGAGGGATATTTTAAGTAAAGATGAGGCCTTTTGGCCTTGTTAAATAAAAGGAGCTAAAAAGCTCCTTTTATTTAACTTTTTGGTCTTCTGATTTTTAGTTTTTACTTGATTACAATACTTTTCAACGAATTTATCGCATCTTTCTCAATAACGACCTCACCATGTTCTTTCAGGAAATCTCCCGTTGTGAGTACTGATTCACCAAATTCGTCCAAAACTGCTTCCGCTATTTTTTTCTTCCTCTGACTGCCGATTTTGCTCAGTGTCAGGTAATACTCATCTTCATAGGTGTACAGAGTCGACAAAGCACCGGGAGCATCCGGAAGAAGAGCTGCAGCCGAAATCGCATCTTCCAGATCTTCAAAAACATAGACCCATTCTTGTTCAGCGGCGGATTTGGTAGAAGACCTGGATTTTTTCCTATCCTCCAAACCAGTATGGACAAAATGATTTATATCGGCATCAATGTGATCATCCTGTTTAATAACAGTGATCACAAATTCGTCCTCTGAAGCAACCGTTGCTTGAACCCAAAACGGCTGATCCAAATTAAAATCAACTTCATCTCTGGCCTTAGAGATCACTTCCCAGAAAAACTGCTCGGTCCTACTGGATCGTTGGAAGAAATCAACAAGCGAGATATTACGATCGGCAAGTTCGGCAAAGGAGATAAAGATACGAACAGTATTCTCATTTACCTTTAGAATGCGCATAGCGCTTCACTCTCCTTTCCCTTAACCAACGGTTAAGATTGGAAGTATTTTTAATATTATTAGAGGTTTTTATTATTTATATTATAGCATAGATAGTCAATATTCTGATGCCATAATATTCCACATTATTGACATTTTATTTATATACTATTCATCAACGTCCTGTTTAGGACCGTGCAACTGTATACTTCTTTTCTTTCAGGGAGATATTCTATAATCACCAAGTCTCCCTGCTGTAGCGAGTTGTAGATCGTACTGTCAACCAAAACCGTCAGCTTTTCTTCACCGCTTTTTAGGGTTAGCAGATAGTGTTGATCATCTGATTTCGGATCCTGCTTCAGTTCCAGCGAAGTAACTGTGCCTCTGGCTTGCGCCGGAGGCTTTAGCCAGTCGCCGTAACTTATTATAAACATATTCGTGTAAATAAGCAAAATAATTGCGGTTAAAATTATCCTGCCAGCCAACCTGATTCTTTTCCGGTCCCTTTTAAAATAGAGGCGGAAAACTTGATAAAGCCTTGCCAAAAAAAAGATATAAATAAGAAAAAGACCACCTAAAGCGGGCCAACTTATTTGCAACAGATAGTTATAATAACCGTTATTGAAAACAGCCAAGTCTAATCCTATCATAAATATTTTCTATAACATATGCCTTAAAATATACTTAAAAAATAGGCCTAAATAAAAATAGGCCTAAATTTATCTATGCATTCAAAAGCTCGGAAATATGCTCGATTTCTTCTTTTTCCAAAATAGCTTCCGGATTTAACTGGATAATCATCCTATCATTCAAATTTATTATTCCTTCGATTACCGCTGAATTACCTAGCATAGGCGGCGGAGACATATCTTCTATGGTTTTTATTTCTTTTACTTCCTCTACGGCAAAAGCTACCACACCCTGATCCATCTTGCTGATAATTGCATACTCCGCTTCATGACATTGGTCAAGGCCTAGTCGGGTATGCAAATCAATCAAAGGGATGGCCTGCCCTCTAATATTGATTAAACCCTTAATATAGTCGGGTGCTTTCGGCAGAGGATGCATTTCAGCCAAACGGGTTATTTCCCGAACTCTATCCACCCGAAAAGAGTATTCTTCTCTGCCCAAAGTAAAAATCACTGCCTGAAAAGCCATTGTACCACCTCAATTAAACTTTGGCTATTTCGTTAACGGCCTTTTGCAGAAGACTGTCGTTGGTCTGAACAACCTTTTGGTTCGCTGAATAAGCACGGGTTACTTCCAACAGAGCAACCATTTGCTCAGTAAGATCAACATTTGACTCCTCCACAAAGCCTTGCTCAATACGAATGTTTTCAACCGGCATCAAATTCGGTTCGGCATCGGTTCGGAACAAAGTGGTAAGCCCGTCTCGTCGCAGATTATCAGCCGGAATATCGACTATTCTCAACCTGTCAATAATTTGATTGGTCTGTTTATCCCTTACGGTGCCGTCAGGTTCAACCTTAAAGTCTTCAGGCAGCGGTCCAATCGGTCCGTTTAATCCCAAGACAAGGTTGCCGCCGGCAGTTCGTAAGTAACCGGAAGGATCAAGTTGGAAATGGCCGTTACGGGTATATCTTTCTCCTTGCGCTGTTTCAACAGCAAAAAACCCTTCACTTACCAAGGCTAAATCGGTTTTGTTTCCTGTTTCCCGAACGGTGCCCAGTGTTTGTTTATACATCACCCTGTCCGCAAACACACCTGTCCCCATGATTCCGAGCGGAGCCATTTCCGTTTGCCCGGTGTCCTGCTGCTTAGCCAGCCTGTTGACCAGCAAACGAGGAAATGAAACCACGCGTTCACTGGCTTGCCTATAACCCGGTGTGTGCATGTTTTCCAGGTTCTGATCTATAGTAACGCTTTTCTTTTCATTCAGCAGCATACCGGATGCGGCCGTATATAGTCCACGAATCATTTATTCCACCACCTTGCTTGGGATTTAAACAATTTATACGTTAATTGTTCTGGATAACTTGCTTGTACATGCTTAAGTGAGCGGTATAAGCCCTGGCCAAAGCGTTATAATGCAAAGTATTTTCGACTAGTCTGGTCATTTCCAGGTCGATATCCACATTATTGCCGTCATTGCGCATAGAAGTGCTATTGTCCGCATATACAAACTGATTAGTAAGGGCTATCCCCGACAAATGTCTTTCGGAAGTCCGTTTTAATTCCAAATTGCCCGATTCGCCTGTTAGTGCGGAACGCAACACTTGTTCAAAATTAACATCGGAGCGTTTAAAATTCGGCGTATCAACATTGGCAATATTATCGGCCAAAACTTTATGACGAAGGTCTAGGGCTTGCAGCCCGCCCTCAAGCAAAGTAAAAATTTTCGAATCCAACCATCCGGCCATCTATTATCCCCTCATTCGTATGGCTTCCACTATCATTTGGTCCTGGGTTTGGGTAACCCGGGCTTCAATTTGGTAAGCCCTCTGAGCTTGGAGCATATTGGTCATAGAGTTGAGCAAATCCGTATTGGATTTTTCCAGCATGGAACTACGGATAACCCCAAAGCCGTCGGTTCCTGGCGTTCCCTGGATAGCTTCACCCGAAGCGGCAGTGGCTCTGTACAAATTATTGCCGATTTGCTCCAGCCCATCCGGGTTATTAAATCTGAACAAAGGTATGGTGCCAATTTCCACAAGGTTGGTTTCTGCTGTTTCCTCTTGTTCCCCGAAATCAAAGAAGAAATCGTCAAAGGAAAAATCAAAATCATCAAAGAACGAATCACCCTCGGAGTCACTGCTTTCCGCAATGATTTCCCCATAGACTGTCCCATTGGGATCGACAATTATCTTCTTAACGTTTGACGGTACCACTATTTCCGGTTCAATTTTCATACCGAGGTTATTTACTAAATTGCGTTCGCCGTCCAGGCTGAATATACCCGCCCTCGTATAGGCAACTTGTCCGTCCGGAGTCCTAACTTGGAAGAATCCTTCGCCCTGAATGGCCAAATCGAGCGGATTGCCTGTTTCAATCAACGAACCTTGGCTAAAATCAATCCTGCGGCCAACATATAAATCGGGGTTAACCACCGGCTCAATCGGAGCCGGCAGTCCGCCGTAAAAGAACACGGTATAGCTTCTTTCCTGCGCATCATAGCTCTCTTCCAGAGATAACAGTTGCGCTTTAAAGCCAGCAGTCTGAGCGTTGGACAAATTGTTAGATATAATATCCAAACGGTTCTGGATGGTTTTGAAATATTCCGCTGATATCTTCATCAGGATTTTCTCCTCTTATTCGTCCAATATTCTTTATTTGTCGCTAAAATCCTGCTAATAAATTCAATAAATGCCATGTTCCAAGCCCTTTACAGATTAACTGCGTTTCAAATCTATGAGTTCTTGCAACAAAGTATCCGAAACTGTGATAACCCTCGAGTTTGCTTGGAATCCACGCTGAGTTACGATCATATCGGTAAATTCCTGGGCAAGGTCCACGTTGGACATTTCCAAATAGTTGGGTATGATCAACCCTCTGCCGCTCGTTCCGGGATGACCTATACTTGCTTCTCCGGAGTTATTGCTTTCCGTGAAATAGTTGTTCCCTTGAGAAATCAAACCTGCTTGGTTCGGGAAAATCGCTAGAGCAATTTTAAACATTGGTACGGTTACCGAATTAGTTCCGTTCGAGTAAATCCCGGTTATTACACCGTCCTGGCTAATGCTAAAGCTGCTTAAGGTATATCCTGTCGGATTGGCCGGATCTGAACTCAAATCCTGGCCCAAGACAAATTGTATATCACCGGGAGGATCATCCGGATCACCCCAAGGATCTGCGTTAGGAGTAATAGTCGGTGGAGTGGTTGAGGTATCTATGCTGTCTATGATGTAAGTGTACCCTTGAACTTTGGAACCGGTCCCAACGTCAATCAGATTGCCGTCTTTGTCAAAATCAAAATTGCCTACCCTGGTGTACACATAACCGGTTGCGCTCTTTAGAACAAACATTCCCTCGCCCTGAATCATCATGTCGGTCTTTTTACCTGTATATTGGGAGCTCCCCTGTCCTATTATTCTGTCAACCGAGTTCAGGATGGAACCCAGTCCAATGGATATTCCGTTAACTCCTCCGGTGGTAGCGGTCGGAGCGGACGCTCCGCGAATTTCCTGTCCTAACATGGTGGCAAAACTGGTCCGTTCCCTTTTATAACCTGCCGTATTGACATTGGCTATGTTATTACCGATTACATCCATGCTTATTTGGTGATTTTTCAGCCCGGTAATGGCCGAATATAATGAACGCATCATAGGCTTGTCCCCCTATCCTTTTTTCAATGTAAATAACAATTGGTTTCAGTTTTATCAATTTGGATTTTTAGCCAGAACACGGTATTAGAGCCAATTATCCTCTGGCGGGTTGTTTTCTAAGATATCATCCTGTTCCGAAAAGTCCGGATTCTGTTCAGGAAGATTTGGTTCTTCCGGCTTATTCGCCGAAGGATTTACTCTAATTTCCAAAATATCTTCCATTGCCAATTTAGTATCGCCAATCATCAGCGTCAATTCTCCGTCCAGCCATTTTACTGCGCTTATTATTCCGACTATTTCTTTCCCGTCCGGACCTTTGGCAACAACTTCTTTACCAATCATCGCCGCTCCTTGCACCAGCAAGGACTGACTGTTTAAAATAACCATATGTTCCTTAAGAGATTCTATAGCCGTTGCAATGTTAGTCTGTTGTTCCAGCGAGCTAAACTGGGCAAGCTGAGCGATAAAATCGGAGTCCTGCAGCGGAGACAGAGGATCTTGGTATCTTAATTGAGCAATCAATAATTTTAGGAAATCGTCTTTGCCCAAGGTATTCTTAACCGTTTCGGTTGTATTGTTTTTTGCTGTCGTATTTGTATAGTTTACATATGAGGTATTGATCGGATTAGACATAAAATTCTCCTCCGTTAGGCTCTGATGTTAATTCGATAACCGGAACCGGCATAACCGGTATACGAGTTCAGGCCGGTTTGAGGGAATATTTCGGTTTCGATTAAATCAGAGTCATAATCCTTGCTGGAAATCCCGTTTTTCGTATACTGCTCCGCAAACTGAGTCTCAGTTTCCGGCTGACTGTCAGGTTGGTAATTCATTTCGAAACTGCCACAATTCACTCCGATTTGGGCCAGGCTGTTTTTTAAGTCCTGAATGCTGTTTTGCAAAAGTAAACCTGTAGATTGCTCCGAAGTATTGATTACAAGGTTCAATAAACCGTTCTCCAGTTTCAGAGAAATATTAACTCTGCCAAGTTCAGCCGGCTGCAGTTGGAGCGACAATTCTTTTATTTCTTTTGGCGGAGTCAAATCCTGCTTTTTTAAAGCGTCCAGGACTTGCTCAATCACTCGCAAAGCTTCTGGAGAAGTTTTTTCAATGATTTTAGGATCAGGTGCCCCCGAAGTTGCATTGGGTACATTGTAAAAAGCCTGATCATTGGGCAAAACATTCTGTTTAAAAGCTTTATTATCTTTGTTGTTTTCAACATTGAACTCAGCAGCTTGCTGCTTTAAACCGTCAGCTAAAACCTGGTTTACCGATGGTGCTTGGCTCAAAGCATTTACCAATTGAGGAGTTTGCAAACGTTCCGCATTTACTTGGACTGTTTGATCTAAGTTTTGCTGCGAACCCAGAATAAAGTCGTTATAACTTCGAAGCAAACTGTTTCCCGCGGGTTTTGCACCCGGTCTCGAAGTTATTTCAATTCGACCAGCCAGTTCGGCCAGTTGTTTGCCGATTTCTATATTTCTAGCCAATTCCTGCACTTGGACAGAATCCTGCTGCCCCGCTGAAACTGTACTTGAGTTAACCCTTTGAAGTAAGGACTGCATATCGGCATATGATCGGGTATTAGGCGTAAACCTCTCAATAATCTGCTGTTGCTCTGCTTGAGGTTTGCCTAAACCAAACCGATTTACGGTATCAGCAGAGATCAAATCCTTTTGCTCTCCGCTATAACCCGGTAGAGAATGGGAGAAGTCAATAGGGCTTTGTTCGACTCCCAGTCCGGAATTGGCCTCCTTGCCTGCCGGAAGAATATTTTGGAGAATCTGGAGATAAAAATCCTGCCCCGAAATGTCTGCCAGACTGCCGGTATCCGGAATATCCTCTGAGCTTGCCGGATACGGAATTATACTTATTTTATCTCCGAACTCTCCGGTTACTTGCCCTGCCCCATGCCAGTCCTGCAAATAACTGTTTAACACCAGGCTAAACAGCAATGCGTCAACGGAATTGTTTTGCCGGTTCTGTTTGGATTCGTTACCCATACTCTGAAGATTCAAAGCGGGCAGAGCTTCAGTAATATTCATCTCTTCACCTCCCGTCAGTATCTAAGACATATATCGAAAAAAAAGTTTCGATACTTTAATCTAATTGGACAAAAAAATAAAAATAAAAAATGTCTTCAAACTAAATGAAGACATCCGTTTAAGCATTTAATTGACCTAATAAGATACTTTTCTTTAACTCTATAAGATATTTTTCTTTTGCCGGCTTAAATAACCGCGCAGACGCAGAATAGCCTGGGAATGGATTTGCGAGATCCGCGACTCGGACAACTTCATGATGGCCGCAATTTCTTTAAGGGTTAAATCCTCCCGGTAATATAGGGCAATGACCATTTTTTCCTTCTCCGAGAGTTTTTCAATGGCCTCGATTAGAATCTTTTTCTGTTCCTCTTTTTCTATCCGCTCAAATGATTCCTCGGACTTATAATCAATAATCATATCCAACGCGGTAATATTATTATCTTTGGAATCGTTAGAAAGGGCCTCATCCAAAGAAACAAGGGTCATAAACTGACCTTGCAAAAGAATGTTATTTAGTTCTTCGAGGGATACATCAAGCTTTTCAGCCACTTCCTCCATTTCCGGACTGCGGCCTAGAGAATTCTCCAATTCAACATATACTTGATTAACCTTTTTTATTTTTTGTCTGGCCGAATGCGGAACCCAGTCCATAGATCTTAAGCCGTCTATAATCGAACCCCGAATTCTCAGAGTAGCATAAGTTTCAAATTTTACTCCTCTGGACGGCTCGTATTTTTGCAAAGCATCCAAAAGACCAAATACTCCGTAAGCAATTAGATCATCCTCATCGATGTGGGCGGGTAAAGACATAGCCAATTTACCGGATATTTTTTTCACCAGCGGCAGAAATTTTTCGATATGTTCCTCAGTCCAAGCAGGTTGCTTATTACTATACGCTCTATTGTACAATTAATTTCCACCTCCTGCTAATCCCCCCAACCCATTTTGCGCACAATTTCCGCTTGCTTACCGGCATCCATCGTGCCGTTGAGCATTTCATCGGCTATCTGGCCGGGATACTCCTTTCTTTTATTCATAATTTTATTTTGGTCTTTATTTTTATCTTTGTTTTTGCTGTTATCTTTATCTTTTTCTTCCGGATTCTCTTTCTTATGTTCCAAAGCGCCGAGTAGTACATCGATAGTTGCCCGGTCTACGTATATCGAATCTTTCGGAGGAGGCGGCGATATTGCTTTCCAAATTGAAGCCAGAGCTTGGCCAAGCAAATAAACAAGTAAAAAAGACAAGCCCGTCCGCACTAGAATTGCTAAAAATCCGTACCCTCCGTTAACGGAAAAAACACAAACTATAACAGCAATTACCAGACCCAGTCTGAAAAAAAAACCTTGAATGGTCATTTTTTGTTTTGAGGCCATTAAATCACCTTTTCTCCGTGATTAATCGTTCTGATATGTAATTCTCCTGTTTTTATGTCAAAGTTAATGGTCCGACCGAAAGTCCCTCCGACATCGGCCGCCAAAAGAGGGATACCGTGCTTTTTTAATTCTCTTTCCACTGCTTCGGCGTTTCTTTCGCCAATTTTTAGCTGAGGAGTTCTTCCTTTAAACGAAAACATCTGAGCTCCTCCGGCCATTTTGGCTTTGAGCCTTGATTTGCGCAGGCCTAATTTGCATAGATCCTCCAACATCATCTCCAAACAGGTATCAGCATATTTAGCCGGATTACCCGCATGGTTGCCGTTGGAACTCGGAAGCATAATATGAGCCAGCCCGGCAGCCCCTTCATGTAAATCGTATATACAAACTCCAATACATGAACCAAGTCCTGCTGTCATTAACTTGTCCGGTGTCCTGCCAATTTTATAATCCGCCATTCCTACGATTATAGTGTTGCTCATATACCAAAGACCCCTAGCAATTTATCTAACGATCCGCTTTCCGGGATATACAGAAAAGACCCCTGCACGCCTTCCAATCCGGAAAGTTTAGTATCTATAATCAAGACGTTATCGTCTATTTCCCCTTCCTCGAGCAATATGGAATCTATCATGGCACCGACCATGTCAATTCCCAACGCCGGAACCGAAGGCTGAAGCCTTACGCCTGAAAACTGGGAAAGGGCAACAACAAAGGAACTTACCATGATATTACCCACTTCTTGCAACGCTGATTGGGCAAGCTCATTGGTAAAAATATCAGGAGGATCCGGCGTACGGAGTAGGGTTTGCACAATAGCTTCAGCACTCGAGGGTGGGAACACGAATACGGCTTTACCGGGTGCTTCTCCTTCTACCTTTAAATACAAAGCCACTCTGATCGCTTCAAGCTCTCCTAAGGCTTTTTCCAGTTCTTCGATCGAAACCAGCCAGACTTTGGGCACTTCCATACTTACTCTGGTTTGCAATAAAGCCGAAAGAGAAGTAGCGGCATTACCGGTACCTATATTGCCGATTTCCTTTAAAGCTTCAAGCCTCATCGCCGATATTTTCATCTAAACCAAACCTTTCTTGATCATTTCTCTTTGGATGTCAAAAACATAGCCAATTATTATGTCCCTGGTCTTCTCCGAAATATCCTGAAAACTGGCTGAGATTCTGTAATTATTTGTGTCTTCTTCTTTTTCCGAGCGAATTACCAAAGCAGGAACCTCCAATTTGGTTTCTCTCAAATTCAATTTCAACATCAAGAGGGTTTTGGGTTCCAAATATTCCTGGCAGTAGAAGCGTACTCCTCCTCCGCTAATGTCGTTCAATAGAGCGTTCCTTTCTTCACTCACTCCGTCTTTGTCAATCACCAGATATTTAAAATCTTTAAAAACTTTGACCCTGACAAATCTACGACGTTGTACCTTTTTTATTTTATTAGGATATTCAACGATAAAAGTCGGGATAGGGTCGGAAATTCTCTTGATAATGTGAGTCTCAAAGGAGTAAGCGGTATGTTCATCGTTGAAAAATATTTCTAACGATGTTCCCTCCCTTAGCGGAACAAACTGACCATTGGCAATCGGTACCCCTATCGAAATAATCCTCTTCCCGAGTTCTTCAATTTTGGTCCGATAACGTCCTTTATATTCTCCTTCCCGAACGACTACTTCAATAGATATCCCTTCACGGATCTTATCTTCATATAGCATTGAAACACCCCATTATTTTTGCATTCTTGGGTTTTAAATCAGCAAAAACTACAAGCGCAAGAAGTTAGAAATAAATCCTCTAATCCCGCCGCTTTCGGTTGGGGGTTCCAGATAAATACCCGCAACATTACCTGCAATCCACTGAATACATTTGTAAGCCTGGCTCTGGGGATTGGATAAACCAAGCGGCTTTTGCTGCATAACGGAACGCCCAACCTGGGGATCG
>Ga0134099_1002904_pt1 | contig 13383 bp, 7 predicted proteins | sample 10_taG_2_FD_105482 | JGI IMG/M metagenome (GOLD analysis project Ga0134099, IMG submission 105482) | Switchgrass degrading microbial communities from high solid loading bioreactors in New Hampshire, USA - 10_41_5_180_A2 metaG | ecosystem: Engineered > Bioreactor > Semi-continuous > Anaerobic >...
CAAAAAATACAAATAAATTCAAGTTACTGCTATGAATAATTATTCAAAAAATTAATATAAATCCACATTATCCATATTATGAATAATCCCTCATCAAGCCTTTAAAGAATTCCTCAATAATTCCATAGGATTTTTTGAGCCGCGTGTGGTATGCCGACTCACGAATCTCCGGCCAACCGTAAGGCTGAAGGTTCACCAATTTTCCCTTTTCAAGGGCTGAAACCCCTAAAAATATGCTGTCTGCTTTTCTGAATCCGATTCCGCCCGAGGAGTAGAAATCAGCCAGAATCACCTTTTCGCACCCATTTGCCACATTAATAAGATACCACGGAATGCGTATCTCAACCCGGTTCCCGGTGGCATAAAAATCCGCGAGGGAATCATAACTTTCAGATTCTGGGTTTGCATTCCCAAACCTTAAAAGCCCGGACTCGTAGTACTGGGGCGGTATGGTTTCATTTGTCAGGGGCAGGACAATTTCATTGCTTATAAAGGAGCGGATTGTGTTAAACAGTCCGCTGTTTTTCTTTTCAAAAGCCCTGTTCCGCTCAAAAACCCGCCTTTGCACCGAGTACTGGTAATAAAACCTGTCATAATATGCGTCCGTAAGAATCCTTGTGTTGTTTTTGCCGTCAAGAACCAGCAGAAAATCCGCCGGCTGGCTGAATGCCAACCCGAATCCCTCAGCCTTCGTATTCCCGTTGCCTGTCAGCCCGATGGCAACGCAGTATTTTTTTGCATCCCATTCGGTCGGAAGATTCAGATACAGGTAAAGGTAACCTTCATCGGATTTGGCATAAACCGAGCCGTCGTTTCCTGTTGATACCGGATTATCGCCTTCCCATTCGCTGAAATCTCTGTCGGGATAACAGGCGCTTCGGTTCTCTCCCGGCTCAAAAGCCAGGATTCCGTAACGCTGCTCGGCGGATTCCACGTTCAGCCCCCTTTGGAAAGGGTTATCCGGGGAATATCTTATGGTATTCCAGGTCTGTTTGAACCATTCATCCTGCCATTCGAAAATAATTGCGCCCGCATAGCTTTCCAAAGCGATATCCCTTGCCATGGATGAAATCATTTCACCCTGGCTTTTTTCGTCAACCCGCCCCTGGTTATAGCCCATCACGCTTTTGTGGGCCATACCCCTGGAAGTAGGCACCCCAAATTCCGCAATAATTACCGGTATGCTGTACTGTTTGCGCAAATCCCTGAGATACGCCCGGTAAGGGTTGGTTTGCCCTTCTTCGTCCCTAAACTCAAGGTATTCCGGCTGGTAGTTCATGAATTCGGGGTAATAAGGATATACATCCACCGCCGCAAACAATCCCGCATAATATTTGCCATTAGCCCGGATGGTTTCGGTGTTAACCGATACCATATCCTCCTCCGGAAAAGGCTCGTTGGAATGGGTAATTGTGTCGGTGGTGGCCCAGTTTAAAAAAGCCACCGGGGTCTGGTGGGAATAATTCTCAGTTTCGTGTTTTATCAGCCCATCACCGACCTGGGCTAAAAACACCTCAAAGGGCTGTGCCCCTTCGGTATAAAGGTATTCCCCGGAAAACTGCCCAATCCCTTTGTTGTACTCATTTGTGGATTTGACAAAATCGGGCAGCCACTCAAGTCCCAACACATACCCCACGGTGTAAGGGGATACATCCCATTCATACACCGCCTTTTCGATATTACCGTAGGATGTATAGGCGCTGTTTCCGTGGATAATGTCACAGGCTTCCATAACAGCGCGGGAGAACTGCTTCAGTATCGCCTGCCCTTCGCCAAATGCATCGCCAATTGTTTCCATCCAAGTCTCGTTAAACCATACCCCCTGCAGCAGGTAAAGCGGGTTGCCGGGATTTTTAACATTGTAATCATACAGCGCGCGGTAAAAATCCGGATTCATTATGGTGAATACCTTTATGGTATTCGCGTTCATCTTCCCTATATCCTCAAACCACTTTATATAGGTCTGATAAGGGATATCCGGATTGTTCAAATCCGTAGTCGGCAGTGTGAGGCCAATGTTAACCCCTTTCAGGAAAGTGCATCTCCATACCCCGCCTTTTTTGATATAGAAATACTGCCCGGCAGTCCGGGCATTAACCTGGATACCTCCGGTATCCAGGTCATCGGCATATTTGGGAGGGGTTGGATACTGCGCTTTCTTTGGTTCAATCCCGCTGTTAACATTAGAATAATCGGAAAAATCATTGAAATTTTTAGTCCCCGCAAGGTATATTCCAAATATTGACAATATCAAAACAATTACAAGAAGCCCGGCTGTCAGAACCAGCCTTTTGTTGTAAAGCAACCTCAGAAAATCACCTTCTCATTTTCTGAATTCCTTTAAACCCTCTTTAAGTACATAATACGCCGGCTTCAGCCTTTCATGGTAGGAGGGCATAACCCACTTTTTCCATGTAAAACTTCCCTTAAGGGAAATCTGGGTGCCGCCCTTTTCAACGCACGCTCCAACCCACCAGCTGCCAGCATCAGCGGGGGTTATAACCTGATTCTTATAAATATCATCCATAATCTTTTTATCGGAGGGGTCCATTACATTAAGCAGCTGCCAGGGTATTCTGAGTTCCAGAATCCCGTCTTTAAAGTAAAAATCCGAAAGGGATTTGTATTCACTGGATTTCGGGTCAGAAATCCCGAAAGCCAGCTTGCCGGTTTCAAACTGCCCAAACGGTATAACCCTGTTGGAGGGAGGAATCACCAGCTCGTAATTTATACACATCATCATCCTGTTAAACCGTCCGGAATTTTTTGTCCTGATGTCGCTTACCAGCGGTATCATGCGGTACTGCTCGCCATACAGGAAGTAAAACGAGTCATAATATGAATCCACCATTATCCGGGAATTATCCCTGCCGTTTATCTGAATTACAAAATCCGCCGCTTTATCAAAGGTGACGCCGGTACCCCTGATTTGGAAATTGCCCTGCCCCTCAATGGTGTCGATGGGTATTAGCAGGGTATCCTTTTCAAAATCGTAATTTTCGCATTGGAGCATGAAATATACATACCGCTCGTCGCTTTTCATATAAAGATTTCCGGCGGAGGAAACCAGCACCGGGGAGGCTCCTTCCCAGTCATCCGTCTTTCCGTCCACGTGGCAGATGGCCTGGCTTTTGCCGGGGTCAAAGGCTAAAATCCCGAAAAACTGCTCATTGGTCTGGACATTTGACCAGAAGGGGCGCTTATCCGCCAGGTCAAACTTCTCGTTGTTCCAGGTCCTTTTAAACCATTCGTCCTGCCACATGAATATAAGCCCGCCGGCATAGTCCTCCTCATACATCGAGCGGAACATATCAAGAAGCATTTCCCCCTGCCGGGTCTCATCCACTCCACCCTGGTTATAGCCCATAATGCTTTCGTGGGCTTTTCCCCTGGAGGTGGGGATTCCGAATTCCCCAACAAGTATCGGCATGGTGTGGGCAAGCTTCAAATCCCTGAGATATGCCCTGTATGGGTTCTTTTTGCCGTAGGGGTCGGTGTAATCAATATAATCCTCCTGGTAACTTAACGAATCCGGATAGTACGGGTAAACATGGTAACAGGCGAACTGGCCCGGATAATAGGTATCCCTTGCCTTTATATTCTCCACGTTAACCGTTACCAAATCCTCATCCTCATGGGGCTCGTTGGGATGGCTCAGGGGGTCGGTGGTGACCCAGTTGGTAAAGGCTATCGGCACCTGAATCCCGTATTTTTCGGTCTGGTATTCTATCACCGCGTCCCCCGCGCGGCACAAAAACACCTCAAAAGGAGAGGCACTAAGGGTATACATATATTTGCCCGCATATTCTGTTTTGCCTGTGTTGTTTTGATTGGTGCCTAAAACCAGTTTCGGGTCCGGCTCAATCCCCAAAATCCAGCCGGCAAGGTATTTGGAAACGTCCGCAGTATACTCCCCTGACGCAAAACCCGCCCGCTCGGGCAGGGTAATATTGCCGTGGATTACGTCCACGGCGTTTTTAGCGTCGCTGATAAAGTCCAAGGCTATCTTCTCGTTTTGAGCAAAAACATCGCCGAAGGCGTTAATATCGGCTTCGTCCATCCATACCCCCTGGAACAGCCAAAGGGTATTATTTGACTTGGAATTAAAATCCAGCAGCGCGTTATAGAATTGCGGGCGCATGGTGGTATAAACCCTGATGCAGTTAACATTCATATCGCTTATCATCTGGAACCAGCGGTAATAATCTTCGTAGCTTATGGACAAATCCCCGGGAAACAGGCCCGGTTCGGTAGCCCCTATATTGACTCCTGTAATAAAAACCGGCCGCCATTTGCCGTTTTGGTAGAACTCAAAATGATTGCCGTTCACCCTGGAACGGTAGCGCACATCGCCAACAGTTTCAAAGTCGGCGTTTTCCCCACCCAACCTGTCCGGTATATTGATTTTAAAATAAGGGTCTATGCCGTATTTTGACAGCATCCCCATCTGAACCATCACAGCAAAAACCAGGACAAGGGCGATTAGGCACAGAAAAAATTTTTTCATTTGGAACTTATCCTTTCCAAAAAGGCTAAAACTCAGCGTATCAGCGGTCAAACTCCTTGCGTTTGATGATACCCCATGTGCGTCGCAGTTTCCGGTATTTAAGCATGCCCTCCACCCTGAACAGGGTGATGCACTGGCGATACCCGAAGTTTTCCAAAAAAGCATAATTTGCAAGCTGCCGGCACTGTTTTGCCGTCATCCTGCCAAAATGTATCTTCTGTTCCAGAATCAACCCTCCCAGGGATATTATAATCCCCAGTGAAACAGCGAGTATAAAGTATAAAAAGAAATAATACAGGCTCAGTTCCCCCAAAAACAGGGACAGCGGAATAATAAAATAACCCAAAACCTCAATCGGGGCGCCGAAAACTTCAAACAACCAGCTGTAAGGCACTGAAAGCATCCCGACCATTCCGTAGGACGGGTTTAATATCATCTTCTTATGCTGCAAAAGGCTGTCCAGAAGCCCTATTTGCCAGCGCCGCCGCTGTGTCCTCAAATCCTTTAATGACATGGGGCCCTGGGTCCAGCATACAGCGTCCTCGCAGAAAACCACCCGGTATTTCTGCTTTGCCTTCCGCATATTTTCGTGGATGTTTACAACTATCTCCATGTCCTCGCCAACGGTATTGGTTTTGTAACCACCGCAATCAATTACCGTCTGCTTTCTGAAAACCCCGAAGGCGCCGGACACAATCAGCAGGGAATTTGTAAGCCCCCAGCTGACCCGTCCTGCCAGAAAGGCGCGGAAATATTCAATAATCTGGAATTTCTCCACCGCCTTATCTGGAATTTTAAAGCTCCTCCACTCCCCGTCCCTGATGACAGAGCCGTTGGCAATACGCACCAGCCCGCCTGCCACCACCGTTTTGGAATCCTTAATAAATTCGGTGGCAAGCTTCAGCACCGAATCCCGCTCCAACCTTGAATCGGCGTCAAGGCAGACAAAAAGGGGGTAAACCGACATATTGATCCCCGCATTCAAAGCATCGGATTTCCCACCGTTATCCTTCTCTACATAAATCAGGTTTGGGTATTCGGGATTGTGATATACACCCCGTATTGGCTTCGTCGGCAGGGATACTTTAATGGTATACTCAATTTTGTGCAGCTCAAAAGCATTGACAATTTTCTCATGGGTCTGGTCTGTGGAACCGTCATTCACAACTATAAGCTCAAATTCAGGATAATCAAGCTTCAACAGCGCATGGATATTATCCACAATATTCTCCTGCTCGTTTCTGGCAGGGACAATAAGGGAAATAGGAGGAAGATTCTCGGAATCTACGTAATCTATATAATCGTCAACCGAGCGGCGCTTAAAATTGCGCCCGATTTTGGAATAGGATACCATAATCTGTATCAGGTAAATGAGGTTTAAAAGCAGAGTATATCCCATGCAGAACAGGTTAAAGTAGTAAATAAAAGACCTAATAATTACCAAATCCGGTACTCCCTCCTGGGTATTTAAAAACCTGTCAACTCAAGCTGTACTTGCGATACAGCATATACTTGACGGCGTCGGCGCCGTACCTGTCGTATCCTTGAAGGACTTTTTCCACATATTTAAGCTCGGTATCAATACCGACCAGGGTTTTTGCCGCATTAAACCTGACCCACCATTCAGGGTCGCTGGTAGCCTTAACCAGGGCCTCCTTTGTCCTGTCGGTATTATATTTTAGCTGCTTTACTGCAGTTGAACGTACAACCCAGTTTTTATCATGGGCGGCAGTGATAAGCTGGTGTTCGTATTCAGGCTTGCCTATTTTCCCCAGAGCCTGGACGCAGGCTATTTTAAGGTTGACGTTGTTGCTTAACAACCCCTTGATATATATATCTTCAAACTCATCCAATTTGTAATCTGCCAGCTTTTTTATTACAGTTGCCCGGATGTAATCGCCGCAGTTTTCAAGTATTCTTCTGCCCAGGGAAGATATATCGCCCGAGTAAACATCAAGCAGCTCATGGATTATCCTGAATGAATAATGATAATTGTTCTCAAACCCGCAGATAATGTCGGCAACCGACTCCTCATCCCCGAAAACCGACAACGCCATAGCGGCGTTATAGGCAAGAATACGGTTTTTGGACTTTGCGAGCTTTCTTATATACGGTATCTCATCCTCCTCGTAGAAAAAGGCAACCTTGCGGCATGCATAGGCCTTTTCATACCTGTTTCCGTTATGAAGCATTTTTTTATAAAACTGCATTGGATTGGCTTTTTCCAAAACCTTGACCAAAGCCGCCTTCTGCCTGTCGTCGGTATCATCGCTTAAAAGGAGCTCCACCGCCCTTGAGGACAGGATACCCATTTTTAACTTGTCTTCCCCCACATACCCTGCAAGGGCATCGATTACACTATCTTTAGCAAATTCGGTGGGGGCAAATATTATTGATTCCAGGTATTCGTTAATGGTATTCGATGCCTCTTCACGCCTTTTTTTCCTGGCATCCTGTTTATGGGACAGGGATAACAGAAAAATATACTGAAACAGTATAAAAAACAAACATATTACAAGGGCGATTAAGGCTACCGTTTCGCGAGTAAGCTCTATAATCACACAAAAATCTTCCTTCCAAAGGCTGGTCATTTCAGGGAATTGAAGAAGTTAGAAAGTATTTTGCAACTGTCTTTCTGCCTGAAGGCAAAATCAACATCATCCCAATCATTCCATTTAAATGATTTATATCCTGCAGATTGTTTGCTTTCCGGGAATATATAAAGGGTGTCTTTTGTACTTTTATCGGCAATAAGCACCGAGATTATTATTCCATCAGTCCTGACAGTTCTTAACCCAAATTCATCCATTTTAGAACTGCCTAGCGGCCTTGAATCATTAATCACCATATGCCTTGATGGGTTGGTGAAATTTAGAAGGTTCCAGGGTATCCTTATATGGACTGAGGAACCCGCCTGATAAAATGTGTTGCCGGAAGAATCAAAGGAGCCGTAGGCGAACTGGTAAATAAAATCAAACCTTCCCGTATAGCTTTCCTTGGACATGAATTGCCCGCGGCTGCGGTTATAACTGGGTGTAACATACAGTGCTGCGGAATTTTTGCTTTCAAATTTAATTATATATTCCATTCCCGATAAGCTGTTTGCGAAATATGCCGGGTCATACCTGTATTCCCCGTCATTCCTCTGATAGGTATCAAGCCCTATAAAAAGCTGTTCATTGTCAAAGTCGATATCCTTGTCCAGCATCAGGGAAATATAGATAAACGCGGGGTCGTGGCGTATCTGGATTTCCCTCATACGCCCCCTATCCTGAATGCTCATGCCTGTTTCCCCGTCACCCACAGGCTCTACCGCGGTTACACCCATATTCTGTTTCGGGTCAAGGGCGTTCTTCCAAATCCGGCTTGAGCCGCCCGGCAGGACGAAATCCGCCAAATCACCGGAGCTTTGATACCAGTTGTCGTTATAGTCGCTTATCAGCCCGCCGATACATCCTTCCTTCTGGATTGCCTTCAGCATCCTGACAAGGGTTTCTCCCTGCCCGGTTTCGGTATAACCGTTAACCGAGCTATCCCCCTCAAAGGCATTGATGTTAGTGGCTACCCCAAACCCGTCTATTAAAACCGGATACCTGGTCTGGGTCTTCATAAATGTGCTCAGGTAGCCTCCAAAGGGCAGGCTGCCGTTTTCATCGGTATAACCTGAATACCGGCCCCTGTCATTGGCAACCGGCTCATCAAAGGGATAAAGCTGATACGCCAGAAAGAAATGGGGTTTTGCCTGCTCGGAGGCCACAAGGCTGTTCAGGTCAAGGCTAATATTCCCGGACCAGGGCAATGAAGGCGCCAGGGCGGGATTCCCGGCCGCCCCTACCACAGGTTTATACCCGTAGGTTTTCTCGCTGTAACTGAACACATAATCACAGGCAAGGGCAATCAGCCCTTCCGCCGCCCCGCTTTCAGAGGAAACATATTCCCCCTGGTATTTGTAGCCCGGATTAGAGGACCTGAGGGCTGAAACGGTTGCACGCGTGGTATCCGTTTCCACAATAAACCCGAGAAGATAGGGGGACACATCCTGGATATAAGTGCCGCCTTTCCTCGCCCCCACAGCGGGTATAGAGCCTTTGCCGTGAACTGCGTCAACAATATATTCAATATTCCTGCGGATTTCGGACCGGGACGACTCCGAAAGGGCATAGGGCGAAGCTATATTGCCAGGCATGGTGACACTCTGGAAAAAGTAAATGGCGGAATCCGGATATTTGCGGTTGTGCTGGTACAGCGCCCGGTAAAATTCGGGAGGTAGCAGGTCATAAACCCGCACGCAGTTTCCGCCCATAGCGCTGATTTCGGACAAAAACCTGGAGTATACGGATATATCCCTGGTATACTCATACTTTCCTGCTCCGGGCATCACTGCATTTATATTGAACCCTTTGACGGTGAAAGGCTTCCATTCATTGCCGAATTTCACCTCAATAGCATTCCCCGCAAGACGTGACGCCTCTTCATTATTTGTCCCGGGCTGCACCACATTCTTTTTGTTTGCCTCGGCTTTTTTTAGAATAGTTTTCATTAAGGGATAATAAAAATTCCAGTAAAAACTGGTGGCATCACCCGGTTTTTCATAGCTGAAAAACTGATAAAACTTATAGGAAAACAAAAAATTAGGATAGCGTTTGGGGCCGGTATAATCAGTGAACTCGCCGGCAAAAAAATAAGCTGGAGACAGGTTTCCCTGTGTTCTCACCACGGCAGGGAATGATGTTTTGTTGGACACTCTTTTAAACTTCTCCTGCCCGGGCTGGTTTAAATCGAGATAGAATTCAGCTACAGTCTGTGTTTCAAACTCGCTTGAAACTATCACGAACCAGTTGTAAAACCTCTGGCTCCGGCATTTAAACTCATTTTTATATTCACTTTTCAACGATATGGTAACCATGCTGCCGTTAAAATCCTTTTCCTTTTCAAGGATTACAAGCTCCCCTGAATCGGAAACCAGCAGCAAGCCCTCGCCCGAATAATCCCATCGCCTGCCGTACTGGGTCTCATGCAGCGACAAAGCCCAATCAGGCACATCATCCAGGTCCCCCAAATCCCTAAAGCAGCGGCCAGTCCAGCCGAGATAGGAAATCCCGAATGTTGACTCAATCTCGCTGCGTACCCCTTCCTCCATTTTGAAGGAAAACAGATCGGCTTCGGCTATCAGTGTTGCACCGTTGACATGGGCTACGGCAGCAGTGGCAATATCCTCATAGTTTAACCCCCTGTTGTTTTCATCCCCGTATATGTCGGAAATATAGAGTATATCAGGGGTTCTTGAAAGCCTTGCAAAACTCACCCCGTCCTTCTGGCCGGTTTCCTGATGGACGGTGCTTAAAAAGTAGTCGGTTTTGAAATTGTACCTGCTGTTGTCAGGCTTTCGGTACCTTAACTGCTCAAGCATCCAGAACAGGCCGTAATGTTTTCTGTTGGCGATTATTTCTTCCCCAATATTTTTGGTTTTCAATTCGGGTTGGGCTGATTTATCAAGAACCACAATATCCAAACTGTGAACAGGTGAAACATACCACCCGCCGACCACAACACAGAAAAACAGGGCAAGGAACCCCACAAACCATAATACCTTTCTTTTATACATAGGCAGCCTCACCCGCATATCTCCTCTTTATAGCTGTCAGCTTGTCCTTGCAATTGACAAAGGCCTCCACAACCTTTGGGTCAAAGTGGGTGCCTGACCTTGACTCAATATACCTGCACGCTTCCTCCTCATCCCAGGCGTCTTTATAGGGGCGTTCGCTAAGCAGGGCCTCAAAAACATCGGCGACTGCAACTATCCGGGCATAAGGATGGATTTCTTCCCCTTTAAGCTCGATATACCCCGTGCCGTCATATTTTTCATGATGCTGCTGGGCGATAACCGCAGCAGCCGCCAAAAATTCCCCGGGGCCTTTTGACATTATATTGTAACCATATATCACATGGTCCTGCATTATGGCAAATTCATCTTCTGTGAGCTTGCCCTTCTTGCTCAGGATGCTATCAGGGATTGCCAGTTTCCCAATATCATGAACCATGGACGCCAAAGATACCAGGCGTTTTTCATGCTCGTTCATCCCGAGCTGGCCGCACAGCTCATATACCATTTCGGATACTATCTTAAGATGTTCGGATGTGCCGCACTGCCTGTTTTCGGCCATTTCCGCCAGGTTAATAAAGAATTTTTCCTGAAGTTCGGCTATATCCTCTTTAAGCTCGTGATTGTTCAACGCCTCACTTATCCCGTTATAGGCGCTATTTAAAGTGTTAATCAAATTAGGTGATGGCTTTTTGGGAATGCCCTCCACGTGTATAATGCAGGCAGCCCTGCCGTTAAGGTAGAAAATCACATCAAGGGTATGGTCTGTAACCAGAAGGTTGTTGCCCCTTGTATTTTTTGCCCTTTCCAATATCCTTTGGTATGAACAGAATTCCGGCGAGTTTTCGGTGTAGCAGTCCCTGAACTCACCATTTTCGTCAACCCCAACGCAAATCTTAATGTTGAAATCGGCAGGCTGGCAGCTTCCAATTACACTATCGAAAATCACCAGCTCTTTAATGGCGCCGGCGATTTCCTTGTAGAAATCCCGGATATTCTGCTGCAGGAAAACACCCGCACAGCTCGAAATAGCCTTTTGGGTCCAAATATTATTCAGCTTTGACTGTAGCTCCCGCTCCTCCTGAGCGATGTTTGTATACAGCGTATCCTTTATCATGACTACAACCATCACCACGCTGAAAAGTGCTACTCCAAAATACTTTAACTCCAACAGCCTTCCGCCCCAGCCGGCAAACAGGAAAACCGAATCAAAAATCAGGCAGAAATTGCATGTAAAAAACGCGGTGGATGCGGCAAAGGCAAGGGGCCTTTCTCCCCTTATCCCCTCCCATAGCCTGATAACCGCCGCTATACAGGTTAAAAGAAGCACCACCGGCAAAAACAGGACTATTTTGATTCCAGCATCAAATCCGGTTGCCGCAAATGCGCAAAGAATTAAAGCAAGTATTACATTTAAAACCTCTATTGCACCTTCAAATCCATGCCATCCGGCAACGCTGATTGCCGTGCCGAAAATCCCGGCAGACAGGATAAACAAAGAAATAATCTGTAATTTAAAAACAATGGGATCAGAAAAGGCGCCGGTGTGAAGGGAAAGCTCTTTTAAAACAAGCCCCGCCCCGCCGACAACCATGGTTATAAAAAGCCAAAGGGATGCCCCTACCCCCTTATACTTCAGCGACAGGAAAACAAGGGCGGCGCCGAGCATTACCCCTGTGCACAGAAAAGCTGCCCCTGCGATAAACCCCGACAGATTAATCAGGGTTTCGGCAGTAATGCTGCTCCCGGGTTCAGTTACCCTTGCCGAAAACACAAAGGCAAAAGGAACTGCCATATATAACTCAAGGCTGGCGTCTTCCACCAGCTTTGGAATTGGCACAATATTCACCCGGTTGCCGGTATACAGTGCCGATTTATATTGGTTGTTGAATATCTCAGCACCGTTTAATTCCACCTTCAAAGGATTGCCCAGAGTGAAAATTTCAAGTACCTTTTCACTTTCGCCAGCAGGCAACATAGTGCTCATTCTGATATAGGCGGTCTTAAACAGCCACTCGGCAGGTTTGCGTATGGCCTGGCCGTCAGAAGAAAGGTTCCATGTGGTGTGGCTGCCTTCAATTTCCTCGCTGCTTAAACCCCATATGAATTCCCATTCATCGGGAATGAAGCCGTTTTTGCTTTTATTTAACGCTCTGTCTGACAACGAAAAGCCAACCGCCAAAAAACCAAAAAATAAGACAAAAGCCACTAGTATACTTACAATTGTTTTTGCAAGCCCGCTGTTTTTCTTCACCTAATTTAATCCTCCCGGATGCAGTGAACTTAGAAGTTATGATTCCTGTATTTATCCAAAATATCCTTTACGCTGGCTCTGCGCTTTCTATCAATAAACTCTCCGCTATCGCTAATAATATCGCTTTTAGGCATGGTTTCGCCCTTTTCTTCAGTTTTTTCTTCAACTGTTTCAGGCTGTTCAATCTTGTCTTTCCGGGACTCGGCATCCATTTTCCGCCTTAGCTTCTCCTGTTCCAAAAGGGTCATTCGCCGGCGGCTTGCAGACATATTCTGAGTTTTGGCTTGAATATCCTTGTCTATCACTGGCTCCATTATTCTATCCGATTTTGAGCCATCATATCCCAAAGAGTCAGAATGGTCTTGCTCACCTTTCTGCCCTGCCTTTTCATCCATAATATTGATGGCCTGTTCTGCCCTTTGTGCGCCCGCAATAATTTCAAGGCTCCGCTTATGGTAGTCTTCAACGTCTCCCTTTATTTCATCAAGCAAATCCTGCTTTGAGTTAAGAACCGGCCGGATTAAATCCGGAACCGATTCAATTTTAGTATTCAGCGAATTGATTTCGTTATATGTAATCTGCAACTGGCTGATAAGTACCGACAGGGTTTCAACAAGGCGGGTATGCGCCTTTTTTGAGAGCTGCAGGGATTTTTCCAGTTCCTCCGTCACTTTTCCCTCAAGCTTTGACAATATGTCGCTTGCTTTGTTCTCCGCCCGCTTCACAATCCCATCCGCACATTCGCGGGCAACAGAATAAACATCCCCAACAGTTTTAAAGTATTTGTCATAGTAACCGAGGGATTATTCGCTCTGGCTATATAAAAACCTCAGCTCCTCTATTTTGGATTCAAGGTTTTTTATTTCATCCTGCTTGAGCCTTAACTGCTCTTTAAGGTTACGGTTTGCAGATTCAAGCAACGCAAGCTTTTTTTCCAGCTCATCTATCCCGCTTTTTGTATTTCCTGATTCCGGCTTTGAGCCCAAACCGCCGCCTCCATCCAGATTATCCATATATGGA
>Ga0134099_1002906_pt1 | contig 13380 bp, 8 predicted proteins | sample 10_taG_2_FD_105482 | JGI IMG/M metagenome (GOLD analysis project Ga0134099, IMG submission 105482) | Switchgrass degrading microbial communities from high solid loading bioreactors in New Hampshire, USA - 10_41_5_180_A2 metaG | ecosystem: Engineered > Bioreactor > Semi-continuous > Anaerobic >...
GCGGAAAACGGAACCCAAATTATTATTGATGCGCCTATGTACGATTTTAGCTTTGAAAAAAACCAGGTTGTTTCCGTTTATACCCTGGAAAGTCTCCCGCCGAGTATGCGTACCAACGGCTACGGGGGTGTAAGTAAAAGCTTTGGCCATTTTTCTGTGGAAGGCTATGGAAAATGCCTGTTCTATGTATACCGGCAGGGAGGTGGATATATTGTGCTTAAGTTGGAAGGGGATAACCCAGGGTATGTGATTGTCAACGGTAAAACACCGAAGGAAACTCAAGACCTGTACAGATCCTTCCAAGAGTGGTTGTCTGAATAAGCGAAATTGAAGTAACTAAAATTTTTAACCTTTTTGTAAATAAAATTAAATCTTTTGTAAAGTACTGCCGCTCAAAACTTGGTATGGTATAAGAGGAAGAACAAATTAGGACAAGAATCTTAGAACATACTGAAGCGGAGAGTGGAATTGAGTGAAATTCAGCAAACAAACAAGCCTTAACCAAAGCCAAACAACCGGAAAAAGCAATGCGTTTTTAAATTATATGCCAGGTTTGGACGGACTCCGAGCCTTGGCGGTCTTCGCCGTAATTGCTTACCATCTTAACTTGAGTTGGGCACCGGGAGGGCTCTTGGGAGTGTGCTTGTTTTTTGTGCTCTCCGGCTATTTAATTACCAATATTTTGCTTAAACAATGGGAAAAGTCTCAAACCCTTAATCTTAAAGATTTCTGGTTGCGTCGAATCCGGCGCTTGCTGCCGGCTTTAGTAGTGATGCTCGGAGGGGTGCTGCTCTGGGCGGTCCTTTTTGCTCCGGATCGCTTGTCATCTTTAGGACAGGAAGCGTTGGCCGCTCTATTTTATGCCAACAACTGGCAGCAGATTTTGCGGCAAGTTTCTTATTTCGAAAGTTTTGGACCGCCTTCTCCGCTGGGCCACCTGTGGTCCTTGGCGGTTGAAGGACAGTTTTATCTTTTGTGGCCGCTGTTACTGGGCTGGGGTTTGCGCTGTATTCCCCGGAGGCGCTGGATAATCGTAGGAACGGTTGTTTTAGCTTTGGCTTCGGCGGTTTGGATGGCTTACCTTTACGTACCTGGCTTTGATCCGAGCCGGGTCTATTACGGAACGGATACCAGAGCTTTTGCTCTTCTCATAGGAGCGGCATTGGCTTTGCTTTGGCCCAGTGACAAATTCTCCACAAGTTTGACCGGCTCCAAACGCTGGATTTTGGATGGGACAGGTGCCTTGGGACTGGGTATAGTACTTTGGATGATTTTAAATTCCAATGAGTACCAAACTTTCCTTTACCAGGGCGGCCTTTTGCTTTTCTCTCTGGCAGCGGCGGCAGTGGTGGCCGCGCTGGCTCATCCCGCCAGTCACTTAGGCAAAGTTTTCGGCCTAAAACCTCTCCGTTGGCTTGGAGCCTGCTCTTACGGAATATATTTATGGCATTATCCTGTCATTGTCTTAACAAGCCCGGTTGTCAATACAGCAGGGCCGGATGTTTCGCGGGCGCTTGCCCAAATTGGGGCAAGCGTTGTCTTGGCTGCGCTGTCTTTTTACCTGGTGGAAGAGCCTATTCGTCGAGGAAAGGGACCGGGCCTTGGAGCAAAGCTTGGAATGTCCGGGTGGTGGAGAAAACCCGCGGTTATCGGTGGGAAGGTTACCCTGTTAAGCATGGTTATGGTTTTAAGCATATTTTGTTTTACAGTTTACGGGAGTATGCTGATTTCCCAGGAACAAGGCTATGGGGATGGGTTCAACGAAAAGACAGTGGAAGTAGAAAAAGAAATATCAGACCAAGAGAACTCCGGTACAGTTGAGGGCGGAGATTACACCGGAGAGTTACCCGGTGGAGCAGGTCAGCAACAAGGAACGAGCCAGGAAACAGCTGAAAAAGGTTCGGAATCCGGCTACGATAGCAATCCTTGGCTGGGAACTGAGCCCCAAGCCGGAACTGATCAGTCTCAGAAATTGACCGGTAGGGATATAACTGTTATCGGTGATTCGGTAATGATTAATGTCGAGCCCATTTTACAACAATATTTACCGGGAATTGTCGTAGATGCCAAAATTGGCCGGCAAATGCACGAAGCTTCCGATTTAATCAAGGAATTGCGAGCCCTGGACAAACTGGGGAAAATTGTGATAATTGAATTAGGCACTAACGGACCTTTTACGGCTGAACAATTAACAAAGACTCTGGATACCCTAAACGGAGTTGAAAAGATTATTCTGGTGAATGTTCGCGTTCCGAAGCCTTGGCAAAATGTAGTCAATGAAACTTTAGCTAAGGTAGTGGCGACCTATCCGAATACCGCTCTTATTGACTGGTATGGAACCAGCAGCGGTCATGACGAGTATTTTTACAAAGATGGCGTTCATTTGAAGCCTGCCGGGATTGAGGCCTATGCCCGGCTGATTATACAGCAGCTTTCTTCCTTGGGTTTGAAAACTGAACCCGAGGGCAATTTAATAAACTCAGGAATGGGGAATCCCGATGCAAGAGAGCAAGATTAAAGTACTGGTAGTTGAAGATGAAGATTCGATTCGGCGTTTTATAACTCTTAACTTGGAAGGTGCCGGTTATGAAGTGGGGGAAGCCGTAAGCGGCGAAGAAGCTCTGGCTATGGTTGACTCTTTTGACCCGGATGTGATTGTCCTGGATCTGATGCTACCTGGGATAGATGGGTTGGAAGTCTGTCAAAAGGTGCGGGCAACTTCTCCTGAAACCTTTATCATCATTTTAACGGCTAAAAGTCAGGACTCGGATAAAATAATGGGTTTGGAATTGGGCGCAGATGACTATATGATTAAGCCCTTTAATCCTTTGGAATTAATTGCTAGGATTAAAGCCATGCTGAGACGGCGAAACCGCCAGGTTCGGAAACAGGTCTATATTTACGGCAGCTTACGGTTGGATGTTGCCGCTTATAAGCTGTACAAAAACAATCAGGAAGTGGAGTTGACTCCGACAGAATTTTCCTTACTTAAGATGTTCATGGAAAACCCAGGAAAGGTTTTGAAAAGAAACGACATGCTGAATTCAATCTGGGGAGAAGACTATTTTGGGGATACCAAGACCTTGGATGTTCATATCAGGAGGCTTAGGGAGAAAATTGAGGATAATCCTTCTGAGCCGGAGTATATAAAGACAGTTTGGGGTTCCGGCTATCGCTGGCAGCCTGAAGAAGATAGGAGGTAGCCATGAAAGGAATCCGCGGTAGACTGACTGCCAGTTTCATGGCGGTTATTGTTATTTCAGTGGTCATCATGGAAGTGCTTCTGATTTATACCGTTCAGGAGAATTACTACAGCAGCTTAAGGGGCAGTTTGACCAGCCAGATTAAAATCAGCGCTGATATGTATGCCAAATACTATTCTGATACCACTTTGGAAGACAATATTCTCTATAACGTAGATGCTTTTTGGAATCAGAATAACGCTGAGGTACAAATTATCGACCGGCAAGGAAAAGTTGTTATGGATTCCTTAGGGATGCTTCCGAAAACCGACAAACCTGCCGTGGATATTCAAGAAGCGTTAAACGACAGGATTGGAGAATGGGTGGGAGAATTAAACGGCCAAAAGGTTATGGCCGTTGCTTATCCTTTAAAAGCAAACGGTGAGATTGTAGGGGCTTTACGGCTGATTGCTTCTACTGACGCTATTGACCAGGAAATCCGCAACACGGCCCAAATCTTCATTGGGGTGGGCTTATTTGTCATTTTGGTGGTTGGCTTGCTCAGTATTATTTTGGCCAATACTATTCTTGTGCCTTTAAAAGAAGTGATCATGGTTGCCGAGAATATGGCTATGGGAAATTTTCAGGCCAGATGCAATTTAAAGCGGGATGATGAAATCGGTAAACTGGCAGAAACCCTTAATTACATGGCGGAAGAAATCACCAAAAAGGAAAAACTAAAAAATGATTTTATATCTTCCGTTTCTCATGAGTTGCGAACCCCGTTGACTTCGATTATGGGCTGGGCCATTACGCTGCAAAACGAGAAATTCCAACAAAAAGAAATGCTGAACGACGGCTTGGGCATTATTGCCAAAGAGAGCGAAAGGCTTACTTATATGGTGGAAGAATTATTGGATTTCTCAAAATTTATCTCCGGCAGGATTAAATTGGAATACGAGACCGTAAATCTGGCCAATTTGCTTGAGCATATTCGCAAACAACTGACACCCAGGGCTACCCGGGAAAATATCCATTTTACTGTTGACTACCCGGAAAACTTGCCTGAGTTTTACACTGATGCCAATCGCTTAAAGCAGGTATTTATTAATATTTTAGATAACGCTTTTAATTTTACCAAAGCAGGGGGTTCAGTGAATTTCCGGACGGAGCTTCTGGAAAAAGAATTGAAGTTCATTATAACCGACACGGGCTGCGGGATTCCGCCTGCCGAACTGCCTATGGTTAAAGAGAAGTTTTATAAAGGCAAAAGTTCCCAGTCCAAGAACGGGATCGGGTTATCCATATGCGATGAGATTGTTACAAAAATGGGCGGCCGCTTGGATATAACCAGTCAGCTTGGAGTTGGTACTACGGTAATAGTCACTTTGCCGCGCGAGGTGGGTTCTCATGGCTAAAAAGGGACCAATCTGGCTGATTCTCTTTTTTATATTGTTTCTTAGCGGCTGTACTGCTACTTCCGGAACTTCAGCCGGAGAAATAATTCCTCCGATTGTCAAGGCTTCGCCGTTGGAAGGCAAGTGGGAGTTGCTTCGGGAGTTAGACACAAGCGGAGGACAAAGTGAGATAAACGGGCAAGTGGTTTCCAACCAGGCCCAGTTCACGGCGGAGGCGGTCCTTTATGCAGGGACTGTGTGGGGGAAACCGTCTTATAAAAGTAAATTGGTCAATATGGAGGACTATCTACTGACCAAGTATGTTTCTCTTCCCGCTGATTTTATTCCTCAGTCCCAAGAGGTGGAGGTAGTAACCGTTCGTACCGCTGCCAATTTTCTTGGGGAATTCATGAAGATTGATGAGACCAGGATGATCTCCTTTGTGCAAGACAAGGCTTTTCTCTGGCAAAAGGTTGCTTCGGAAGCGGATGAGTTTTTATCAACTATCGATGAAGAAAAAGCCAGGATTATAGAGGAACCTAAAGAGGGAGCGGCAGGGGTCCTGTTGGGGCTAAAAATTCCCGAAGGAAGCGGCTATACCTATGAGACCTTATGGGTGGCTACGGAACAGCGGAAACTTCATCCATTATTAAAGGCTCAGAATATTTTTTTTCCTCGCAAAAGCGGTTTTTGGGAGCTAAAAGTTCAGGAGGTTCCTCTGATCGGAGAAATCTCTCCTGTCCTGATAGCCAGGGATGTGGCTACCAAGGCACCTCAATTACAGGGAGAGGAAAAAAGTTTTAACTTTAAAGGGATGATGGCTTCGATAAACGGCATGGAAAACGACGAAGTATCCGGCCTAACCGAACCGAAAGCGGTAACCAAGAGTATCATTTTTATCAGCAATGACTATTTGTCTCTGGAAATAGAAATTGCCGGCAGGAATGAATTAAGAATTTTACCGGTCGACAAAATCTCTTTACCTGCAGGAATTAAGGTAGGGGATCTGCTTGGAGAAAAAGGTTTAGAGATTTATCATAGCGCCAGGCAAGAAACTATTAATGAGTTGCATAGGCAGCAAGGTATTACTTGGATTGCTGATGAAAGGGATGAAGAAAATTTCGGAATACGGCGCAAAAACGGTCACTGGTACTTAGTTGGACGAGTTAACTATCAAAGGGAAAATTCCTTAGACCACCGGGACTTTCAGCTTAATATTATCCCACCGGCCAGTTTGGTAGTTTATGATACTTTGACTTTAAGCTGGCAGCAGATTAAAGACCGTGTTCCGGGAGCTCTGGATGCTTTTACCTCGCCCAATAAGGATTTGGCTTTGATCAAAACAAAAAATAAACTTTATGTTTATTTAATCGACGGAGGGCGTTTGGCCGGCAGACCTTTAGCGGAGCTTGAATTGGCAGAGGGTACGGATATAATCATGGCTGAATGGGCTACCGGCTCCTATGTAGCCAACTGGGAAAAGACTTTTTTGGCTTATGGGGCTGAAACAGTGAAAGGGTATTCAAGTTCCGAATGATGCTGAGAACTCTTATTCTTGGTTATGTAGTATTTCAATCTGACGTCGTAACCAAGAGATTACGCCATCTTTGTCTTTAATCGCCGGTGATAATTGTTCCAAGTAATTTTGAAAGTAAACTTCAAAGGCATGAACCATAGTGGGCTCTTTTATCGCTAAGCGTACATCAGGCTGGCCATTATGTGTCTTATATACTTCGATGAATACAGCTTCTCTTTCTTTTACCAAACAATAGACTGTAAAGTCGGTTGACAAAGGATGGTCATAATAATCAGGGAGAAAAGTGATGTAATAGTTCTTATAGGTTTGGAGAAGGCGGATTATATTTAAAAGGAGTTCAATAATGTCTTCGGTATCTAACATAACTAAGATAACTCTATTATGGTAATTTAAATATAGTTGTCGGTTTTTTATAAGATTATTTAAGGAACAGACCATATAGATGTCATGATATTGGTTTACAGTGACATTTTTCTCGAAGGCTTGAAAACATTTTTGGTATAACTCCAAAGCTTTTTCTATATCACCGTTTGGAAGGTGATTTTTTTTTAACAGTTTCTTGTATAAGTTGAAAGGCAGGGCTAAGATACTAAAACAATCTTTGTAAAGAATTCGATTTCCAAAGTTGTCTTCGCTTTCTGCTAAACTTGTAAAAAAATCCAAACTCATTTCAGGCGGATAGTAGGTAAACAGGGGTTGAGAGTGCTTAGAGATAAAGCACTCAAAGTAGTCTTTTATGATGGTGGTTGCAGTGGGAGAACTAAAATATATTGCAGTACTGTCATTTGAGTTAATTGCAAAGCATGATAAGGCGCCGACACCTGACACAATAACATATTCTTTACCAAAATATGTAATATCACGACCAATAACATAATACATGTGAAGGTTTCCTGATCCAATCAACTGTTTGATGAAATAGATAAATCTGGCGGTCCGTAAAACATTATCCGTTAACTTTAACAGGCAATGAATTTCCCAACCATGGTCAGACAATTGGGTAAGTAAGTTTTGAAAGTGAATCAGTACATTGTCGTTTCTATCGATTGAAAATTCGTTGATATAGGTCAAATAGATTTTTTTATCAGTCTGATAAGGGGTGTTAAGTGCTAAATTAAACAAATGATTGGAAACAGCAATTATATTGTTTACTCCAGAGATGATCTTATCGTTGGAAGACAAACTTATAGCTTTGTTTAACGGATGAGTTGGACAAAGAGATAAATGCTTTATAGCGGTTGGATTAATATGCTGATGCTTTTTATCACGATTTTTTTGCCTATAAAGAGTATATCCCTGTGATTCGTACAGACATCGTTTAATTTTTTCCTGAATACAAATGCTTTCATCGTTGTAGCCATGAATTGCTTCAAAAAGTTCAACGATAGACTGGACTTGTATGGAATTTTTAACATTTTTGGTGAGGAATTCAGTAATGCTTTCAATATGTCCGGAATTATATGCAGGAATTCGCTTGCCGTTTACCCAGCGATTTACTAGGGATGTATCAACGTTAATCTCTTTTGCCAAGCGGTTAATACTTATGCCTAAGGTTGAAAGCAAAAAACCGAGGCATTGACCAAATTCGATTTCAGAGGCCAATTGGCATACCTCCTCAAACCACTATTTTATCCCAGCGAGGATAGTCCCAACAAGAAGCGGGCCAAAAAACGCAAAGTTGTCACAGCCAGGGCTATGACAACTTTTAATGTATTATTTAAATTATCGTAATTTTAGTTAATATAACTTATAAGAATTTGCGACCAAATTCGCGATTATTATTGGAATTATCCAAATATGTCGAAAAATAGCTGAAATGGAGTGAGGAGTAGAATTTATGAAATTCAAAAGCATTACGACTAAAATGGCTCTAGTATTTGGTGTACTGACGTTTGTGATTTGTGCGGGGTTAGGAGTCAGTGCTTATTCAAGTGCGGGTAATGCGCTTACGGAAAGTACCGATGAGAACTTAGTAGAGATTGCCAAAGCCGATGCTGAGGTTATTGCAGAAAAAGTTAATGCTGAACTTAATGCATTGGAAGCCCTGGCCAATAGTTGGTGGTTAAAAGGCGATGATTTAACGATTGAGCAAAAACTAGAACTCCTTAAAGATGAAGTTCAACGAAGAGGTCACAATCGTATGCTCATAGCCGAAATTAACGGTGATTGCCAGACTACGGACGGACTCCGTGCCAACATACAGGAAAGGGAATACTTTAACCAGGCGTTAACTGGAGTAAGTGTTGTTTCGGATCCTATTACAAACAAAGGAGACCAAAGTATTGGTGTGTTATTTGCTGTTCCTATTAAACAAGATAATGCTGTTATTGGAGTACTAATTGCGGAAAGAGACGGTAATGCTTTAAGTGAGTTTACTAATGAGATGCAATTTGGCAAAAGAGAAGTATTTATGATTAACAAAGAAGGTACTACGGTAGCCCATAATGATAGAAATCGTGTTCTGGAAATGTACAATATTTTTAAGGAATACCAGTCTAACCCTGAATTAGAAGAATTGTATAATCTTCAAAAAAAGATGGCGGCAGGAGAAACGGGAGTAGGTGAATATACCTACAACGGTGTCACCAAATACATGGGCTATGCCCCTGTGGAGGGAACGAACTGGGCTTTAGGTGTGACGGCACCTAAGGAGGTAGTCATGGAAAAAGTAAACGTTCTGGCCAAAAGAATGATAGGTCTATCGATATTCTTCCTTTTGGCAGGAATAGGTCTAACTATAATGATATCTCGAAATATTGCCCGACCTATCAAAGAAACGGCCAAGCATCTTAATGTCATAGCCACCGGAGATTTTACTGGTGAAATTCCTAGAAAACTCTTAAAAATGCAAGACGAAACGGGAGTTTTGGCCAAGGCCTTAGACAAAATGCAGAATTCGATGCGAACAATGATGAAAGCAGTTGTTGATGAGTCGTCCAGTGTAAGCCAAATGTTGATAAATATTAATCATAATATGGAAAGATTGAACCAAAGCATTGAAGAAATCTCCGCTACCACTGAAGAGCTGTCAGCAGGAACTGAAGAAACAGCGGCTTCGGCTGAGGAAATGAATGCCACTTCTTTAGAAGTAGAAAAGGCCATTGAGTCCGTTGCTTCCAAAGCTCAGGAAGGTGCGGAAACGGTGAATACTGTCAACAAAATGAGCGAGGATCTGAAGATAAAGGCTATCTCCTCAAAAGAAGAGGCGATGAAAATATATAGCAACACTAAAACAGATTTGCAGAAGGCTATTGAGCAATCCAAGGCAGTTAATCAAATTGAAGAGTTGTCTAATGCGATACTTGAGATTATTTCCCAAACCAACCTTCTTGCTTTGAATGCAGCCATAGAAGCAGCAAGAGCAGGAGAAGCTGGGAAAGGATTTGCCGTAGTTGCTGACGAGATCAGAAAGTTGGCGGAAGACTCGAAAAGCTCGGTAGCTAGGATTCAAGAAGTAACCCAAGAAGTCTATGCAGTAGTAAACGCTCTTTCGTCAAGTTCGATGGAGATTATAGAATTTATTGATAAAAAGGTACTCGATGATTATGAATCACTAGTGCAGGCCAGCGAACAGTATAGCGAGAACTCCACAGTAATTAGAGATATTGTAACAGAATTCAGTTCAACCTCGGAAGAACTACTGGCTTCAATGCAAAACATGGTCAGGGCAATCACCCAAATATCTACAGCTGCCAATGATCAGGCTTTAGGAGCAACTAATATTGCTCAGGAAACAACGGCAATAGTTCAGATGGCTAGCAACGTTCAAAGATTAGCGTCGGATGCCAAAGAAAAATCCGAATCATTAATTAAGTTAGTCAATCAGTTCAAAATTTAATTAATTGACCTGATATTACTGAAGGTTATTATAAAAACGGCATCGTATTTACGATGCCGTTTTGTTTATACCAGTGTTGTTTATACTTGATTCTCATGTATTGTTCATATTTTTGTTTGGTATAATCATTTTTATGATCCCCGGTGTAACGTCCTCGAGGCGTTCCCATTGGGGCCACTTTATCGGTCTGTTGGACCAACCCAATGCAGGAACAGGATTCTGTGTGTGACCGTGAACTGTAAAGTCCTCGATATTACCATGATCGCTTATTAACAACCAAACTACGTCTTCACTTTGGACTACAGACATAAACCCTTCAAGAAATTGATCGATCTGCTCAACTATAGCTATCGCCTTTTCCCAGTCCATTTTGTGACCGCACACATCAGTCTGAAAAAACTCATACAGGGTAAAATCATAGTTAAGCGCCAGACGTCCGAGATTTTGTCCGGCGACGTAAGGAGAAATCAAAGGTATATCAGGCTCCTGTTCTCGGAGAATTATATTGGTCATATCCTGGTAGACCCCTTGACCTTGCAAGAGGTCGTCTATGGTACGTAAACGTACTCCTCCGGCCAAAGCGGACAAAGTAGAAGCGGAGTGTCTCTTTTTGCCTGCAGCAACGAGTTGATTATAAGAGCGAGTAAAAGTATTGGCGAAAGTTACCTTCTTGCCTTGATCGGCTAACTGTTTAAAAATGGATTTTTCTCTAATGATTTCAGTCAACTCTTCATTAGGGTGGGCGCTCAGATGAAAACCCAAGGACTTGGCGGCGTTAACTCCGGTCCACAAAGTGGTTTGTCCCGTGGCACTTTGAGGGATACCGGCTACATCAAGGGAGGTATCCAAAGGTGTCAAAAACACATGTCCAGTCTTGATCCGGCGCTGCTTACCCCAAAGATAATGTCCTCCCAATAATTCATCTATGAAAGGGGTGCGGGCGGCAACAATAGGATTATTTTTTTCTTCACCTAAGCCAAATCCGTCAAGGAAAATCATCACGAAATGCATGTTTTTGACCCTTTCTTTTTTCAAGATATGTAAATATATTCATATGAATATAGGTTCTATATTTTTACCATTTTTGTTATTCGTGAGCTTTTTTATTTGAGTAATCATTTCCGGCAAATTTAATTCTTTGTAAAAGGCGGTTTGTCCTTCAAGAGTAAGAAAAGCGATAGTCGAATGTTTATAATGAAAATGTTTATAATGGAAATGTTTATAATGAAAATATTTAAAATAGAAAATGTTTAAATAATGGTTTCTTAAGCAAATTGCTATAATATAAAAATATAAACAATAAGTAAAAGAATCAACGGCATATATGAGTGTATGGAGGTAAATTTGGATGAGCAAAAATGTCGTCATAACCGGCAGTTCCAGGGGTATCGGTTTCGCCATGGCCTATGAATTCTTAAAAGCGGGTTGTAATGTTACGGTATCAGGAAGAAATCCGGATTTGGCTGCCGATAAGCACGAAATACTTAAAGTTTTTAGAGGCAAATATATTTATGTTCCCTGTAATGTCCAGGACAAAAAGAGTTTGCAAGAATTATGGGATTTGTCCGTTGCAAAGTGGGGAATAATTGACATCTGGATAAACAATGCCGGGCAAAACGCTCCGTACAAGTTTGCCTGGGAAACAGAAGAGAGCTATACATATAATATTATCCACACGAATATTACCGGTATGATTTACGGTTCCCAAATAGCGGCAGCCGGAATGCTTAAACAAAGACACGGGGCAATTTACAGCATGGAAGGGCTTGGCTCTGATGGTATGATTCAGGAAAAAACTATATTATACGGTACTACAAAACGAGCATTGACCTATTTTATGGATGGATTGGCCAAAGAGCTTGAGGGAAGCGGCGTTATTGCAGGGCGCTTGTCGCCGGGGATGATGCTGACTGACTTTATTACCAAAGATCCGGACGGAAATGTTTCGGAAGTTATCACTCAAGAACATTTTCAAAGAATATTTAACATATTGGCCGACAGACCGGAGACCGTAGCGGCATTCTTCGTGCCGAAGATTTTAGCAAACACTAAAAACGGCAAACAAATTGTTTGGCTGACCAAACGCAAAGCCATGTTAAGATTTCTGACGGCGCCATTTTCCAAAAGAAAGCTTTTATAGTAAAGTTAATACTCTTAAATAAGTGATTATTAGCTAGTTGTAAATAGTTAATTATTGTTTAAATGAAGAAAATTGTTAAATGTTTTATATTGCAGCGGTCTGGCTGGGCTAATGCCGTGAAATAAAAAGGATGCCTCAAATATACTTTGAGGCATCTTGTTTATAAGAGTCTTTTTGGCTGGTGTTTATCTCTGATCGGAAATAGTGGCATCATTGTTGGCTGCTGATAGGGCTGCAAGATCATCGTAGGGTGGTCCGAAAGTGGTACCGGCTAATAATACAATGTCAAATTCGTTCGGAGGATCTCCCCAGGAGTTGCCCTCAAAGGTTGTGAATGCACCGTCTACCAGGAAGCCTCCTTTGGTGTTGTAGACAATGTTATTATTAATCGCGCCTGTAGTGTTGGGATTGATATACATGCCGGTCCGCAGGGAATAGAAAGTATTTCCTTCCAGCAGAACATTGGAGGTAGCTACCTGGGATACAACTGCGCGGTTAACAACCCAAGTGTCCATTGGCGGGGGTTGGAACGGACCGTAAACAGTATTACCAATCAGTTTTACGTTCGGAGCGCCTATTTGAATGAATTCCTTAGGATAAGGAATATCGCTGGTAATGGTTAAACCTTGCAAAGTGGCACCGTTTCCTGTAATGAGCAATGGGATTAAGTCTGCTTGTAACAGCAGCAAGGTGCCCTCTTCACCTAACACTGTGATATCCGGTTTGTTGACATTGATCTGAGCGGTAATCGGATACGTGCCGGCCAAGACATGGACTGTTCCTCCGGGATTCACGGCAGCGATTCCTTCGGGAATAGTACCAAAAGGCTTGGCGATACTACCGTTTCCTTCTACTGAACCTGCTCTAACATAGATATTATCAGGGTCAACCAACTGATTGATCGCATTGTTGAGAGCATCCTGGACACTGGCAACCGTCTGATATCCCAGGGTAGGACGGTTAGCCAAAATGGTGGCCAGAACTTGATCCTGCAAAGCGGGGCTAAGGGCGTTGTATGCAGTTAAGTCCAATCCGAGAGCAGGATCTTCAATAGCCAGGCGCATTTCCGGGATATCTTGCGCGGCATTGACTGCTGCTAAAGCCGGATCAGGCGAAGAGGGCGGGCCGATTCTTAAAATTTTGATAGATGCGCTGGTATTTATTTCTGTTCCGCCTACTGAGTTATCTAGAGTGACAGGTCCGGTACTGGTGAAGTTGCGAACAGATAAAACATCACCTGCTTCGGCACTGATTATAACCATTCCTACATTGCCGACTGATGCTGA
>Ga0134099_1002916_pt1 | contig 13335 bp, 9 predicted proteins | sample 10_taG_2_FD_105482 | JGI IMG/M metagenome (GOLD analysis project Ga0134099, IMG submission 105482) | Switchgrass degrading microbial communities from high solid loading bioreactors in New Hampshire, USA - 10_41_5_180_A2 metaG | ecosystem: Engineered > Bioreactor > Semi-continuous > Anaerobic >...
ACAACAAATATTATACCAAATTAAAACATATTATGCAAATTGTATAAAGTTATCACAAAAAAATTAAATTTTATTAACACAACTTCCTTATTCTGTAGTATTTCGACAAAATTCTTGGTGCGGATCCCCCGGGGTTTTAATGTGTACTTGGCATTCGCACTTAAAGAATAAGGGGGCCTTCAATGTCAAAAGTAGGCTTTGCGCCAAAGTGCTCAACTTTGCTTTTGTAATTATTCCCCAAATAGTAAAATCTCAGACTGTCGGTTTTTGGGTTTATCATTTTTAAAAGCCTGTTTTTTAAATCAATTGCCTGTGCGTGGTCTAATACACATTCAAACACGGAGTTTTGGACTCTTTGCCCAAAATTCAAACACTGTTTTGCTACCTTTTGAAGTCTTTTTTTTCCCTCTTTATTTTCAGTATTAACATCATATGTTATTACTACTAAAATACAACCACCTACTTCCACATAAAAGGCGGGTATTCATCCAAATCCCCTCTTATATATCTTGCCAAAAGTAATGCTTGAACATAAGGAACCATTCCCCATTCAATTTGTTCTTGCAAAAAGGGGTGCGTTATTTTTTCCTGCTTTTTATTTTGCCATGCAGATAAAAAATTTTTCCTTCCTTCGTCATTTAATATAACCGTCCCGTTTTCTTTAACTAGGAAATCGCTTGCCTTTATCATTTTTTTATTAATTAGGGTAAGCACAAACCTGTCTGCAAATACACTTCTTAATTCTTCCATTAAATCTAAAGCCAGGGAAGCCCGACCGGGCCTGTCCCGGTGCAAAAAGCCCACATATGGGTCAAGCCCTACCGTTTCCAAAGCGGATTGGCACATATTTGCAAGCAGGGTATAAGCAAAGGAAAGGAGGGCATTCACTTTATCCATGGGCGGCCTTTTGTTCCTTGTTTTAAAAGAAAAATCCTCCTTTTGCTGTAAAATCAAATCGTCAAAAACGGAAAAATACACATTTGCAGCTTCACCTTCGATGCCTCTTAATTCTTCAAGGCTTAAAGCCTGTGTCAAAAACTGCAAGGAATTTGAGAGAAGACAGCTTTTTTCCTTTAGTTTTTCAGTATCAATTATTAAAGGGTAATCCCTTATTGCTCTTTCAAGTACCCATTTTGCATTGAATATTTTACCAATCAAAAAGTTTTTGGCTATCTTTACGCTTTCGTTAGAATTATCCGACATTCTGTACTGTTCTTTTCTCAACAAAACATTTCCGCAAATTTCACCTGCTATACGTGCCAAAAAGCGCCCGCTTTGGGTTAAAAAGCATAATGAAATATTCCGCCGTGCGCACTCCCCCATTAAAGCAGGGCTTGCACCTGTGTAGCCGAAAGTTACAATGCTTTCGATGTTGTGCATTGGAAACCTGGCCAAAGCCTCGTCCCCTTCTAGAACAACTACATTTTCACCATCCAGTGACAAATACCTTCCAGGAGAAGTTATATAAAGGGTATTTAAGAGCTTTTTCATACCTACTCCTCATTTAGCATGTTTTCAATGTAGTCTTTTGCGGATTTGTTTTTGCAAAGCACCGGCAAACAAAGATTAACCAGCGAACATGAGTTGCAGCTTTTTGAGGGGTTGACTTTCGGGGTATGGCCTCTTTTAAAAAGCATGTGCATTTCACAAAACATTGCGCTGACTTTTTCCCTTATCTCTTTTGTTATTTCAATTTTTTCCCTGTGGCGGGTTTGCCCGTAATACAAATAGCCGTAAGGGATATTTGTCAAAAACATTTCTTCAAGGCACATTACTTGTGCCGCAAGCTGAAGAATATCAACTTCATTTTTTTTAGGTGAACCTTTCTTATACTCAACGGGATAGGGGACGTACTTTCCATCCCTGCCATGGATTTTAACGCCCCCGCTATCCTTTACAAATTCCACAACATCACATTCCCCCCGTATTCCAAGGGAAGCGGAAAAAATGGGCATGCCCCGGGAAATTATGATATTTCCGCGTTTTTCAAAATTGGTGCTGTCGTGAACTCTTTCGTGAAGAATATTACCGATGGCAGTATGATAATTTTCCTGCCAAACATTCTCAATGTGTATTAAAGCCCACTGCCTTTTGCAAAAGGCAAAATGCTGAATGCCTGACAGCATTAGATATTCTTCTTCTTTATACGCACTCATAAATATCCAGTTTTAAACCATCAAGCCTGTTTTCAATAATATCATAATCGTCAATGCTCTTAGGTGTAACAATGCCCTCTTTTTTTGCCACAATAATGCTGTCATGAACTTTTTTTGTGTTATATTGTCCGGTTTTATTATTGTGGGTCCACCAGTAAAGTTTGTAAATATTCATGCTGCCTTCAGGCCTTGCGGAGGACGCGTCATTTACAAAAAGGGTTTTTAATGCCTCTTTAATTTTTTCCGCATCTTCCACACTAAAGCCCGTCTTTTCAGCAAGCTGTACATTAATGCTTCCTTTTAATATGTAAACCCCAAAATCTATTCTGTGTTTCATACCCATGGTGTCTGAGGACTTTCCGCTTGCGCCTGATTCACTGTTTACACTTTTTGTAATTTGAAGGCTTGAAACATCAACGGGGTCAACGCTAAAGGCAGGGTGAACGGATACAGGGCCGCGTATTCCAAGGGATAATTCGGAACCTTTAAATGCAAAAACTTGTCCGAAACTCCTTACATCAATCCACTCTGAACATGCGATTTTAGCAAAGACATCTTTGTCCGCATTTTTGCCTTTGTTCAATTCTTCCCTTAATTTTGGGTTGCTGTCAGCCCTTTCCCTAAGGCTTGAATACCCGTCAACATTTTTGTCGTCGGATTGGATGAAAATATTTTCCCCCATATCAAGTAAGCGGTTTCTGATTTTTCTTTTAATGCACACATCAGAAATTTCGCCGTATCCGTCAATTGTCGTTCTTGGCATATTGCTGTTTAAGGGGTCCCCGTTGGGGTTTGCGTTTTCTACAGTGATGATAGCTTTAAAATCAATTTTGTTTTGTAGTAACATAAATCATTCCTCCTCATTAATATTTTCATCTTCATCAGTTTTCTTTTCATAAAGTGCCTGCCTTTGGGCGTCAAATCCTAAAACCATGCAGCCATCAAGATTTGAAGCTTTTTCAAATTCGTCGGGGTCAATCAAGCTTGAAATCTCGCCTAAAAGCTTATAAAGTTTTGTGCCTTTTGCGCCTAAAGACTGCTTGTAGGGAACTAGTTTATTGTTTATAATAGCCCACGTTGAGCAAGGTGCCATAGAAAACCTGGTGAAATACCTAATTGCATTAGTAGTCCTGATATCCCCGCTGCCTGACTTATCTTTTAATGCCCATGTTTCAATTGCGTCAGCGACAGCCAAAAGACGCCCACAGTTGTAAGCTAAGTTGTTTGTCTTTTTAATTTCCATAGAGTATTCCTCCTTTTTATAATCATATAAGTATTTCCGGTAAACTGAACATGCCACTGTCAATACTTTATACCAATTGTTGATTTCTTGATAATTCTGAGGCTGTTTTGCTTTTTCAATGAGGATTTTAACAATATCCCTTGGAATCCTTCGCCTGTCTATTTCACAATTCAAAAGCCTCTTTACTTCATTTGACATTATTTTGCTATCTGCCTTTATAATGCCGTTTTGTTCGGTGCCATAAGCCGTTGTTGCAATTGTTTCAAAGGATGGCGCGCCATAAAATGATAAAACTTTTCTGTCTTTATACTTGTAGCGGTGGTTCCATGCGGTACTTTTGTGCCAATGTTCAATATTTTCAATTAACTCATGGCCTTCAAGCCCGTGGTATTCACGATAAAAGATAATTGACATTCTTCCTGTGGTTGCCGAATCCAATCCAATTAAGGCAAGCCTTGAATCAGGACGGATTTGGGCTTTGTATCCCAAAAGCGCCATGTTAAATTGTTCTGCCAGTTTCTTTTTTGTTAAATCCTTGTTGTCTTCTGACAAATCAAATGCGTCATAATAGCTTTCCACCACATCTAAAGTGTCCCCTAAAATGTTGGGCGTTTTTTCATTTTCCGTACCCCATAGCACGAACACCTTATCCCCAACTTTTTGCCCTTGGTTTTGGATTAGCCACTTTAGAGCATTGTGAGCTTTTTGAGAAACCTCATAACTTACAGTTGCAGCTTCTTTTGCTGAATGAAACCTGCCTTTAAAGGTGAAGTTTGAGGTGTCGTTGGAGGATATTAGTTTTGCCTTATCCCCGCTATGTCTGATTTTTGCCGGGTGGTTGTCAGAGTAGGGGGCGACATTTCCGTTTGCATAGCAAAAACCCACATCTTTTTTTGTTGAGATATAATAATTGATATAATCTTCTATCACTTTATCGTCCTGCCAAACTGCGTCCACTGAAGAGTTCTTCGTTACAACCCTGAACCTTACAAAAGACTCTTTCTGTTCGCCGGGGGCAAGCGAAAAGTTTGCATTAAACTTTTCTAAAAGTTTGCCGTTTTCACCAGCTGCCAACACCCCTTTTTGAATTAAATCTTTTACCAGTGTTCCTTTTTTCAAATACTCATAAATTATCCTTGCTTTTTCATTAGCGTATTCGGATTCACACCATTCTTTGAGCTGATTCATGTATTTTTCAAAATATTCGGAGTTATCTTCTCCCACATAATCCTTGTAATCCTTAGCGATATACTGGATTTTATCGCAAAGGGCATGGGGGGCAATCCCGCTGCTTCTTCCTGCTGAGGACTCAGTTACCGGGATCAAGGTAACTGAATTGTTCTTATCCACAAGTTGTGCATAAATTAGTTCAGCATTTTCATTCAACGTAACTTCAATATGTGCATTTTGGGTTGAGTGGGAAATGGGCAAAAGGCCGTCGCTTCCTTGTTTTATAATATTTTCATAAGTATCATAAAGAGAGCTTATCCAACTCATAGGATACCTCCTCTTCATTAAAGCCGTCTAGCAATCCTGCTTCATTTGTGCCGGAGAAATTGTTATCATTAAACACTTTTGCCGTCATTTTTCTGATTTCCACTTCTTTCGGGCAATCATCGGGACGGCAGAATTCAATCACGCCGTTTATCATTTTGGGGTACCAAAATTTTGTGATTAGAAGGTTTTTTCCGTTTTCATCAGGGTAACTTAAAGAATGATACATCAGCCCAAACTCCATTTCACCCATTCCTTTGTAATAGCTTTCTTCATCGTCAAAACCGCAAGGCGCCACATAGCCTTGGCATTCCCTTGCGCCCAGGAAAATGTCCCTTCTCCCGCCCTTTTCTAATGAGCGCTTTGCGATAAAATAGTGTTTATTTTCGTTAAAATCACAGGATAATTCAGGACGGTTGTAATTAAACTCAAAATGGCACTGAACAATATATGAGGCGTCTTTTAAATAGAGGTATTCGGATAAGTCATTCGGCCCTTTTGAATCTTTTGAATACTTTAGCGTCCTAATCCCTTTAGCTTCCGTTTGGATTTTGTTTAAAACCTTAACCTTGTCCACATACCAGATAATTGACGGCTTCCAGTAAATAGACTCACAAATCCCTTTTAAGGCTTGATAAGTAGGAATCATCAGCGTTGACTTTTCGCCGCCGATTTTTGTAATGGGGTCGGTAAACAGCGCATACTCCCCGAAAACTTTAAAGGTTATGCTGTTTCGCATTTTCATAAAAAATCCCTCCTAAACACTAAGAAAATCAAAGTTTCCATCCAAAGTTACCCCGGTGCTTTCTGAATAAAAACCTTCCTTTAATATATACACCCCTTCAATGCTCGATGAATAAATTGCGCCCTTATTTTGCAAAGCATTAAATGTGCTGTCGTAGACATTCACAGAATATTTTTGCGCCTCTTTTAATTTTTGTGCCTTTTTTAAAAAATCCATGTCAGAAACCAAATCCGATATTATATCTTTACCTTTCCCGTATGGGACAATCAAAGTTTTTGTTTTATCTTTTATGACATAAAAATTCTCCCTTGCGGTTTTAAACAAAAAACAAAACTTTAAGCTGTATTTATCTTTGTGGTAATTATCATAGGCCTTAACTAAAGCGGCGTTTCGGGACAAATTAGCAAAGATGGTGTCTTTGTTTTTTACAGGAAAATCATATTTATCCTTGATATTTTCTTCCACTAAAAACCTGTTAAAGTATTCTTTTATTGTTTGGTTTGACAAAAGGCTGTCATAGAATTCAGGGTCGTTTTTGTATAAATCTAAAACCTGCAATGCTTTGATTTTCCCATAATGTATGGGATCTAAACTGCTTGTGTGCTCTAATTCATCTTTTAGGTTTATAATATAAGTGTTTGAAACGTCCCCTTCGCCATGGCGGTTGCAGCGGCCCGAGGCCTGGGCAATGGAATCAATTCCTGCAAGACTCCGTACAACGCAATTAAAGCTAATATCAACGCCGCACTCGACCACCTGGGTGCTTATGCATATCACTTTTTCGTTATTTGCCAAAGCGGCCTTTAATTCATCCAAAACTTTTTTCCTATGCTCAGAACAAAGGTTTGAACTAAGATAAAACAGCTTGCTTTCAAGAGACTTATTTTCTTTTGCCAAATTAAAGATTTTAGCCGCGGCTGAAATTGTGTTTACAATTAGTAAAACCTGAGGGTTTTTGCTATGCAATTCAATTAAAAAATCAAGCACTTCTTCTTCGTTGAAGCCGCCATCCTTTGTTTTATCAATAACTTCAACCCTTTTTAATTTTGCAAAAACGTCACTTACGTTTTTTATAATTTCGCAATTTTTCCCAAGAATTATTGGCCTTTTCACCTCATTTAACAGCGGCTGGGTTGCGGTGCATAAAATTATGGTGCAGTTTAAAAAGTAGCATAAAAAGTTAACCGCCAGGTTAAACAAGGATATACAATGAAGTGGAACGGTTTGCACCTCATCAAAAATGATGATGGAATTGGCTAAACTTTGAAGCCGCCTTAAATCCATATTGGGTTTTGCGTAAAAAGTGTCCAAAAACTGAACCATTGTGGTAAATATAAAATGATAATCCCACCGTTCACTTAAAATCTTGGATTTTTCATCCATTTCTTCGTTTAAAACATTTGAATGGAATTCCAAAAGATAGTCCCCGCAATTTAGGCTATTGCGGATTTCTTCTGCGTTTTGCTCAATAATGCTGGTATATGGCGCCACATAAAAAATCCGTTCCATATGGTTTTCCTTTGCATGGTTTAGGGCAAAAATAAAACTTGATAATGTTTTCCCGCCACCTGTGGGAACGGTTAAGGTATATATACCAGGTTTTGATTTTGCAAAATTCAAGCAATCCCGAGCAATTTCCTGCCGTTTTTCAAAGACAATCTTTTGCAGGTCATTTTCCGGGGTAATATTTTTAAAGCTTTCAATCCTGTCTTTTAAGTTATTAATATACTTGTCCAAATTTTTTTCTAATGGAATGGCTGGCTCATAAGGTGTGCCGGCTTCAAATTCGTAACTGTTTAACCAGTCTGAGTCAATTAAGATACTGTATAAGGTTTTAATCAGAAGATGAATATAAAAACAGATGTGATCTTTGCTTTTATCAAATTTTATAAAGTCTTCAAAAAATTTTCTTATTTCCCCGCAGGATTTCTCGAAATAATAATCAATATCAGGGTACATAGTTTCAAATTCTTTTGAAACAATATTTAATTCTTCATCACTTAATTTGTCCATCCGTTTTAATATGGGTATTTCGTAATTGTCAATGCAGTCAGCAAGCCCCCCGTGGTGGTAACAAATTGCAAAAGCCATAATCTGGGACGCAAGGTCTTTGATAAATTCATCATTTTTATTCGAATAAATTTTGTCTTTATATTTTGAATATATGTACTTTGCCCCGTAAACCCCATGGTCAACCTTTGGCAAATCTTCTTCTGTTCCTTTTTTTTGTTTTTCCATATAGTTTTGAAATTCTTCGCTTAACTTTCCCATATCATGAAGTATCCCGATTAAATACGCCGTATTGGAAAGCCCCATCTTTTCAGCCTTTTTAAAACAGTATCCGCCAACCTTGTCAAGGTGTTCTTTTAGCGGCTGTTCCCGCCCGCTTTCCTTATGGTACCGTGCGATTTTCATAAAAACATCTCCCCGAAAAAAAGTGACACCATGATATACAAAAAAAGAGATATAAAAAAATATACATAAAAACCAAAGCCTGGGCTTGGGTTTTTATATATATTATAACAACAATACAAAAATATGTCAAAAAATGAATGGCCAATTTTGTCGGGATGCGACAAAAACGCCCCATTGTTTTATAAAAATAATGCACCCCATACGGGGTGCGACATTTACCAAAAAGTTAATACTTGAAAAAATTGAATTTCAATCCACGCACCCCATGCGGGGTGCGACTTCCCGCCTCTCAAATCTTATCCCGTTATCTCCAGGGAAGGGTCTCTTGTGTTTATGGTTGCCCAACCATATTTCCGTAGGAATACCATTAGGGAAGGCCTTACAAACCCTCCCGGGTTTATTGTTTAAATGTCGGCAAAAGGAGCACACCGGACTATATACCGGAATGTCGTGCCCCTTATCAATTGCCACTTGTTTACCATTCTTCCCGTCCATAATCCAAACCTACCTCCTTTGCCACCCGGCCCCATACCTCATGCCAGTGTCTATAATTAGCCTCTTCAGGAGTTAACTTGCCCTTATTTATATTTCAATCCACGCACCCCATGCGGGGTGCGACCGTGGTTAAGCCCATAAGTGAATATGAATCACAGATTTCAATCCACGCACCCCATGCGGGGTGCGACTTATTTTCTTTGCATTAGGCAGATAATCTACTTGATTTCAATCCACGCACCCCATGCGGGGTGCGACTCCGAAAAACATAGCTTCAATGGTATGATACGGGAATTTCAATCCACGCACCCCATGCGGGGTGCGACAGATGACGAAGAAGATGAGGACGAGGAGGAGGAAATTTCAATCCACGCACCCCATGCGGGGTGCGACTATTCAATCCTGGGATATGCCGTTCACTAAAAGCATTTCAATCCACGCACCCCATGCGGGGTGCGACGTGTTAAATCTTGCAAAATGCCACATTCCACGATATTTCAATCCACGCACCCCATGCGGGGTGCGACGCTTCTCAAATCCCAACCACTTGAGTACAATATATATTTCAATCCACGCACCCCATGCGGGGTGCGACCCGTTATTGGGATAAGGCTGACCTACCTAAATTGATATTTCAATCCACGCACCCCATGCGGGGTGCGACAGATGACGAAGAAGATGAGGACGAGGAGGAGGAAATTTCAATCCACGCACCCCATGCGGGGTGCGACTAAACATTGGAATGATTAATATAGGAGGTTAATAATTTCAATCCACGCACCCCATGCGGGGTGCGACGAGAGTTCCCTCCACGGTAACCAATCATGGTTCGATTTCAATCCACGCACCCCATGCGGGGTGCGACGTGCAATAATGCCATCGCATAGAATTTCCCCAGGATTTCAATCCACGCACCCCATGCGGGGTGCGACCTATTTACAAACTGTAGCAAAAAGTAAAAGTGATATTTCAATCCACGCACCCCATGCGGGGTGCGACGTTCGTAGCCTTCATCGGGCGAGCGGACATCAATATTTCAATCCACGCACCCCATGCGGGGTGCGACTTTTGAAATAGGCTTATCTTTCAAACATAACCTAATTTCAATCCACGCACCCCATGCGGGGTGCGACAGGGAGGGGGATTTATTTTGATAAGAGATGACCAAATTTCAATCCACGCACCCCATGCGGGGTGCGACCTTTTTTTCTGTCGCTTAGAAAAAAGCTAAAATGATTTCAATCCACGCACCCCATGCGGGGTGCGACGGTAGACCCAAACAAAATGGCGTGGGATTGGTGGATTTCAATCCACGCACCCCATGCGGGGTGCGACCAGAACTCCGGGCTGAAAAGCTCGGAGAAGAAGCAATTTCAATCCACGCACCCCATGCGGGGTGCGACAGAACTCCGGGCTGAAAAGCTCGGAGAAGAAGCAATTTCAATCCACGCACCCCATGCGGGGTGCGACCTGATTTTGCCTTAAATAAAGATATATTGGGACAATTTCAATCCACGCACCCCATGCGGGGTGCGACGACTTTTTTTCTGTCACTTAGAAAAAAGCTAAAATGATTTCAATCCACGCACCCCATGCGGGGTGCGACGATTGCGAATATATAGATGTTGCAAAGTTTGTAAATTTCAATCCACGCACCCCATGCGGGGTGCGACTTCAGTTTTGTAAAAACGATAAAATGATTGGCACAGATTTCAATCCACGCACCCCATGCGGGGTGCGACAATTTTGATTTGTATTCTGTTTACAATGATGGGGATTTCAATCCACGCACCCCATGCGGGGTGCGACTATACGTTGACCATCAGGACGGAGTAACACTAGGATTTCAATCCACGCACCCCATGCGGGGTGCGACGCAGCTATTGCCGAAGACTTAGGGATTACTAAGATTTCAATCCACGCACCCCATGCGGGGTGCGACTAAATCATTAAATGTAAAAGATATTAAGGAAGCATTTCAATCCACGCACCCCATGCGGGGTGCGACATAAGCTGGCCTGGTAGAGTTATCATAGTGTTAGATTTCAATCCACGCACCCCATGCGGGGTGCGACAAAACGGCAACTATGTAGACAAATATTCATTTCAATTTCAATCCACGCACCCCATGCGGGGTGCGACCAGTTAGGGTTAATTTGAATATACCCGAAAATGTATTTCAATCCACGCACCCCATGCGGGGTGCGACACTTTTTTAAGAATATGTTATATAATATTATTGAGATTTCAATCCACGCACCCCATGCGGGGTGCGACTGGACCATATATCATATAAACGTATAAGTTCAGCTATTTCAATCCACGCACCCCATGCGGGGTGCGACTAAGTCAATAAATAAATTAAGCGTCCCTAAAACAATTTCAATCCACGCACCCCATGCGGGGTGCGACAACAATAGCGGCGGATTGGAGCGTATTGCCAAACGATTTCAATCCACGCACCCCATGCGGGGTGCGACTGCAAAATTATATTATTGTAGTAGAGGGCTGGAAATTTCAATCCACGCACCCCATGCGGGGTGCGACCAGTTTATATCCCACTTCATCATGTAAGTTATGTATTTCAATCCACGCACCCCATGCGGGGTGCGACGTTTTGTCCAAGCTGTAAACGCTCCACTGTCGATATTTCAATCCACGCACCCCATGCGGGGTGCGACCAAAATTTGTCAAACATTAAATATTGACGCAGAAATTTCAATCCACGCACCCCATGCGGGGTGCGACCTATGATGATATATATATCCCATAAATATGGTGGATTTCAATCCACGCACCCCATGCGGGGTGCGACTATCAAACGCTATAAATGCTGTAAAGAGTGCTTTTATTTCAATCCACGCACCCCATGCGGGGTGCGACCTTATATACGGTATATTATGATGGCGGAACATGATTTCAATCCACGCACCCCATGCGGGGTGCGACTCTTGTGGGTAACTTGCCAAAGTTATCCACATGAATTTCAATCCACGCACCCCATGCGGGGTGCGACAATTTGGAAGAAGAAAAATCAAATTAAGAATTTTGATTTCAATCCACGCACCCCATGCGGGGTGCGACGTTAGCTGACAAAATAGCAAAAGCACAAGGGATAATTTCAATCCACGCACCCCATGCGGGGTGCGACGGCAGGCCCTTTGTTGTGACCTGCCGTTATCTCCTATTTCAATCCACGCACCCCATGCGGGGTGCGACAACAGTAAAGGCTCTTTGAATAATCAAATCGTTTATTTCAATCCACGCACCCCATGCGGGGTGCGACTTGACAATCGCATTACGAGTGCTGGAACTTATATTATTTCAATCCACGCACCCCATGCGGGGTGCGACAAAATCAATAGAATTAATGAAAGAACACATAGAAATTTCAATCCACGCACCCCATGCGGGGTGCGACCCTGCACCGAGCAAGGTTTTCCCATGCCGGCGAGATTTCAATCCACGCACCCCATGCGGGGTGCGACAAAATAAAAAGTCTAACTAAAGATAAAGTATTACATTTCAATCCACGCACCCCATGCGGGGTGCGACCTGTAAACATGAATAATGGGGCAGTAACGTTTAAATTTCAATCCACGCACCCCATGCGGGGTGCGACGAGGTGTACTACTGGCTCAAGAAGGATGAAGACGGAATTTCAATCCACGCACCCCATGCGGGGTGCGACGGAGATAACTCAAAAAGGTCATGTCATAGTGGGTATTTCAATCCACGCACCCCATGCGGGGTGCGACTCCATCTCATAAACGCCACCTTCATAGCTTGTAAATTTCAATCCACGCACCCCATGCGGGGTGCGACACTTAGTCAACTGTCTATTTATTACACCAGCTAAAATTTCAATCCACGCACCCCATGCGGGGTGCGACGGTAGCATGTTCTACCGCTCATCGAGCTGCGGTAATTTCAATCCACGCACCCCATGCGGGGTGCGACGAGTTTTTCTGGGGACTTGTTGAGTGGGCATATAAATTTCAATCCACGCACCCCATGCGGGGTGCGACATCATTTACGGTTATAACATATGCAAATAATAGTATTTCAATCCACGCACCCCATGCGGGGTGCGACTTTACAATACATCAAAAGGTAACGCTAATGTTCAATTTCAATCCACGCACCCCATGCGGGGTGCGACGGTTTTGCCGCCACTCAAAAGGTAAATGGATTGGATTTCAATCCACGCACCCCATGCGGGGTGCGACCTGCAATGCGATTCTTTCTTTTAGTCATAAGAGGATTTCAATCCACGCACCCCATGCGGGGTGCGACCCTAAAAGTTATAGGCAATATAAATCTGCGTTAAATTTCAATCCACGCACCCCATGCGGGGTGCGACATCAGACCGATAAAAGGTGTAAGCAGTAGGGCAAATTTCAATCCACGCACCCCATGCGGGGTGCGACTTTAGCAAAACCTGAATACAGTCTTAACACAACAATTTCAATCCACGCACCCCATGCGGGGTGCGACACGGTTGCAAGTCCGTATAAACACAGAGCAGAGGATTTCAATCCACGCACCCCATGCGGGGTGCGACAAATAGTATGGTGTGATACGGAAAATTATGCAGGAATTTCAATCCACGCACCCCATGCGGGGTGCGACAACCGATTATGATGTCTTGTGGTAACTCGTTTAAATTTCAATCCACGCACCCCATGCGGGGTGCGACAGCAAAATTTTACAACAAATATTATACCAAATTAAAACATATTATGCAAATTGTATAAAGTTATCACAAAAAAATTAAATTTTATTAA
>Ga0134099_1002917_pt1 | contig 13334 bp, 11 predicted proteins | sample 10_taG_2_FD_105482 | JGI IMG/M metagenome (GOLD analysis project Ga0134099, IMG submission 105482) | Switchgrass degrading microbial communities from high solid loading bioreactors in New Hampshire, USA - 10_41_5_180_A2 metaG | ecosystem: Engineered > Bioreactor > Semi-continuous > Anaerobic >...
CTTCCCCAGCACCCAAACGAGGCGAATCCGGGCCTGTTGCTGACAGTACATACCAACAAGCGCCTCCTGTGAGCCGCCGTGCGGCCACAAGAGGCGCCTTTGTCTGCAGTCTGACGAGGCCCTCCCCGCCGTTTCCGGCGAGGGAGGGCCTCGTGTTTCACAGACTGTGCGATGCACCGAGGCCCCCGGGGTGAGGGAGCCGTGAGCGCCGCGCCCCCACCCCGGGGGGCCGTTACGCGATGCGGGTGTTGCCGCCGGAGAGCGTGCGCCAGTACACGGCGTACGTCACGCCGTAATACAGCACGTACAGCCCCAGGTACCCCAGGGCCACCGTCCACCCGTAGTGCAGCACCGACCGCTGCGCCAGCGTGCCCAGGGCCTTCATCGCGAAGGTGGAGTGCATGAGCCCGACCAGGAACGGAACGAAGAAGATGACCTGGGTCTGGCGCAGCGAGACCCGGCGCAGCTCCGCCCGGCTCACGCCCAGGTGCTGCAGGCGCCGGAAGTAACGCCGGTCCTCGTCGATCTCCGTGAAGAGCCGGAAGTACAGCACGCTGCAGGTAGTGGCGAAGAAGACCAGCGACACGAAGACGCCCACGAACAGGGTGAGACCCCAGCCGGAGACAGAGGCCTGATACTGGGGGATGGTCGACGAGAAGAGGCGACCGGCCCCGGTTGCATCCCCCGGGAAACGCAGGATGAGGGCCTCGGCGGCAGCGGCGGCCTCCCGGCTACGCCAGTTGGCCAATTCCCATATCGTCACGCGCAGGCGTAGGTCCGGCGCGCTTTCCGCCACGATCCGTTCAAACAGCGCGTCCGGCAGCACCAGGGCGTTCCTCGCTTTTTCAAGGCCGTTCACCGGCAGGCCGCTCCAGTCGGGGAGCACGGAGAGCGGGTAGGTCCGCCCGCCTACAGTCAGCTCCCGCGGCACGGGATCCTGGTCCTGCCAACCGGGATCCAGATTGATGGACGGGTAGATCAGGAGGGCGCCCTCCCGGCCGTCCGGGAGCGTCCGCACCAGGTCCGACGCCCGCCGCACACCCGCGTAGAACGAGTGGGGAACGAGGAGGACCCCCGTCTTTCCGTCCACTTCCCCCCGGACCGTCACCAGGTCCCTGCGCGCCCAGCGCTCCAGGCCGTGCCGGCGCAGTTCGGCCTCCACCGCGTCGACCGCCGTGGCTGAGTCCGCCGGCTCGACCAACTGGAACGGATGCGGGTTGCGCATGAGAGCCTCGTGCGCGAAGACCACGAGCAGCGTGTAGATGGTGCTGACCGCGGTGAGGATGACGGCGATGGCCACGGCCGTGTTGGCCAGCACCTTGGCGTTCTCCTGCAGCTTGAACCGCAGGTGGCTGACGACGAGCAGCGGGGACGGCCGGTAGTAGAAGCCCTCCCGCCGCCGCAGCCAGTTCAGCAGGGCAACGCTGCCCTCCCGCATGAGGAACACGGTCCCCAGCGAAACCATGATCGTGACGGGGATGACCCCGAGGATGATGGCATTCGGCCGGGGAAGGCTGGCCCAGGCGTACCCGCCGGCCACGAGCAGCAACCCCAGCAGGGCCTTCCACCACCGGAACGCAGGGTCCGCCTTGGGCTTGCGCTCCGCCCGGATCAACTCGATCACGGTGCTGCGCAGGATGTCGATGAGGGAGTAGAGGCAGACGAAGAGGAAGAACGAGCCGAAGACGGCCAGCGTCTGCAGCCAGACCGCAGGGCCGGCCTGGACGGGCAGCGCCTCCGGCAGCCCGAGGAGCGCGCTGATGGCCATGAAGAACAGCCGGAGGAAGAGCAGGCCGAAGGCCAGCCCGATCGCCAGGGCGGCGGCCGCGACGAAGAGGCTCTCCCAGAGCACGACCGCCATCAGCTGCCCGCGCGTCACGCCCATCAGGCTCCAGAGCCCGAACTCCTTTTTCCGGGAGCGGATGAAGGCCGTATTGGAGGTCAGCAGGAAGAGGAAGGTAATCCCGGCGATGACCACCGACGCAGCCTGGATGCCCCGGCTGACCTCCCGCGCGCCGGGGAATCCCCCCTGCAGGTCCGGATGCAGGGCCATGGCCGTGTAGATGAAGTAGATCATCACCGCGAAGGCGGTGCTGCCCAGGTAGGCCAGGTAGCGCCCCCGGTTCCGCCAGACGTTCCTAGCCGCGATTCGCCAGAGGCTCATCCCGGCCACCCCCCATCAGCGACAGCACGTCCAGAATCTGCTGGAAGAAGGCCTCCCGGCTGCTGCCCCTACGGATCTCGGTGTAAAGCTGGCCGTCGCGGATGAACTGGATGCGCCCGCAGTAGCTCGCGGCGAAGGCGTCGTGGGTCACCATGACGATGGTCACCCCGGCCAGGTTGTTCAGCATGACCAGGGTCTCCATCAGGTCCTTCGCCGACCGGGAGTCCAGGTTGCCCGTGGGCTCGTCGGCCAGGATCACGGCCGGCTCGTGGATGATCGCCCGGGCCGCGGCCGCCCGCTGCTGCTGGCCGCCGGAGACCTCATAGGGGTACTTCTCCAGGATGTCGCCGATGCCCAGCTGCGCAGCCAGCAGCCGGAGCCGCTCCTTGATGACCCGTACCGGTACCCCGTCCAGCACCAGCGGCAGGGCGATGTTCTCCCCGATGGTCAGGCTGTCCAGCAGGTTGTAGTCCTGAAAGACGAAGCCCAGCCGCCGCCGGCGGAACAAGGCCAGCTTCTCGCCCTGCAGCTGGCTCACATCGGTGCCCTCGATCGCCACGCTGCCCGACGTCGGCCGGTCGATGGTGGCCAGCAGGTTGAGAAGTGTCGTCTTGCCGCTGCCCGACGGCCCCATGATGCCGAGGAACTCGCCCTTGTGTACCTGGAGGGAGAGGTTGTTCAGAGCGCGGGTGGCGACCTTGCCCCGGCCGCCGTACACCTTGGTGAGACCTCTGGCTTCAAGCACTAGCATCATGCTGCCTCCCCGTTCTACTGTTCACGCCCCAGTGTACCGGCGCTGGCACGGGAGTTCCTTAGATTCACCTTTCAGTTCGACCCCGAAACCTTACGGTTTCGTCATGTGCGCTGTAAGGATTCGTCCCCGGGCAGTCGATCGGAGGGGATCAGGGTCCCGACCAGAAGCAACACCAGGTGGCGCCGCGGCAGGGCCGGCAGACAGGGGGATGAAGTTCGCAACCCGGGACCGCCCCGACAAGGAGACGCTGAAGGCCGCCCTTGCGGCCTCCGCCGGGCATTTGGCCCGGTTCGAGACCGAGGCGGCCGCGTCCGCCATCCGGGACTGGAATCGGATGTGACCTGGCAGCGGCTCACCCTTGCGATGCCGTTGCATTCTCCGCAAGGGCGTCCCGCAGCCCCGCGAAGAGGGTCTTTGCGACGGCGAAGCGCAGCCGCACCGTCGTGCCCTTCCCCGGAGCAGAGTCCAGGCTGATCTCGTGCCCCAGCCGCCGGCAGACCTCACGGGCCAGGTAGAGCCCCATCCCGGTCGCCTGCGGAAAGGCCCGGCCATTCAGCCCCGTGAAGAACGGGTCAAAGACCCGGCCCAGGTCCTCCGGGGGGATCCCGACGCCGTTGTCGGCGATCTCCAGCACCACGGCGCCGCCCTCCCGGCAGAGCCTGAAGATCACCCGGCCCTGTTCGTCTGCCTCCGGCGGCCGGGAAGCGTACTTCAGGGCGTTGCTGAGCACCTGCTCCAGCACGAAGCGCAGCCACTTGGCGTCGCTCTCCACCAGCCACGGCGGGCCGGCGGCCGGGTCGGCCTGTACCTGCGGGTAGACCCGCCGAGCGATGAACTCCCGCTTGTGGTCGTTGACGACGTGCCGCACCAGGGCCAGCAGGTCGAGCCGCTCCGCGCGCAGATCCTGGGCGAAGTCCTGCAGGCGCACGGTGTTCAGCAGCATCTGCAGCGAGTGCTGCAGCCGCTGGTTCTCCTCCGCCACGCTCGCCACCAGGGCCCGCGCCTCCTCCGGCCACGCCTCCGTCTCCGCCCGCTGCAGCAGCAGGTCTACCACGGAGACGGGGGTCTTCATGTGGTGGGCCCATTGGGTGACCAGGCTGACGTTCCTCTGCCCCCGCTCCCGCTCGGCCGCCAGCTCGCCGCTCAGGCGGCCGTACACGCGGCTCCAGGCCTCGGCCAGCAGTTCGCCCTCAGCGGTCGGAGGGGCAGGCAGCACGGCGAGATCCTCCAGGGGCTCCTGGCCCGTCAGGCCGGCCAGGTGGCGGTAGAAGGGTGCCATCCGCCGGTAGTCCCACCAGAGGTAGAGCACAAGCCCCACCAGCCCCAGGAGGAAGATGTAGAGCAGGTTCACCACTTGCAGCCGCGCCCCGGAGAGCATCAGGTCCAGGTGGACCACCAGCAGGGACAGCGCGGCGAACGCAACGTAGACCACGATGTAGTTCAGCCGGTCCAGGAGGAAATGCCCGAAGCGCACCTCACTCCCCCCAGTCCGCGTTCAGCCGGTAGCCCTGGCCTCGCTTGGTCTCGACCATCCCGTCGAGCCCCAGGTCCTCCAGCCGCCGGCGGACCCGCGTCACGTTCACGGTCAGGGTGTTGTCGTCGACGAACTCGGTGTCGTCCCACAGCTCCTCCAGCAGCGCCTCCCGGCTGACGATCTCTCCCGCCCGCCGGGCCAGGCACCAGAGCAGCCGGAACTCCTTCGGGCTCAGCTCCACCGCCCGGTCGCCCCGGCTGACCCTGTTCGTCGCGCGATCAAGCAGCAGCGGCCCCACGGTGAGCAGGTCGGCCTCCCCGGCGGCGGCGTACTCGCCGTACGCCCGGCGGATGGCCGCCTTCACCTTGGCCCGGGCCAGCTCCAGGTTGAACGGCTTGGTGATGTAGTCGTCCGCGCCGTGCTCGATTGCCCGCACCTGGTCCATCTGGTCCGAACGCGCGGAGATGAACAGGATGGGCACCCGCGAGACCGTGCGGATCTGGCGGCACCAGTAGTAGCCGTCGTACCGGGGCAGGTTGATGTCCAGCAGCACCAGGTCGGGCCGCGCCGCGACGAACTCCGTCTTGATGTTGGCGTAGTCGTGCGCCCGGACGACGTCATACCCATGGCGCTCCAGTTCGTCGGCGAGGATGGAGGCGATCTTGTCGTCATCCTCAACGATCAGGATGCGGAAGCGGCGGCCCTCGTTCACGGCAGCCTCTCCCTCCACGAGGGGCCGAGCACCTCCGGGTTGACCGGGGTGGGCGGCTGCTGCCCCGTGAGGGCGGCCACCAGGTTCTCCGCGGCCAGCGTCGCCATCCGGGTGCGGGTCCGCACCGTCGCAGACCCGATGTGCGGCACCGCCGTCACGTTGGGCAGCGAGAGCAGCGGGTGATCGGGCGGGATGGGCTCCCGGTCAAACACGTCGAGGCCGGCGGCCCAGATGCGCCGGTCACGCAGGGCCTCGTACAGGGCCCGCTCGTCCACCACGGGGCCCCGGGCGGCGTTGACCAGGATCGCCGTCGGCTTCATCAGGGCCAGCTCCCGCGCCCCGATGAGCCCGCGGGTCTCGGGCGTCAGCGGCACGAGCACGACCACGAAGTCCGACTCCCGCAGCAGGTCGTCCAGCATCCGGTACGAGGCGCCGACCTCGGCCTCGAACGCCGGATTCGGCCGCCGGTTGTGGTAGAGAATCCGCATGTCGAAGCCGCGCGCCCGCCGGGCCACCGCCTGGCCGATGCGCCCGGCTCCGACGATGCCCAGCGTCGCGCCGTACACGTCCTGGCCGGTCATGAACATCGGCGACCAGCCCTTCCAGCGACCCTCCGCGATGGTGCGCTGCCCCTCGTACAGCCGGCGCGCGGCAGCGAGCATCAGCCCGAAGGCCAGGTCGGCGGTGGTCTCGGTCAGCACGCCGGGCGTGTTGGTGATCAGCACCCCGCGCGCCGTCGCCGCCGCCACGTCGATGTTGTCGTAGCCGACCGCCATGTTGGCGTACACGCGGCAGCGCGGCGCCGCGTCCATGAGCGGCCCGTCGATCCGGAGCGGACCGACGACCAGTGCGCCGTCCGACTCCTGAAGCGCACGGACCAGCTCATCCTGCGGCACGGGCTCCTCCTCGTGATCCCAGGTGTGTACCTCGCATGCGGTGCGCAAGATATCCAGAGCCGCTTCGGGAACCCGCCGTGTGACATAGACGCGCGGTTTCGTCATGCTCCTGCCTCCCCTGAGGTTGGTCTTGACGCTATCTTCTCCGTAGTCCGTTTCGTTCCCGCTTTTCATCACGCAGGGAACCGATCCACGATAGCGAACGTCCTATGCTAGTCCGAAGGAAACACGTCCGGGAAGCGGTGAACTCGACTGTGAAGGTTGGCCTGGTGAGACATTTTCGGGTGAAACATGCATATCCCGCCAAGTGGGTGACGCCCGACGAGGTCGCAGAGTGGTTCGCGGGCTACGACGACGCAGATGTCGAATACGGACACGTCGATCTGAGCGGCGGCGACTGGCGCCACTGCTTCTGCAGCGACCTCCCCAGAGCCATCAAGACCGCCCGGGCGATCTTTCCGGGTGAGATCATCATCCTGAAGGAGTTGCGCGAGATCGAGCCGTACCCCTTCCGGGGAAACCGCATCAAGCTGCCGTTCCTCTTCTGGGCCGTGCTGGTCCGGATCGTCTGGTACCTGAAGTCGCACCCCAACGTCGAGAGCCGGCGTGCGGTGCGGGAGCGGGTCCGGCAGGTGATCGACCGGGTGCTGCAGTCGGGCGCCGACTCCCTGGTCGTCAGCCACGCCGCCCTCATGCCCTTCCTTCGGACCGAGCTGAGGCGGCGCGGCTTCAAGGGGCCGTGGTTCGGCCACGCCGTGAACGGGCTGCTGTACGTGTTCGAACGGTAAGACGCTCAGAGAGAAGGCCACTACGCCACCGGGCGTGGTGAGAACAAAGGAGGCCACCACGCGTCGTGCGGTGGCCTCCCTCGCTTGTGTTCGATCAGCCAGCCCGTCCGCCCAGCGCAAACAGGGCGGCATGGGGCGAGGACGTCAGGACCATGAACTCCTGCAGCCGGGTCCGGTCCACCAGGATCACGCCGATGGACTCGGCCTGCTGCCGGGCCTCCTCGCTGAACTCCCCGCTGGTCACGACCATCGCCCGCTCGCACCCGTAGAGCAGGCTCGACGCCTGCACCGTGAGCACGGCGCCCGCCTCGACCGGCTCGTCCGTGCGGTGCGCCTGCACCGCGATCCGCTGCTCGGAGGTCGGATGCGTCAGCACCAGGTCGACACCGTAGTTGCCGACCGGCGGGGTGAACTGAACGTGGAAGCCGGCGGACCGGAAGAGGTAGTTCAGGTACTTCAGGAACTCCTGGCTGCTCATCTGGTCGACGGCGGCCAGGTCAGCGGTGCGGTAGCGGGCCTCCGCCTTGGACCGCCGCCATTCGGCGATCCAGTACCATATGGAATCAATCACCTTGTAGCAGACGAGCAGGCCGCCGAAGTAGAGAAGCAGCGCCCAGCGCAATTCCCAGAGCACCCGGCCGACCGGTTCGAGCCAGGCCCACACGCGATTTTCCCTCCCTGCAGGCAGCACTCCAAACCTGCACTTGTCAATGCATATCAGATTTGAGTTCGCTCATCTTCCCTGAATTTCCTTCTTCCAGGGCTGCGCAAGCATCAGCCGCCATCATCCTCACAGGAGTTGGACGGACGAGTGCCGAAGAGAAGGCCTCGTTGCGGCTCATTCGCACGGCCCCCGCCGATCCCGGCCCCAGGCGGCAGGATCGCGGGGGCGCTTGCAGGGGCCACATGAAAGGAGGCACAGGTTTGGCCGGCAGCCTGTTTCTGTTGAAGGCACGCGGCGCGTTCTACACCAGCAGGACCGCGGCCGAGTACATGGTGCGCTGGGCGGTGCGCAGCAGCGGCGACGCCGTGCTGGAGCCATGCTTCGGCGACGGGGCGTTCCTGGAGCCCCTGGCTGCGGCGCTGGAACCGGACCGGATTTACGGGGTGGAGATCGACGGGTCCGCGTACCGCCGGGTGCTCGACCGCAAGCTGCTCCGGGCGGACCACGCCCACCTGGGGGACTTCCTGCAGGCCGAACCGGGGAGGTCTCCCTTCCCGCGTGCCATCACCGCCGTCGTGGGCAACCCGCCCTACGTCCGGCTCCGCCGGCTGCCGAAGCAGGCGGCGGCGCAGGCGCTCCGGGTCGCCGGGGAGGTCATGGGGGAACCCATGAACCCCAGCGGCAGCCTCTGGATGCCCTTCGTGCTGCAGGCCTGCCGCTTTCTCGCGCCCGGAGGCCGGCTCGCCTTCGTCCTGCCGTACGAACTGACCTACGTGCAATACGCGCGGCCGTTCTGGCGCTACCTGAAAGACCACTTCGGGCAGTTGCGCTGCGTCCGCGTGCGCGACCGGCTCTTTCCCGACCTGTCGCAGGACGTCGTGCTCCTGCTCGCCGACGGGTTCGGAGGCGCCACAGAGACCGTCACCTACGAGACCTACGAGGACCTGGACGCCCTGCTGGCCGGCAGGCCGGCACGCGCCACCGACATCGTCGTGGATGACGTGGTTGCGGGCGGCCGGCCCTTCGTCAAGGCCCTGCTGGCGCCGGATCTGACTGCGCTGCTCGCCTCGCCGCGGCTCGCCGGCCGGCTTGCGCCGCTGGGCCGGATGAGCCGGTTCGGCATCGGCTACGTCGCGGGCGACAAGCGCTTCTTCCACCTGACCGCCTGGGAAGCCCGGGACCGGGGGATCCCGGCCGATCATCTGCGGCCTGCTGTCACCAGCGGCCGCGCGCTCAAAGGTGTGGGCATCTTCACCCGCTCGATCCCGGAGGAGCGGCGGCGCTGGCTGTACGACCCGCCGACGGACCGGGCCAGCCTGACCCCGGCCGACCTGCGCTACCTGGCCGAGGGCGAGGCCGCCGGGGTGGCCCTGCGCTACAAGTGCCGCATGCGCGAGCCATGGTACAAGGTGCCCGGCTTGGTGCAGCCCGATCTGCTGCTCACCGTCTTCAGCGAGAGCCCCATCATGGTCGTGAACGACGGCGGCTTCCTCGCCTCCAACAGCCTGCTCTGCGGGCGGGTCGCCCCCGGCGTCGATCCGTCCCTGGTGGCCGCCTCGTGGTACAACAGCCTGACGCTGCTCTCCTGCGAGACGGAGATCCACTCGCTGGGCGGGGGCGTGCTGATCCTCATCCCCGGCGAGGCGAACAAGGTGGTGATCCCCCGGCTGGCGCAGGCGCCCGCCGGCCACCTCGCCGCCCTGGACCGGCTGCTGCACCGGGACCGGGGCCTGGAGGATGCGTTCCTGCTGGGAGATGAGGTCATTCTGGAAGGCGAACTGAAGCTGAGCCGGCAGGAAGTCGACCTGATCCGCCAGGGAGTGGCGACGCTGCGGCGATGGCGCAAAGCGATATGAGAGACAAGATCATGGGGCAGCAAGCGGCCAACTGGTGTTGCCGGAATGAACCGCTCTATGGGCGGATTAGGGCGAGGGATTGCCAGTAATGGTCCCAGCTATGTCGAAAACGGTCCTTCGTAACGGTTACTGCCGCAATACCGCCCGGACAGCACCACTGAGAGACTGACCAACATACATAGCACCGAATGCCACTGACCCTATTACGATCGCCGTGAGCAGCCCCTCTATTAGTAAGGACAAATCATCGGAATGCTCGGCGCGTTCGGTCTTCGCCCCCAGTAAAAATGACAGCATGCCGGTGTATAGACAGCACAGTCCGGTTTCAAACAATAGAGTGATCCTGGACCTATCGAACAGCCCAACAGCTATCCCAGTAATGGTACATACGGTGGCAAACCACGCAGCACACCGATCTTGGAGGTGCTTCACGGTTTCCATCACCTCGGCTGGCTATCGCTCTGTTGTGGTGAGGAACAGTGCGGTTCCACCACATAGTAGGAACGATAGACCTCCGATAATAACCGGCATCAGGACGTAAATGGCCATGCTTTCAACTCGTCTACCTGATAAGTGCTCCACTAACCTAAGGAGTAGAACAGAACTAGCAGCCATGAGTATTGGCCACCACACCCACCACGGCTCTGGAGGCCAACCAGGATTGCCTGCTAGGGCAAGGTTCAGAAAGGCATAAAGCGTACCCGCGATCAAGTAACAGGCGACCAACACCCACAGCGTGGAATGGATGTCTTGCCGATGTCTGTCATACCAGCGTCCTATGCAGGTGAAGTCATGAATCACTGCCCAGATCAACAACCAGGCCAGCCAGAGAACTACTCCCATGAACATCACGGCCATCGGAGCGAGCAAGTATAACAGCCACTCAGACACTTGACTCCCCTCGTTTCTGGCACTTACGTGTCCTGCTCTTGGAGAGCGAGTGACCCCGCTTGGACTTGACAGTTGCACGCCGAAACAGTCTATTTGCTTTTCCTAGCCGGGTATCCTTAATTACATTAAATATTTCGATCATACTCCCGCCTACTAGAGGAGCAATGCTTTTCTTCGCAACGGCTTGCCAGTCAGGATCCAACTGACCAATATCGGCTGCAGTTCCGGGGTTCACTGGGATATGGTAAGTCGTCGGGTGAGAGAATCGTCCAAGGGTAGTAGGTCTGATATTCGAGTCGTGGTGAGCCCAGTGGCCATCTTTTTCGTAAGGGTACACAGAAAGGGGCCAGACGAAAACGCCCACTGTGTTAACACGCACTCGGTTTATTCGTTTGGCTCATCATAAGTCCCTGCAAGTCTACACGCCTTTCAAGATAATTGGCGCAAAGCACGGAGACGCTTCAACAGCGGACCTCGAAGCGACCACCGTCCTGGCGCACTGGTGCGAGGAAGATCAATTCTTACCTCCTTGGCAGCCACCATCCTCGATCGTCTGCTCCACCGCTCCAATACGGCTACTCAGCGTGCGTAACCTTCCTTTGCGTGGAAAACGTGAAGCCGGCAAGCTTCCCCGGAAAGAGCGGGAGAAGCGCCGGCTAAGTGAAGATGGAGAACAAGCCCAGTCTAGGGGAGTTCTAGGTGCCGTTGCCAGTGTAGCTCCTTCGTGACTGTTGGGCACTTGTGGTGCAGTACAAGAGAGGCCACATGCTTCTGTTTCGAGGTGTGTCAACGTAATGGGACCAGCGACCACTCGACCGGCAACACATGAACAACCGTCGCCCCTAGCGGTCGACAGCAACCACAGGAGTACCGAACCTGCAGCTCTCACCAGAACGTAGACGGGCACCGAGGGAACCCCGGCGGGAATCCGGGTTTTCTCGGAGCCCCTAGCAGATCCGCGGCAGATTCTCCCCCGCCAGCCGCTCCAGCCGCCGGGTGCCGCCGATGGCGGTGCGCAGCAGGGCCCGGCCGCCGCGGCCCTCCACGGTGCCGATGACCCGGGCGCCGCCGCCCAGCGGATGAGCCCGCATCGCCGCGAGCGCCGCCTCCGCCTCCCCGGCCGGGCAGAAGAGCAGCAGCCGGCCCTCGCAGGCCAGGTACAGCGGGTCGAGGCCCAGGATGTCGCAGGCGCCCGTCACCTCGGGGGTTACAGGGATCTCTTCTTCATTCACGCGCAGGTCGTACCCGCTGTCGGCCGCAAGGTCGGCCAGGGCCGTCGCCAGGCCGCCCCGCGTCGGGTCCCGCATGCAGGCCGCGCCCGGGGCGGCCCGCAGCACCGCCCGGACCAGCGAGGCCAGCGGCGCCGCGTCGCTGCGGACCGGGGTCTCGAAGGCGAGCCCGGCCCGGGCCGAGAGCACGGCGACCCCGTGCTCGCCCACCGGCCCGCTGATAAGGATGGCCTGCCCCGTACCGATACGGTGGGCCCCCAGGTCGCGCCCCTGCGGCACGAGCCCCACACCCGCCGTGTTGATGAAGCACCCGTCGGCCTGGCCCCGGCCGACGACCTTGGTGTCGCCGGTGACGATCTGCACGCCCGCCTCCGCCGCCGCAGCGGCCATCGAGGCCACCAGGCGGCGCAGGTCGTCCACCGGGAAGCCCTCCTCGATGATGAACCCCGCGCTCAGCCACAGCGGCCGGGCCCCGGCCACGGACAGATCGTTGACGGTGCCGCACACCGCCAGGCGGCCCAGGTCGCCTCCCGGGAAAAAGAGGGGCTGGACCACGAACGAGTCGGTGGTCATGGCCAGCCGGCCCGCTCCCGGCAGGTCCAGGAGGGCGCTGTCGCCCCCCTGCAGCAGCGCCGGATTGCCGAAGGCCGGGTAGAACACCTCGGCGATCAGGCGGTGGGTCGCCTCCCCGCCGTCGCCGTGGGCGAGGGTCACGCGCTCCGTCATCATCCTACCTCCTCGCCGGGGCGATATCGGTACCACGCGGCGCAGGCGCCCTCACCGGAGACCATGCACGGCCCCACCGGCCGCTCCGGCGTGCACGCCCGGCCGAAGAGGGGGCACCCGGCCGGCGATAGGGCGCCGCGCAGCACGTCGCCGCACCGGCAGCCCGGTCGGCCGTGCGGCTCGTCCACCTCCGCCGGGAAGCGCACCTCGGCGTCGAACGGGGCGAACGCCTCCCGCAGTCGCAAGCCGCTCTCCGGCAACTGCCCGAGGCCGCGCCACCTGGCGTCGCAGGGGCGGAAGACCTCGTCCAGCAGGGCCTGCGCCCGCCGGTTGCCCTCCGGCCGCACCCAGCGGGTGTAGCCGTTCCAGAGGTCCGCCGGCCGCCGGCCCAGGGCGGCGTCCGCCAGGTGGTCCACGGCCATCAGGATGTCCAGGGGCTCGAAGCCGGCCACGGCGGCCGGCACGCCGTACTCGGCGGGGAGGAAGGCGAAGGCGTCCGACCCCAGCACCGTGGACACGTGCCCCGGGCAGAGGATGCCGTCCAGCCGCAGGCCGCCCTCGGCCAGCAGCGCCCGCATGGCCGGGGGCGTCCGCTTGTGGGCGCTGTGCACGCAGAAGTTGCGCAGCCCCTCCTCCCGGGCCGTTTTCACCGCCAGGGCCGCCGCCGGCGCCGTCGTCTCGAAGCCCACGCCCAGGAAGATCACCGGCCGGTCCGGGTTCTCCCGGGCCATCTGCACCGCATCCAGCGCGGAGTAGACCACCCGCACGTCGGCGCCTTCGGCCCGGCTCCGGGCCAGGCTGCCCCGGGAGCCCGGCACCCGCAGCAGGTCGCCGTAGGTGGCCACGATGGCCCCCGGCACGGTGCAGTACGCCAGCATGCGGTCGATCTCCCAGTCGGCCGTCACGCACACCGGGCAGCCCGGGCCGCTCACCAGGTCCACGGCCCCGCGCAGCAGGCCCCGCAGGCCGCTGCGGGCGATGGCCATCGTGTGCGTGCCGCAGAACTCCATCAGCCGCACGGTCCGCCCGGCCTCGGTCACCTTCCGGCGGATGCGCTCCACCCAGGCCGCCGCCGTGCCGGGCGCGTCCTCGGGGACCGGCCGTGCCGGCGTGTGCTGCCGCATCACGCTTCCCCCTCCCCCCGGGGCGCCTGCGCAGGACCATCACCCCGGCGCGGTTC
>Ga0134099_1002931_pt1 | contig 13259 bp, 13 predicted proteins | sample 10_taG_2_FD_105482 | JGI IMG/M metagenome (GOLD analysis project Ga0134099, IMG submission 105482) | Switchgrass degrading microbial communities from high solid loading bioreactors in New Hampshire, USA - 10_41_5_180_A2 metaG | ecosystem: Engineered > Bioreactor > Semi-continuous > Anaerobic >...
GTAGTAGTGGCTGTGGAAAAGTGGACAAGAGCGAAGCGGTGTCCACTTTTCCACAGCCGGACGTATAATGTTAAAGAGAACTCATTGAAACAATGTTAGTGAATCATACACATTAAAAACATCAAGTCTTTTTCTGCAAATTCTTTTTCTAATTTCTTTCGAAAATAACTCTCCCATTGTCCATCGTATTTAGTAATGCAATTCCAGAAAAGAGCCCCTACTTCCCAATCAGTAATCTTGTGTCGATGTTGATCAACTCCCCCTTCCGTTTGACATTCGTATTGATAGTAAAAATCAAAAGGAACCTTTTTAAGAGGTACTCTTGATATAACTTCTGGCGAGTCAAAAAGTCCGTCTTGAATTAACTTCACCTTTTCTTCATCTGTCCATTCTGGGTAACGCGCTTTTTCGATAATGAGAGAAAATCTTGTCGGCTTAATAAACCCAAGTGTGATCCCATCATATTGCCTTCGGTTTTCTAAAGCATTAAAGTTATTATATTGATGAAGCTTTATCCATTGATATCTTTCTGCCCATGCTGCCTCAGTACCAACTCTACTTAATCGCTCAATCGAATCGACGTCAATTCGATAGCTTTCTGGCCTATGATCATTGTTCGGTCGACAAATTCGTGCCCTAATCCATTCCCAACGTTTAAATTGGTGTTCTCCATCCAATAACCGATATGGGATAGGATATAGTCTCCGAAGATCTCCATTGCGATTAATAGCGGCAACGCATGACGTCTCACGATATTTTCGGCTAGGAACAGGATAGGTTTTCGTAAGAACTAATAGTTCCTCAACATGGTAGTTTTGCATAAGGAGATCTCCCATTAAGCATATTAAAAATATATATGTTACAAATTCATAAGACATTATAATGGTTTTGATTTGGTTTGCGATACCGGTAGAAAACAATAAACCATTTCAAATCGCGGCAATGTCTTTTCATGACCTTAGCATTGGTTTTTTTTCATCATCCACAGATTGTTTAATAAAAATGTGGATTATTCCATATCTATATAAGTCATCTTCTAAATTTCTTTCTGCAATAATGGTTTCAAAAAAGTCGGTCAGGTTATAACCATTGAACCGAAATTACAAATGACTTGTCTGCTCCCTTGTCCTTGTAGGTATTCTGTTTGCTACTAGTTATCGCAGATTTGTACTATACCTACCACATGTTAAGGTGGAACTCTACCGCTTCGACATTTTCAACCTCATCCCCATTAATCAGGTGTAAACTGCATCACCGTTCCCATCCTAAGGATGCGTATGCCAGAGATCCTCTTTGTCAAAGACGATAACAACACTGCGATGGGTGAGCAGTACTCCCTGGCCGCAGCTCTGACCAGGCGCGCAGCCTGTTGAAAAGCTAACGCTTCGGCCTCGCCCTGCCAGATGTCCGCGCGGCGCAGGCAAATGGTGACTTTATATATGAACCGGAGAAATATCCCGAACGTGACCCGTTCGGGAAGTAGATCTACTATGACAGCAACCCCGCCCCTGCATTTCTGTATTGCAGGGGCGGGGTTTTACATTCCCAGCCTGTACCAGTCGCTCCGGGCAGCGAATCCAGCACTAAACCTCCACCCGCTGAAGCACGCCGCAGGTCATGCGGTAGACCACGTCCATCCGGGGCAGTATGCTCAGATCGTGGGTGGCGATGATCACGCAGTAACCCAGGTTGTGGGCGAGGTCGACCAGGATGTCGATGATGTTGGCGCTGTTCTCCTCGTCCAGGTTGCCCGTCGGTTCGTCAGCGAGCAGCAGCCGGCTGTCCATCGACATGGCGCGGGCGATGCCCACGCGCTGCTGTTCGCCGCCCGATAGCATGCCGGGGAAGCGGTCGAGTGCGGACTCGGGCAGTGCGACGCGGGCGGCCAGTTCGCGCGCCCGCTGGCGCGCCTTCTCGCCCCTGATCCCCCGCAGTTCCATCGGGAAGGTGATGTTTTCGGACACCGTCAGCAGCGGGAACAGGCGGAAGCTCTGGTAGATCATGGCTGCGCATTCACGCCGGTACTTCGCCAGGTCCATGGTCGAGGTCGGTTTGCCCTCGTACAGGACCTGCCCGGATTTGGGCACATCGAGCCCGGCGAGCAGCGAGAGCAGTGTGCTCTTGCCGCTGCCCGACTTGCCAACGATGGCGTACACCTTCCCCAGCTCGAAGGAGCAGTTGATCTGCCTGATGGCGTCGACCTGCTGGTATTTGCTGTTGTAGCTGTAGGAGACGTCGATGAGCTCGAGTATTTTCAATTCTCCTCCTCAGTCCTTATCCAGCAGAAGAGTGAGCACGCTGGAATAATTCATGATCGTGATGGAAGCGGCGGAGCCGGTGAAGAAGCAGATGAGGAACCCCGCGATGAGCGTCAGGTGCAGCGCAGCCGGCGCGCCCCAGACCAGCTGCCAGATGAGCAGGCCTGCCGCAGTGCCGAGCAGGCACAGGATGCTCTGTTCGTAAAAGAAGCTGAAGAAAGCGCCGGTGCGCGTGGCGCCCAGGCCGCGCATGGTGGCCAGCTCCAATTTCCGGCTGACGATCAGTAAATACGATACGACAACCGCGATGATCCCCACCAGCACATACAGGCAGGGGTACAGTGTGTTGATGTAGCCAATCTGCTGCCGGAGGCTGGCGACGCTGTTATTAAAGGCAACATCCTTGAGCACAATAAACTCGCGCACGCTGCTGACCTGCTGCACCTGCGAATAACCATAATCGGAAAGGTAGTCCTTCAGTTCGACGAGCCTGCGCGCGTCTGCGAGGGTGAAGCTCGCGCTGTGGAACACGGTCGACTGAAGGTAGTCCTTTTTCTGTTCCGGAGATACCGTCATCCCCCAGCCGGGCAGCTCGGACTCTGATTCCAGATCATCCCACAGCAGGGCGGGGTTGAAAAAGACTGCCAGCGGGGCGTAGATCGTATCCCCGACGCCCTGCTTTTCGTAGCTGCCAACCACGCGCAGATCCAGATGCTGAAAGACCTGCGCCTGGTCACCGGGGTTTAAGGTGGTATGGTTAAACGCCACCCGCACTGTGTCTCCCAGGGCGATGCCCTTTTCGGCCATGAGCGAGCTGGGGAGGATGGCGCTGTACAGCCTTTCGTCGTCCGCCGGCACAGCCAGGATGGATTCGTCGTAGCCTTCCATGAAGGTCATCAGGATGGTGTCGGCGTAGTAAAACTCAGGGGCTGTGCGGATGTTGTTCGTGGCCGTGAAATCGGACCCGCGCAGGATCTCCGCCTCCAGCGACTCGCGAGCGAAATGGCTGGACGGCACATACAGCGGGGGGATATCCTGTTCGCCGCCGCCGGCGGGTTTGCTGACTCCCATGTAGTAATAGGGTTCGCTGATCGAGACGGACAGATCGCGGATCATCCCTGTATGATAGAGACCGGCCACGTCGTATGCGTTCAGCAACTGATTTCCGATCTGCTTTCCGTTGATGTCCGTATAGTATCCTTCGATGGTGGTGTTGTCGTAAACCGCCTCAAGCTGTTCCTCATAACGCCGGGCCGTAGTGGCCAGCTGTCCGAAGAAGATCACCACCGACACGGCAAGGATAGGGACCACCAAGGTGCGCATTCCGCCGCGCAGGATGGACAGGAACGCATACTTCATGCTCCCGCCGCTGAGGGACGACGTTTTGTGCTGACCTCTGGGACCCCCGGGTTTGCGCTGGCTCGGGCGGCTGTACAGAAACGTGCTGACGCAGAAAGCCGTGCAGGCGAGAACCGCAGCCAGAAAGACAGCTGCACCGGTAAACAGGAATAGCTCCCGCCCGAGCTGCGGCGCGAATTCCAGCGTCCGTGAGATGGTCAGGTTCCCGCTGCTGTAGCGAGAGTCGATCAGGGAAAAGTTTTCAGCAACCCGGGCAACCAGGTCAATGATGCCCTCGTGCAGTCTGTATCCTGCGGCCGCGCCTGCCGCCGCGGCGGCCAGCGAGATGATCCCCGAACTGTAGAGGAAATACCGGGTCACCCGCCGCCTGCCTGCGCCGAGCATCAGCATCGTCTCGCTCGTCTCTCGCTGCCGGTATACGAACAGGTAGCCGAAGAGGATCACGGCCGCCAGCACCATCAGCACACAGACTGCGGTCACGATCTGCGCAATCCGTAGAATGATCTGGTAAGGGACGGCCACCGTGGAATAGCCCTGGTCGTAGATGGTGAACTGGAAGCGGTCACCCAGGGCAGGTTCGATGCGCGCGGCAGCAGCGCCAGCATCCCGGTTGCGGATGACTGCCTGCCCGACGGTGTAACCGATCGGGTGCTGCGAATACGGCACGCCTGCGGACTCCGGCACGTAAACATACCAGCTTTTGTCCCCGACCGTGTTCATGATGCCCACAACCGTGAAGGTTTCGTGATAGGAGAAGCCATCGGGCGCCCAGTAGCTGTTGTACACGCCCGGCCGGTCGGCCACGGCAGCCGAAAGCTCGATCGTATCCCCAACGCCCACATCCAGTCGTGCGGCCATCAGCTCCGAGATCACAGCGACGCGGCTGCCGTTTTCATATTCATCCCTGGTGAACGGGCGCCCGTCGATGATGTACAGTTCCTGCTGGTGGAACGGCAGCAGCGACATGAGGTCGCCGGTGCCGTTGACCAGCACACTGTTGTTCGTTACAGGCAGCGTCTCAGCAAGCTGCAGGAGCACCGAATCTTCAGGGAGCACATAGTAGCGCCCATCCGCCCCATGCGCCGTAATGTCGATCTTGCCGGGTACGTCCGCGCCGCGTACGAGTGCTTCCACCCTGTCGGGCGGAACGGTGCGCAGGTGCAGCAGCGGCGTTTTACCGCGATACACCTCGCCAAATACGAGATAGTAATGCCCTGGCTCGAAGGCGCCAAAATCATCGTCGATGAGGATGATGGAATCGGTCTCGCTTTTGGACGAGTACAGCGCGTTCATCACAATGGCGCGGTAAAGGTGATTCTCCTCGTCGTAGCTGGCATTGCCCACCACCAGAACAGACAGCATCTGGTAGGGCATGTAGCTGTCGGTGCGCCAGAAGCCTTCAACATATCCAAATGAACGTGCGGGCGTATCCCACGACAGCGCCGCCTCGTCCTCTGCAATCACCCCGGCATCAAAGGTTTCGAGTGCGCTCGCCAGGGCTGCGTCATAGCCCGTATCGTCCGGGTACCCGGTTCCCATGTACTCGACCAGGCCGATGGTGGTGTAAAAGTCATCACAGTCTTCCAGGAATTGTGCAGCGGAGGCCCAGACGCTGACACCCAGCGCCAGCGCCAGCGTGAGGGCAAAGATCAGCAGCGTGAAGAGCGCGGTTTTTCCTCTGGAGCGAATGATGCTGAGAAGGCTGTTGCGAAAGATCATCGATGCCCGCTTCCCTGTGCGAAAGCTTGTAGTATGGTGAACGGCGGCTGCCGTCTCTGAGTCGACCGGATTGTGCCGGATGTGTCTCTATACGTGCTCTGTCGAATCAACCCGCGGCCGCCGGCATAACGCCGGCGAGCAGTTTTCTAAAGGCAGTGCAGCAGTGCGCGCATTTCTGTCTTCCCCATCCGGTCGCGGAAACGGGCGCAAACCCCCCTCCGGACGCGCTGCAGGAAAGGTCCGGCAGGCGATGGCAGATGGAATGGCGGCAGGTCTCACTGCTGGTGCGGCCGCGATGTGTTCTTCAATGTTCTGGCCTGTGTTCGCTGTGATATCCGGTAAGGGATGGGAACATGCCTGGGGCCATATTGGCGGGATTATAGCAAATCTCGATAGTTTCCTGGATACAGATCCGGATGGAATCCCTGATTGGTTAACATGTTAACCAAATGCATTATAATGCAGCGGTTGTACCCGCCGCCTAACCGGTACCGGTTAGGCGGATTGGAACCGGAGCTGATTATGGCAGCGATGCTGCACGCAGCGGCAGCATCAAAGGAAGGTTGCTTATATGACAAACATTCGCGATATCTGGCTGCATGCCCACCACATGCTGCGTTCTGCCAGGCAGATCGTCAACAACAATCTGCGCCCGCTCAACCTGAGCAGCGCCGAAGGGAACATTCTGCTCCACCTGCTGACGCAGGGAAAGGAGCTGCGGCAGGAGGATCTGGTGGCGCAGCTGGATATCAGTAAGCCGGCCGTCTCGCGCGCCCTGAATTCGCTGGAGAAAAAAGGTTTTGTCACCCGCGAGCCGGATCCTGGCGACCGGCGCGCACACCGGGTCCGGCTCACGGACCGGGCGCTGGAGATCAGCCCGGCTGTTGAGCAGGCGTATAACGAGATGTACGCTCTTGCGGTTCAGGGCATCTCGCAGGATGAGCTGGCGGAATTCCTGCGCCTGTTCAACCGGATCTCTGAAAACTTTTCCCGTGCTGAGGATCAATATGCCGCACATTGACCTGGCCGGCCTGGGCCTGTATCTGGCTTATTTTATTGTCACAGGGGCGCCGGCTGTGCTGCTTAAAGTGTTTTTTGATATCCCTTTCGAGTTGATCCGCAAGATATACCACTTCGTGATCACGCTCTCAATCTTCCCCCTGGTGACGTTTTTCAGCACCTGGCAGGACGCTGTACTGGCCGTCATCTTATTTACATTGATTGCCTACCCGATTCTGGCGCGATTGGAACACGCGGCGCTCTACAGGCGAATTGCCGTTGAGCGCAAAGGCGGTGAGTTTAAAAGTAGTCTCCTGGTTGTTCAGATGTCGATGGCGCTGCTGCTCTTTGTCTTCTGGGGGCTGCTGGGGGAGGAGTGGAAGTATATTGCCGTTGTGGCGGTGATGGCCTGGGGGTTTGGCGACGCAGCCGCTGCCCTTGTGGGCAAGGCCGTGGGGCGGCACCGGATCCGGAACCCGCACATCCAGGGGCCGAAAACGTATGAAGGGACTTTCGCGATGTTCTTCATCTCCGGCCTGGCGGTTTTTCTGACACTGCTGCTTTATGCCCACCAGCCCTGGTATGTGAGCCTGGCGATCGCGCTGCTCGTCGCTCCCGTGTGCGCTGCGGTTGAACTGTTCACCAACGGCGGCATGGACACCCTGACCGTGCCCATCTCGACCGGCCTGGTTGTGCTGTTCTTCCTGTCGCTGTTCCGCGTCCTGGGTGCATAGCCCATGAATGGACTTACGAAAGAACAGTCCTCCAGCCGTGAAAAGGTGCTGCTGACCTCACTGTTGTTGAGCGCGCCCGGGGTCGTGGTGACGGGGATCGCCCTGATGAGCAGCCATTCCACGACCCAGCTCGCCGACTTCCTGCGCCGCCTCGTGGAGGTTGTGGCAGTCTTTATTTCCTGGTGGGTCTTCCGCCAGCTGCAGCGGAATGAGGCGATGAGTGAGACGCAGCAGGCCCGGTTGGAGCAGTCGGCCGGGTTAAGCGCCGGCGGGGCGATGCTCTGTTCGGGGATTGTCCTGCTGGTTGTGGCCCTGTCGCGATGGTCCGTATTTGAGCCGGGCGGCAACGTTACCATGGGCCTGGTGATCGCGGTGCTGGGTGCGCTTACGAACGGCTGGTTCTGGTGGCGCTACAGTGCATTAACACGGGAGCAGTACAGCGCCGTGACTGCGGCCCAGCAGCAGCTGTACCGGGCGAAAACCTCGGTGGACCTGTGCGTGGTCGCTGCGCTGACCGCTGTGGCCATTGCGCCGGCCCATCCGGCGACCCGCTGTGTGGACCTTCTGGGCTCGATCATTGTGGCGATCTATCTGCTGTGGAGCGGGCTGCGAACGGCGCAGAAGCATCTGGGCGAGGTGAGAGCCGGCCTTTCAACCGGGAGAAACTGAGCCTGTTGATCGTTTTTTGTCTGGATGGACGTCAGCCGGAAGGGCGCTGCACCAGAGATAAGACAGCTCAGCCTGCCTGGCCTCCTGCCCGTGCATCTTTACGGAGATTGGTGCTGACAGGGGTATAATTTCCCGGTATTTGCAATTTCAGCCAAAACTCATTCAGCCTGTGCTTTCGTGCAGGCAGCCGTACAGGTATTTTATCGGGGGATGATCCATGCACGCCTATCGTTTTCTGGCTCTTGTTGTTATCATTGCCTGGTTGTTTCCGGCCGCTCAGGACCCGCCGCCCACACCCGCTTCCGCAGAGGTCGAGGTTGAACTGGCGGAAGCTTTCTCCCGGCGTTTGAGCGCTGCCCCAGGAGCCAGATCGCTGGCTTTCGAGCTGTTTTCACCCGAAGTCGATACAGCCTTTGTCAGCCCGGATGGAGAGACGGCCGTTTTGTGGCTGGCGCTGCGCGACGACAGCGGCCGCATACTGGCCACAGAACCCGGACTGGCGCTGGCACGGCGCACGGATGCCGGCTGGCAGGTGCTGCTGCCCGGCGACCCCGCCTGGGACGAGGCCTTTGCCGCCGTGCCGGAGAATTTGCTGCCGCTCGAACACAGGCCGGCGCCGCAGTCGCTCGAACTCAGCCCCAGCAGCGCAGCCGCCCTGACCGGTTACTACCTCCCCTGGGCGGCCGGCACCGCCCACTGGCTGGAGGGATCGATCAGCCACTTCCAGTCGGTCCCCGAGCTGGGCTACCCGTCCTGCGGCATCGATACCTGCCGCTACGCGTACGATTTCACGGACCAGGCCCCCTTTCCGCTGCTGGCATCGAAGGATGGGATCGTGCATGCCTCGCGAGACATCTGTGCTGACGGCAGCACAACCTGCACCAACTACATCGTGCTGCGCGATACCAGCGGGGCAACGTACCAGATCTATCTGCACCTGGCGCAGGGCACCATCCCCGATAAGCTGAAACCCGGGACGTTTGTCAGGCGCGGCCAGTACATCGGTGACAGCGACGACACCGGCTACTCCACCTCGCAGCACGTGCACTTCATGGTTGTGGACAGTCTCTGGCCGGGTGGAGACGGGTATTACTGGGGCCGGTCGGTCGATATCCGCTTTGTCGACGTGCCGGTCAACAACGGTATCCCGCGCAACTGCTATGAGGTCACCCGCTTCCCGATTTACGACGGCGCCCGCGACTGCCTGGGCGACAAATCCGATCCGCGCAATCCGGCTAACGACTGGTACGTTTCGGGTAATGTGGGCGCTTTCCCGCCAGAAGGAGAGCTTACCCGCCCGATCTCAGGTGCGGTGGTGACGGTCGGTTCCGGGACGGTGCTCGATGTCACGGCCCAGGCAAGCGATGACGTGCGCGTTACGGCCCTGCGTCTGGTGGCGCGGGTCAACGGTCAGTGGGTTGAGATCGGCCCGAAAGTCAGCGGGAAGACGGGATCTACCCAGTACGATTGGGACGTGGACCTGTGCGCCGCCGGGGCGTTCCACGGTCCGCTGGAGGTGGCGCTGCGCGTCTGGGACTACGAGGGCAACGTGTCCTCCGCCCTGTCCCCGCGCACCATCCGGGTGGATCACGCCTGCCCGCCGCCCAGCAGCGAGCTCCGGCCGGCCGCGACGTTTGATTCCACCGCTGTACGTCTGAACTGGACTGCCTCCAGCCGGGCCGGGTTTAACCGCTTTGAACTGCAGTGGCGCGCGGCGGGCGAAGCCTGGAAAGATTCCCAGATGATCTCAATTCCGGGCGGCAGGCGCTCGACCTGGTTCACCGGCGAGCCGGGCAAGCGCTACGAGTACCGCCTGCGTGCCGTGGATATCAATGGACAGACGGAAGCCTGGCCGGCCGGCGTGGAGACCAGCGCCTCACTCCCCTCCACCTGTACGGCGGATGCCTTCGAGCCCGACGACAGCCCTGCACAGGCTTTCACCCTGCCGGTTAGCGTACCGGCGCAGCGCAGCCTGTGCGGCCGGGGCAACAGCGACTGGTTTAAGGTTAACATTGAAGAGGGGGGAGATTACCTGGTGCGCGCCGTATCCCATAACGGCGGTGCAGCCGTAAAGATCAGCGTGTTTGGGCCGGATGGGAAGACCGTCATCGCCAGTGGACAGGCCGGCGGCACAGGTCAGCACGCCAGCGTGTCCTTCCGGGCTGTTTCAGGACGCAGTTATTTCATCCGGATCGACCCGCTGCTAGCGGACCTGTTCGGCACACAGGCGGAGTACATCCTGTCCGTGAGTCAAAGAGCGATTTATCTGCCGCTGGTGGAGCGTTGATCCGCTTGCCCAATTTTTAGGCCTGGAAGTTGCCGGGCGCTGCAGGGTATGCGGCTGCTGCCGCAGCTGTACCGCCTGATGGAACTTGATCACGATCTCTAAGGGAGGAAATATGCGCAAAATAATTGTTGCCGAGTTTATTACGCTGGACGGGGTAATTCAGGCGCCGGGCAGTCCGGACGAAGACACCGAGGGCGGCTTCACCCACGGCGGGTGGACCGGGCCGTACTGGCATGATGAGATCGGCAGGCACTTCTTTGAGGCGGTGGAGCAGGCGGATACCTTCCTGCTGGGCCGCAAGACCTGGCAGATCCACGCGGCGGCATTCGAGCCTATGCCCGCAGGTGACCCATTTGGGGACGTGATGAACGGCATGCGCAAGGTGGTTGTCTCCACCACGCTGAAATCAACGGACGCCTGGCGCAATTCAACCCTGATCAGTGGGAATGTCGTTGAAGAGGTGCGCAGGCTGAAAGATGGGCCCGGAAAGAACATCCTGACCGACGGCAGCAGCGTGCTGGTGCACACCCTGATTGAAAACGACCTGGTCGATGAGTTTGCCCTGCACGTCTACCCGCTCGTGCTGGGTAGCGGCAAGCGCCTGTTCCCGGATGGAAAGCGCATCGATCTGAAGCTGATCGAATCACAGGCGCTGCCGACGGGTGTGGTGTTCCAGCGCTTCCAGCCGGCCTGATCAGGAATGGGATCAACGTCTGACTGTAGTGGATGACCTGTGTACGCCACGCCGCGTATGTATAATAAAACTGAGGAGGCCGCTGGCGACCAGAGCATTGAGCCGTAAGGCTGCTGGCCGGTCCCAAAAAAACCTGTATCTGGCAGTTTGAACACTTCGTCAGGCTTTAATGAGACTGACGAAGCGGATTTTGAGCAGCACAGACCCGGCGCGCGCCGGGTCTGTGCTGTATTTTATTCTCCCCAGATCTGGCGGACGATACTGGCAACTTCCTCCTGCTGCGAGATGTTGAGCGGGATCTTCGGTGAGTTAGCTGTGGTGGTGTCCCGGTTTTCCACAATCAGCACTTTCGCATCTGCCGACAGCACACGCGCGTGCCAGGTGCCGCGGCGGACGTTGTACAGGCGGAAGGGCTGCATCTCCTGAGCGTAGATGCGCGTGACCTGCTCTGCTCCCTCGCCCAGCAGCAGAATGCAGCGGCCCTGTAAGAGGACAAAGACCTCGTCTGTTTCATCATGGCGCTGGAATTCGAGCACCTGTTCGCCAGGGGTGAAATTCAGCCGGGCGACACGCCATTCGCCTGAATCGATCAGCGGCTGGTAGCCGTGGCCGCTGTGGTCATAGGTTTCGAGTAAGGAGGAAGGTGGATTAATCATCTGTGTTCCTGTACGCATTGGGATGGGTTGCCGGGAGTAATTCTAGTATGAAATTGAGGGGATTCATGTACGGGATTTGCCGCTGAGAGCGCTGCGGAGGCGGACAGCGGAAAGTGACAGGGCGCCGGGAGTTCAACCCGGCGCCCTGCCCTGGGATAGAGACACTTATACTGGAAAGGTAATTATGCTGGACGGCTGTTATATGTGACCAGACGGCTCAGGCAGTGCTCAGATCCGGCTGATGCGCACGCGCCATTTCTCGGGGCCGGACTCCAGATACTCCCAGTCAAATGTCCCGCTTCGTTCTGCCTGGAACTGATAATAGAGTGGTTTGGGATCGTGGTCGTTGATCAGTACAAACCCTTCTCCGGGCTGCAGTTTTTCGAACGTTTCAAAGATCAATGGATGCCGGTTGACAGGGGGAATGCTGCGAATATCCAGTTCTTTATCTGTGCTCATCGAGTTTCTCCTTCGAACGAAATGATCCTACCTGGTCTGATTATAGGAGCAGGGACGATAATGATCCTTGATTAAGATCAAATTACTCCAAAAACCCTGGAAGTCATTTGGTCAGGTTGATTTGATTATCAGGGCTGTACGGTACAATTGGATTGATTAACTCCGGATAGGCCGTTTAGTGCTGCGGCACCGGTCGATTTACGTCTTAGAGGGGAGTCAGAAAAATGGACGCAGCAGCAATTTTGAACTCGCAGTATCAGGCATCGCTCGAAATGCTCAAACAGACCATCATCGCCTGCCCGCAGGAGCTCTGGAATGCAGACAACGCCAGGAACCGGTTCTGGCACACCGCTTACCACGCGCTTTTCTTTACCCACCTCTACGTGGAGGAATCCGAAGAGGCCTTCAGGCCCTGGAGCAAACACCGGACCGGTTATGAAGATTTCGATGGGGGGCAGGACTTTGAACCGTACGAGAAGGATGATCTGTTAGAGTACCTGGCGTTCTGTCAGCAGCACGTTGCTGAAAGAGTGCCGCAGTTGGACCTGGAAGCGCTGGAAGGATTTGGAGACCGGACTTTGATAACGCTTGAACTGCAGCTCTACTCCATTCGCCACCTGATGCAGCACGTCGGCGAGCTGATGGACCGGCTCAGCACGCAGACTGGTACAGAGATCGAATGGGTAGGCTGGGTTCACACGAAAAAGGCGTGATCGTGTACGACACCGCGCGCACCACCGGGGAGATCCTGACCATGCTCGCAGACGCGCCCGCGGCCATCGCGGCCATCACCGGGGATCTATCCCCGGCACAGCTGGTAACCCCTCCCGCGCCCGGCGAATGGTCCGCCAGAGATGTGCTGGCCCATTTGCGCGCCTGCTCTGACATGTGGGGCATGTATATCTTGCGCCTCATTAATGAAGACAGGCCGGTGTACAGGGCGGTCAGCCCCAGGACCTGGATCCGGCAGACGGACTACTGCGAGCAGGAATTTCAACCCCTGCTGCAGGCTTATACGGCCCAGCGAACTGAACTGCTCGCTGTTTTGAAGCCGCTGGCGCCCGAGCAGTGGTCCCGCTCCGGGACGGCGAAGGGAGTGGGAAAGCCGCGCGAACGGACCGTGTACACGTATACCATGTGGCTGGCAAACCACGAGCTTTCCCATCTGCGGCAGATGGAGCGCACCGCCAGCGCCGCCCGCAGTAGGCTGTGACGGGCGCTCCCGGTTACGGGCCAGTCTCCATCTTCACCCCTGTTCACTTCATGCCTTACACGGGAATAACTTATCAGTTGAGCGGGTGAGCTGCCCTGATCGGCGGGCTGTATGAGTTCCGGCTGACCGGCACAGCAGCGGAGCAGCCGGCTGTCTACAGCTGGATCTCTGGCGATACACCGGTTTTCTCGTCGGTCACTGCAGTGAGATGA
>Ga0134099_1002941_pt1 | contig 13221 bp, 12 predicted proteins | sample 10_taG_2_FD_105482 | JGI IMG/M metagenome (GOLD analysis project Ga0134099, IMG submission 105482) | Switchgrass degrading microbial communities from high solid loading bioreactors in New Hampshire, USA - 10_41_5_180_A2 metaG | ecosystem: Engineered > Bioreactor > Semi-continuous > Anaerobic >...
CCCACCTTATGGTCGGCCCCGTGAAATGTGAAAAGGTTATGTATCAAGGCGATCCCCCCTCTGAACGATAATCAGGGCCGCGGGAGTGGTTCCGTCTGCGCCGGTGACCGCGTCTACAAGCGCTTCATATTCCGGAAAGGTCGTAATGATCTCGATATGGTCGATGACGGAGGTGCCGTCCGGCCGTTCCAGAATGCCGCTCCGGGAACTTCCCGCTCTGTTTCGGCCCGCCTCATCCCCTGCGTCTTTCACCTCCCGTTCCTCCGCATCCTTCACATAAGCGACCCGGAACGTTCCAAGCAGTCCCAAACCGCCGCTGCCGTAAATGTCTACGATGTCTCCCCTTCGCAAAGAGCTGCTCCGCATTGCGATCCAGTCCGGATCAATGACAAATACGGATTCATCCCGATCCAGGTAAAACGTGTCATCCTGAAAGTAATCCATAATGATCTGACTGTTTTTGGGAATCAGCTGCGCCGCAACCTTGCCCAGAACCCGGTTAAGATCGCTGGGAGTGAGAACCCCCTCCAGGAGATCGGTTTTCGGAATACATTTTACGGTAAACATGCCGGCGTTTACCGAAGCGCCCCTGCGAATCTCTTGCGCTGCCACCAGCACTTCCTCCGTCATAACCGCCTCTCTGCCCTTCCACTCCCATATAAACATGCCTGTAACGGATAAAACGATCAGCAGGATCCCCAGAACGGGCCTTAATTTGCGCATAGGATCCACTCCTTCCAGACCGGCTTGTCTCATGAAAATGCCGGTCATATTGCCCCCTATTTTCCATTATATGGTAAATTAATAATATTATGTTTTTTACCGTATGTCAACCTTATTTTACATATATTTCCATGATATTTGCAACAAGATGCGGTATGTGCTAAAATTGTTTTGAAATGTTGTTGTATCGAGGAACGGAATGGAGATGAAAAAGCAATGGAAAGAGAAACAGCAGCGAAAACGGAAAATGAGACCGAAATGAAAATGGAAAAGGAACCGGTCAGGCTGAACCGCGAGGAAATAAAGAAAATAATTCCCCACCGGGATCCCATGCTGCTCATCGACGAAGTAACCGAAATGATACCCGGCGAAAGAATTGAAGCCACATTTTACGTTTCCCCCGACCGTGATATTTTCAGGGGCCATTTTCCCGGGAACCCGGTGCTTCCGGGCGTTTATACTACTGAAATCATGGCTCAGGCTTCCGATATCCTGTTACTGTCGATGGACCGATATGCAGGCACGATCCCGTATTTTATCGGCATTGACAAGGTCCGGTTCACTTCGATGATAAAACCCGGAGATACCGTAATGGTAATCAGCACCATCTCTTCCGAGCGCCCGGATAAAGCGATAGTTACCTGCAGCGCAGAAGTCTACAATAAGGGTATATTGGCCTGCAAAGGCGAGGTAACCCTCGCCATGCGCTGATCTTGATCAGATTAATTTCAGAAATTCCTTCACTCTCGTCTCGATATCCGGAGCGTCGAACACGGAGGAACCGGCTACGACAAGCTGAACGCCGGCGTCGGTCACGGCTTTGACATTATCCAGGCCAATCCCGCCGTCGATGGCGATCTCAAGCTTCGGGTTCCGCTCGTCCTTCATCTCCTTCAGCCGCCTGATTTTTTCCATTGAGGAAGGGATGAACTTCTGGCCTCCGAACCCCGGATTGACCGACATGAGCAGCACCAGATCGAGCTCTTCAAAGATCGCATCCAGCGCCGAAAGCGGTGTTGCGGGATTCAGCGAAACGCCCGCCCTGATTCCCAGTGATTTGATATGCTGCAGGGTCCTGTGAAGATGCGGGCAAGCCTCTATGTGAACCGTAATGATCTCCGTTTTTTCCGTCGCGAAATCTTCAATGTAACGGTCGGGCTCTTCGATCATGAGATGGACGTCGAACGGAAGGTTTGTCTTACCGAGAAGGCTTTTCATCACGACGGCCCCGAAGCTGATGTTCGGTACGAAGTGACCGTCCATCACGTCGATATGGATAACGTGGGCTCCGGCTTTCTCGATCAGGGCGACCTGCTCCCCCAGCTTTGAGAAATCCGCGGACAATATGGATGGCGCTAATCGGTTCATTTTTTCTCCCTTCGTCGTTCAGCATTCATTTGAACATCTGTATTTATACTTACTGAACGCTGTATCATCGGTATTTTCAATACTTTTTCTTTTGCTGAATCTCTTTGTACTGGTTCACATAGGACCGGTACCGCGATTCGTGAATCTTTCCGAGACTTACGGCCTCCCGGATGCAGCATCCGGGTTCCTTGATATGTCGGCAGTCGTCATACCTGCAGCCGCCGATCAAGGCTGCCATCTCGGGATAGAGGTAATGCAGCTCGTCCTCTTCCGCGTCCAGGATGTCAAAGGAGGTAAAGCCCGGCGTGTCGAAGACTAGCGCGCCGAAATCCGTCTCAAACAGCTCCGCGTGCCGGGTTGTATGCTTACCGCGTTTCGTCTTATCGCTAACACCGCCGGTTTCCACGGTATATTTGCTCTGAAGCCGGTTGATCAGGGTGGACTTTCCCGCCCCGGAAGGCCCTGCCAGGGCGCATTTACGGTCCTTCATCAAGGCGGCAAGCTCGTCTACCCCCTCCCCGGTTTTTCCGCAGACGCTTACAATGGGATAGATGCCCCGATAGATCGTTTCAATCTCCTGCCGGTTTTCCGCTGCAGCCAGATCGATCTTGTTTATGCAGATGATGATATCCGTATGGTTATGCTCGGCCATGACCAGGAACCGGTCGATGATCTCGGGGTTGGGATCCGGCTGAGCGACGGACGTGACGATGACAAAGCAGTCCACATTTGCTATCGGGGGCCTTATGAAGGAATTCTTTCTGGGCAGAATCTCTTCAATCAGCGCCTCTTCTTCATTGATCTTTCTGATAACAACCTCGTCCCCCGCATACGGGATAATCCCATCCTTCTTGAATATCCCCCTGGCTTTACAGCGGAAGGTTTTCTCTCCGGCCTTCACGTAGTAAAAGCCTGCGATCCCCTTAATGATTATCCCCTTCATTAATTAATCTCTCCGGTATCAAAATTAACGTCCCATTCATAAGCCACATCGTTGTCGAACAAGACCTTCACGCTCCCTCTTCCCGTTCCGTTCAGGGAAAGAATCTCCGAACCGTCGCTCTTAATCCTCTGCTCCCTGTTGATTACGGTCCTTACGCCCGACTCGTCCGAAACGACGACGGTAAGGTAGAATATTTCATTAGCGGCATGCTCATAGTCGACGGTAAGCGCAATGGACCTCGAGGACGCGGACGGCTTGCTGCCCGTGCTGATTTTCAGGTTTACGGCCGTTCCTTTTTCCAGCAGTACGCCCGGCTCATATTGCTGCCACATTACGGAGTTGAGTTCAAAGGCGTTGCTCATCTCATAAGTGGGTGTTCCCATGGTCAATCCGAGCGTCTCCAACTCCTGTCTTGCAACATCGATGCCTTTCCCGATGAGATTCGGCATCTGTACATATTCGATGGCTTTGCCGATGCTCACGACCACATCTACCCTGGTGCCGGGATCCGCAACTGTCCCTGCTTCTGGAGACTGCTTTATGACAATGTCCTTCGGCATGTCGCTGTGCTGTTCGCTGACTCTCCCCAATTCGTAACCATAGGACTTCAGCACAAATTCCGCGTCGGAAAGCGTCCGGTTGACGACGGGCGGTATCGTGCCTTCCTTGACTCGTTCTTTGCCCTTACTCACGTTGACGGTAACGACATAGCCTTCTTTCACCTTCATTTGAGCTTCAGGGTCCTGGGACACAATCAGACCCGCTTCGTATTCCGAACTGGTGATTTCATCGCCCAGCCGAAGCTCCAGGCCGTATTGCTTCAGTTCGGCGGTGGCGGCTTCCACGGTTTTGCCCCTGAGGTCCGGTACCGTGACCTCTTTCGCAAAAGCAAATTCTTCGAGGGCAGACAGGATCAGCTGGCTCACGGGTATCGCGCAAATCAACGCCAGTATGATGGCGGCAAGCTTGATCTTGTTTATTTTTACCTTCTTTTTGGATTTTGGCTCTTTTTTGTTTTTCGATCTCATATCCCCTGCATTATCCCCTTCCGGATCAGAATATGCCCCTTTTTGGTTCCCGTTGACCGCGTTCATCACGATGGTCGCATCCAGCCCGCCTCCGGAATGGTTGAAACCGGCCAAGGGGATTGCTTTTTCCATATCGACCGCGCATAAGGCCTCGTACATTTCGTCGGCTGACTTGAAACGGTTGATTTGATATTTATTTGTCGCCTTCATAACGATCTCTTCCAGAGATCTGGGAATGCCGGATACGTGTTTCGACGGCGGCACGATCTCTTCATTCATGTGCATGAGAGCGACTGCCACAGGATTGTCCGCGTCAAAGGGCACCTTTCCCGTCAGCATTTCATAAAGCACGATGCCGAGGGAATAGATGTCCGACTTTTCGTCAACATACCCGCCTCTGGCCTGCTCTGGAGAGAAATAGTGAACGGAACCCATGATGGTTCCCGTATTGCCCACGATAGTCCCTTCGTTCACGGCCTTGGCGATCCCGAAGTCGGTGATCTTGGCGATCCCTTCCCGGGTGATGAGGATATTGTGAGGTTTAACGTCCCTATGTATGATATGATTCTTGTGCGCAAAACTCAAAGCCAGGGCGATCTGCTTCGCAATATCCACCGCCCTGCGGTATTCCATGGGACCTTCGTTTTTGATGACGTCGGAGAGGACCTGTCCTTCGATCAGTTCCATTACGATGTAGTATATATTCCCTTCCTTTCCCACATCGTAGATATTAACGATATTGGGATGTGAAAGGCTCGCGGCGGCTTGGGATTCCCGCCGGAAATTTTCGATAAACTTCAGATCTTTTGTAAAATCGGGTTTTAATATCTTTATCGCTACAAAACGGTTCAGCAGCCTGCAGCGCGCCTTATACACGACCGCCATGCCGCCGTCCCCGATTTTCTCAAGTAGTTCATACCTGCCAGCAAGTATTCTGCTGCTCATATAAGTCCTCCTCCTGTGGATTATCAACTGCCATCTGTGCGTTGCCAACGGTCGCTCCCTTGCTGTCTCCGCCGCATCTTTCTGGTGGCAACCACACCAACGCTTCGCAGAAAATTTCCCGTTGCAGAAAATTTTCTTCCCTCTGCGCGTCAGCATCAGTCGTTTCCTTGCAGCCCCTGCCGCGTTTCAATGAAAACGACGGTTATATTTTCACACAAATCACTGTGATATTGTCATTTCCGCCATGCTTGTTCGCATGCTGAACGAGCTTGCTGCTCAACGCGCTCATGGAACTCGTCGAGGCGGCCATTTCGCAGATCTCTTCCGCCGTTACCTCTCCGTAGAGGCCGTCGGTGCAGAGAATAAAAATATCCTTTTTCTTCGTCTCCAAGCGATAAAAATCTGGAAGGATCCTTTCCTCTCCTCCCAGAGCCCGCGTGATCAGGTTTTTATGCGGATGAATCTCCGCCTGCGCTCTTGTGATAGAACCGCCTTTGACCAGCTCGTTTACAAAGGTATGGTCTTCCGTGATCTGGCTGATCCGGCCGTCTCTGATAATATAAGCCCTGCTGTCGCCTACATTGATGATGTAGGCATGGCTCCCCGACAGGTACAGCATGACCACGGTCGTCGCCATGCCGGCGTTTTCTTCCGAAAGCCTCGCTGCATGATAAATTTCCTTGTTTGCGGTTATCATGCAATCCATAAAGTAGTCCTTCAGCTGCTTTTCATCGTCAATGCCACGCAAAGGCCTCGCCTTTATGTATTCAGCGATGGTCTTCACTGCCATGGAACTGGCCAGCTCTCCCGCATTCTGCCCGCCGACTCCGTCCGCGACGATATAAATGTCTTCCTGGGGCATGACAAAAAGAGCGTCCTCGTTCCTTTCTCTCTTTTTACCTTTATCCGTTTTGAATCCAACCTGTACCATAAAGCTTCCTCTTCGTGGCGTAGCGTTTGTTGTCTAAATTTAGCAGTTTCAGGCATCTTCGCCTATCAATCAATGATAGGTTATTTTATCAAAATATCGCTGCAATGTCAAAAATCATATATCCTTTATCATATAAAAGACGCCATTGCATGATGAATCATATAAACGACCTGCGTACGCCCGTCGTTAATAAAGAGGTTCGTTTCATTTTGCAGATATAAAACCCGTCGGTGTTGTGGACGTTCGGGAAAAGCTGCAGTTCTTCCTCCTTGCTGAAATCGGGGTTGGCTTTCAGGAAATTTTTTACTACCTCCTGGTTCTCATGGGACGAGATGGTGCACGTGCTGTAGACCAGAATTCCGCCCGGTTTCACGTATTTCGAAGAGGCGGACAGTATGGCCAGCTGTTTTTCCGGAAGCAGCGCGTCGATCTCGTTCTTCTTTTTGTATTTTATTTCCGGCTTTCTTCGTATTACTCCCAGTCCGGAGCAGGGAGCGTCCACAAGCACCCGGTCCGCCTTCTCCTCCATGGAGAAATCGATCTGGGCCGCATCCCAGGTCTTTGTGGCAACGACGGAAATTCCAAGCCTCCCTGCTTCTTTTTCAATGAGTGAAAGCTTCCATTTGTATATATCCCTGGCGTCCACCTTGCCCATGTTCTGCATTTTTTCCGCTATGTACAGCGTCTTGCCGCCGGGAGCGGCGCAAACATCCATCACCGTTTCGCCCGGACACGGGTCAAGCGTGTCCACGGCCAGCATGGAGCTTTCGTCCTGAACGGAAAACAGGCCGCTCTCGTACAGCTTGCCTTCAAGGAGGCCGGTTCCTTCCACGTGAAGCGCCGCTTTGCACAATAGACCATCGGAAGCCAGGTATCCGTCTGCCAGGAGCCTCTGTTTCAGAGCTTCCCTTGTGGTCTTAAGGGAATTGACCCGGATAACCAGATCCGGCGTCCGGTTGCCCGCGGCAAGTAGAGCTTCCGTAAAATCGGCGTCGTATTCCTTAAGCCACAGCTCGATGATCCATGGCTCATAGGAATATTTGACCGAGAGATACCTTATTTCATCCTCGGAACGATCCGGAAGGTCAACCTTCTTGCCGGCCCTTTGAAAGCTCCTTAACACACCGTTGATGAACCCCTCCCTGCCGGGGCAGTATCTCTTGGCAAGGTTTACGCTTTCGTTCACCGCCGCATAATCCGCTACTCCATCTAAAAACAGCAACTGGTAAATGCCCAGCCGCAACACCGTCAGATCGCTGCTTTTCAGTTTTGATAACGGAGTCTTCACAAACTTCCCGATGATATAATCGAGATAAATCTTGTTTTCCAGAACACCGTAAACCAGCTCCCTCACAAAGGCGGGGGAGTCCGGTTTGCCGCTGCTGATGTGATGATTCAGAGCAAGATTGGAATAGGACTGCTTTTCCTCCACATCCTTCAGCGCAAAGTAGGCAGTCCTCCTGTTCTTATCCACTTAATGACGCCCCCTCAGGGCCAGCATCCGCAGCAGTGTCGCCACGGAAGCGGCCAATGCGGCCACATAGGTCAATGCCGCCGCCGACAGAACTTTTTTCGCGCTTGCGGTTTCTTCGATATAAATGATGCCCAGATCAGAAAGCTCCTGGATCGCCCTGTTGCTGGCATTGTATTCCACGGGCAGCGTCACCAGCTGGAACAATACCGCCGCGGCATAGCACAGGATTCCGATGTTGAAGATCATGTTGCCCTCATAATAATTTCCCGCGCCGATGATCATAAGTCCGACGATCAGGATCGGCCAGGCGAGGTTGGATGCGAACATCGCCACCGGGGCTATCACATTCCGGATGCTGAGCGGCACATATCCGCCGGCATGCTGGATCGCATGGGAAGCCTCATGAGCGGCAATGCTGACAGCCGCGATGGAAGGATCGTTGTAAACCTGCGGCGAAAGGCGCATGACCCTTTTTCTCGGGTCATAATGGTCCGTCAGCCTGCCCCTTGAGATTTCGATAGGAACGTCATACAGCCCGTTGCTGTCAAGAATCCTTCTCGCAGCCTGCGCGCCGGTGATCCCCCTTCTGTTCCGCACGGCGGAGTATCTATGATAGGCTGAGTTTACCTTGCTCTGCGCATAGAAGGTCAGCACGATCGCCGGAATCAATATGATGATTGTCGGGTCAAATACACCGAAGTACATATGGTCATCCCCTTCCTTTCCTGCTTGTTACTATCCGCAATACTATCCTAACACTTCGCCGACGTCGATTTTATTTCCCTTAATATATTCGGAAACAGCCATCGATTTTTTGCCTGGCATCTGTATTTTTTTTAAAAGCAGCGCACGTCCTCCCGCCGCCACCTTGATTCCGCGGCTTGAAACCTCGATGATGGTTCCGGCGGGCACGTCCGTCGTTTCGTCCAGCGCCTCGACCTCCCAGAGCTTCATCGGGGCGCCCTTATATATCGTATGGGCGACAGGCCAGGAATTCAACCCCCTTACAAGCCGCTCGATCTCCTCCGGGGACCTGCTGAAATCCACCAGCTCGTCCTGCTTGCCGATCATTGGAGCATAGGTTGCCTTGCTTTCGTCCTGCTTAATCCGGGAATTCGTTCCCTTTATGATGTCGGGCAGCATTTCCACAAGCAGCTCCGCTCCCATCGCAGACAGCTCGTCGTGAAGTTCCGCGGTCGTCTTTTTCCCGATCTGAGTCGACCTGGAGGCGATGATATCGCCGGTGTCCAGCCCCTCCTCCATATACATCAGGGTCACGCCGGTGATTTCCTCTCCGTCTATAATGCTCCGGTGGATCGGGGCCGCTCCGCGGTATTTCGGAAGCAGAGAAGCATGGATGTTGATGCAGCCAAGCCTGGGGATTCCCAGCAGTTCCATAGGCAATAACTTGCCGTAAGCCGCGACTACGATCAGATCCGGGTTTATCTGCCTGATCCTTTCGATGAACTCTTCATTTCCACGGATGCGTTCCGGCTGTATCACTTCAATCCCAAGCTCAACGGCCTTCTCTTTGACAGGGGTGAATTTCACCTTTTGGCCTCTGTCTCTTCCTTTGTCCGGCTGCGTCACAACCAATGCGACCGGGTATCCGCTTTCCGTCAGCTTTACAAGCGGGGGCACCGCAAATTCGGGCGTGCCCATATAAACGATCTTCATCTTATCACCTGTCCTTATTCCGGCTTAATCTTCTGTGGAGGCCGCCGTCCGGCCCCGAATTCCGGCTCAGTATTTTCCTAGTCTTCGCCACTTTCATCGCCGGAGTCGTCTTGATCGCTGTCCACGGATCTGATATTCTTGGCCTTATCCGTATATAATATCCCGTCCAGATGATCGTATTCATGGTTCAGCACGATGGGAAGAAATCCCGTTCCTTCGTATACGACTTCCTCTCCGTACCGGTTCAGCCCTTTCATTTTTATATAGGCCGGCCGCTGCACCGTGCCGACGAATCCCGGAATGCTGAGACAGCCCTCGTCCTCCTCCTGGACCCCTTCGGTTGCCAGAATTTCGGGATTTATCAGCTCGATGACCTCGCCGTCCACCTCGGCGATAAACATCCTCTTCAGGATGCCCACCTGCGGGGCGGCTATACCGACGCCATTTCGCGCCCTCATGGTCTCCAGCATATCGTCAAGGATCATGCGGATATGGTCGTTGATTTCCGTGACCTCCCGCGCCCTTTTTCTCAGAATTTCATCGCCTTCGCATACTATGTTTCTTAATGCCATTGGTACCTCTCCTCATTTTATAGAATTTGCACGCACATCTATTTTATGCCCGGCCGGCGGTGCATGCCTGCAAAACGGAAATTAACCGCCCCGCTATATAAAGCTATATGGGTTTATATCGATGGAAATGAGATATTTTTTCTTTCTATCGGTATTTATTCCCATTTTTATCTTATTTAAAATATCGGAGTATTTCTCCCTCTTGCCCGGAAAGCATTTGATCACGAGCTGCCAGCGGTACATGCCCTTGACCTTGTTCATCGGAGCCGCCTTTGGACCGAAGACATAACGTTCCTCGTCCTTACCGGCGCAGCGAATGAAATCCTCCGCCACCTGACGGCACGTGTCACAGGCTTCCTGCTCGTCCTCCGAGGAAAGAAGGACCCGAAACAGATCGCTCCAGGGCGGATATCCGATTTGCTTTCTGAAAGCCAGTTCCGCCCGGTAGAAGGATTCGTAATCGTGGTTCGCCGCGGATATGATGGAGTAATGCTCCGGATTGTAGGATTGAATCAGCACCTTCCCGGGAGCGTCTCCCCGGCCGGCCCTGCCCGCGGCCTGCGTCACCAATTGGAAAGTCCGCTCGGCAGACCTGAAATCGGGGATGTTCAGCGAAATATCCGCCGATACGATGCCCACGAGGCCGACGTTGGAAAAGTCCAGACCCTTTGCGACGAGCTGGGTTCCGATCAGGATATCCGTTTTGCCCCTCCGGAAAGAGTTCAGGATCCTGTCTATGCTGCCTTTTCTGGCGGCAGTATCCATATCCAGCCGCTCTACGGAATATTCGGGAAAGATTTCCCGAACGGCCTCCTCCACTTTCTCCGTGCCGGTGCCGAAATGCCTTATATATTTGCTTCCGCATGCCGGGCAAAGACCGGGCACCTTTTCCCGGAAGCCGCAATAATGACAGATAGCCTCATTCTGGGCCTTATGATACGTCAGGGAGATCCCGCATTCCCTGCATCTCATGACATAGCCGCAGGAGCGGCAGGACACGAACGTGGAGTAACCTCTCCGGTTCAGGAACAGGATGACCTGTTTCTTCTCCTCCAGATTTCTTTTCATTTCCTGATAGAGCCGGATGCTGAAAATGGATTTGTTCCCGTTCTTCAGCTCTTCCCTCATATCGATAATCCTGACTTCCGGAAGCGGCGTCTTGTTGAAGCGTTCCCGGAGAACGATCTTTTTGTACTCCCCCGTTTCCGCCTTAAAGGAAGATGTCAGGGACGGCGTGGCGCTGCCCAGCAGAACTACGGCTTGATGCTTTTCCGCCCTTTTTATCGCGACTTCCGCGGTGTCATACATGGGGGACATATCCGATTTATAGGTGGACTCATGCTCTTCGTCCATGACGATGACGCCGATATCGGAAAGCGGCGCAAATACCGCCGAACGGGCGCCGATGACGATTTTGACTCCGCCATTTTTGATCCGCATCCACTCGTCATACCGTTCTCCCAAAGAAAGCTTACTGTGAAGCACGGCGATCTGCTCCGGGCCGAACCTGCCCATGAAGCGTTCGATGGTCTGCGGCGTAAGGGAGATTTCCGGCACCAGCATGATGGCGGTTCTTCCCCGCGAGATGCATTCCTCGATCAGCTGAAGGTAGACTTCCGTTTTTCCGCTGCTGGTCACGCCGTGAATGAGAAAGACTTTATGTAACCGGTCCTCAATAAATGGCCGGATCCCACGAACGGCGTCCTCCTGCTCCCCGGTCAGCTGTTTTGCCTCGTTTCTTTCAAAGACGGCGTCTTTATACGGAGTTCTGACCTTTCCCCTCTTTGACGGCTTCCCGGCGGGAGTAAAGCATTTGACCGCGTCGATATACCTGCAGAGGTAGTGCGCTTTCATCCAGACACAGGTCTCCACGGCCTCCTCGCTCAAGGATATGTCCGGGTCGATCCCTGCGACGGATTTCAGCCGTACCCCTTTAATCTCTTCCGGCGGCCGGTCCGCCACCCGGAACACGTAGGCGTCCTTCATGCGGTCTCCCCTGGTGAAGGGCACAAAAACCTTGGATCCCACCCTTACGCTGTCGTCCTCGCACTGATAGGTAAACAGGTTGTCCGTATGAGCCGTGTTATTATCAATTACCACATCGACATACTTCATATTTTTCCTTTATTTCTGTTTCCCTGTCTATTTCGTTTCTCAAACAACCGGTTCCTTCGCCCGAAGGCTCGCCCGGGATCGTTCCGCCGGAAGGCGTTACCGTCCTGCGCGGGAAAAACAGCAGCCGCAGAAGCGCTGCCGGTACAGGCCGTATGCCTTGGAGAGCTCGACGGACCTCTGGAATCCGCCTTCCCTTTTGAAATCCTCACCTAAAAAGGCTAGGCCGTAACGCGCGCCCAGCTGCATGCCGATCTTATAAATCATTTCATAGTTTTTATGCGGGCTTACCGAAAGCGTCGTTTCAAAGGTATCGAATCCCGACATTCTTGCCGTTTCGGCGGTTTTTTCAAGCCTCAGGCGAAAACACTCCGCACATCGCCTTCCGCCTTCCGGCTCCTGCTCCAAGCCTTTTACCGCCTTAAAAAACGCCTCCGGCTCATAAGGCCCCTCCAGATATGCGATGCGGTCCCTCGCGCCGACCCGGTTATTGTAGCCGTCGATAAATTGAAGCTGGGCTTCCCGTCTCCTCTCATACTCGTCCCGGTCGGTAATGTTCGGATTGTAAAAGAAAACGGTGATTTCAAACCGCCCGCTGAGCCTTTCCAAGACGGCGGTGCTGCAGGGGCCGCAGCAGCTGTGCAGCAGGATGGACGGCTTGATTTTCCGAACCTCGCTCATATCCTCCAGGCTGATAAACCGGCAGGTCTGAATCGAATTCTCCAGCCCTTCCGGCAGGAGTTCCTTCTCTTTTTTCTCTTTCATTTACGCTTGTTCCTTTTGAAATCACTTTTTTCCGTTTTTCCGCCGGCCTTGTCAAATAACGGATTTTCTTTTCGAAGAATCCGGTATATTATTTATTATGATGCTGCGGACAAAACAAAATGCTTCACGCTCGCCGCGCGCCGCCCGGTGCGGCTTCACGGCGCCGGAATGATGGAACCATTATAACATAGAATCAAATCGGTGCCTATGCCGCGCCGATAAATTTTCAAGACAGGGGTGTTTGTATGACGGATCCCGCGGCTGTTTACGACGGGCCTCCTTTTCGCGGAGAATACTACAATTCAATCGGCGGTTATCTGAAAGAGCGGTTTGGCTGCAAGGTAATCAAGCTGTCCCTGGACGCGGGCTTCACCTGTCCGAACCGTGACGGCACGAAGGGAACCGGCGGCTGCATTTTCTGTTCTGCAGACGGCTCCGGCGACTTTGCCAGCGATATCCCGGGACAGATTCGTCTCCTTTCCAGGAAATGGCCTTCCGGGAAGTATATTGCCTATTTTCAGAGCCATACCAACACCTATGCTCCCGTGGACCTGCTCAGGAAAAAGTATTATGACGCGCTGGAATATCCGGACGTCATCGGCATTGCCATCGCCACCAGACCCGATTGCCTGCCGCCGGAAGTGCTTGAGCTCCTGTCGGAGCTGAACCGGAAGACATTTTTA
>Ga0134099_1002951_pt1 | contig 13184 bp, 10 predicted proteins | sample 10_taG_2_FD_105482 | JGI IMG/M metagenome (GOLD analysis project Ga0134099, IMG submission 105482) | Switchgrass degrading microbial communities from high solid loading bioreactors in New Hampshire, USA - 10_41_5_180_A2 metaG | ecosystem: Engineered > Bioreactor > Semi-continuous > Anaerobic >...
CTCCGTCATCCATCTAGAAGTAAAAAATTAAGAGATTTCATGGAAGATTAATATGAAGATTTCGCAAAGATTATCGCAAATCGCTAAGTTTGTTCATCCTTACCGTGCGATTGTCGATATCGGAACCGATCATGCTTTACTACCAATTTATTTATTACAGCAAAATATTATTGACACATGTATTGCGACAGATAATAAAAAAGGTCCATTAAGTAAAGCACGCGACAATTTACAGAAATATCATTTGTTAGATAATGTTCAACTTCGTTTAGGTGATGGATTAAACCCATTAACGCCAAACGATCAACTTGATTGTATCATTATCGCGGGAATGGGTGGATTACTAATAGTAGATATACTTGATAAAGGTAAGGCTTTACTTAAATATAATAAGCGCTTAATCCTGCAACCTAATCAGCACCTTGAAGAAGTACGTTTATGGTTAAGTAATAACTATTATGAAATTATTGAAGAAACCATAATAAAAGAAGATGGTATTTATTATGAGATTATTTGTGCGGAACGTAGCGATATAATAGTAACTTATAATGAAGTTGAGTTAAAATTTGGACCTAAATTACTTCAAGCAAACAATATGTTGTTCTATGAAAAATGGGACAGTCTACTAAAACTCAAACAAGAGATCATTAATAAAATCCCAGATAATGATGAAAATAGATTTAAACTTCAACAAGAAATTGATTTAATTCAAGAGATTCTGAAAAATAAAAATTGAAGTTAAACTTTTGACTTCAATTTTTATTTTTTTATGTTAAAATTATAAACGAATTATTATAAGGATATAAGGGGGAGAGTATCATAAAGGAATTATCTTTTTCTTATCAAGCTAATTTAAAAGATATTTGTGCTTTTGTTTTATGACACCAATTAGTTCTCGTAAAGACTATGTATGTTGATTTTATCTATTTCTTTTGGGGTATCATGTTTGTTGCTCAATGTTTCCGTTATGGCATTCATGATGCGAAAAGTATAGTTAGAATAATATTAATAATAATCCTATATCTTTTAGTTCAATTATTTAGGTTATGGTATGTCAAAAAGAAACATCTAATAAACCATTATCAAAATAGTTCTATTGATATTACTATTAACGAAGATGGGATTACAAATAGTGACAACCGTGCATCTTGCGTTTTTCGGTGGGAAGATTTATATCGTGTTTATGAACCAAGTAAGTATTTCTACTTTATGGTAAATAAAAAGAAAGTGCTATGGTTTCAAAACAATTATTAGAAGATTCTCTTTATGATTTGCGAAAAATATTAAAGAAAAAATTACATTTTAAAAAATTAATATAAACTATTGAGGTTAGAAGATGAATATCGAATTTACTTATAAGCATACTTTATCAAGCTTAACTAAGTTTACCTTTTGGTTCATTTATGTAAATAATAAATACTGGATTAAACAGTTACTTGCCCTCATCATACTACTAGCATATGTTGCTTTCTGTATCATACGTCAAGATGTCAATCTTATTATCTTATTTGTGGTGATAAGCAGTAATCTCTTTCTTTTGTATTTACCACTGGTAGCATTACTAAGAGCGAGAAAAGAATATCAAACAAATAAAACCTGGGCATTAGAAATAAAATATTTAATTGATGATAACATGATTAAACTTGAAACAGGGGAACAATTTAGTCAATTTAACTGGGATAGTATCGTGAAAGTTCATGAAACAAAAGAGTATTTTTATTTGATTATCGCAAATAGTAATGCGATAATTGTACCAAAATCTTTATTAGGTGATAGACTAGCTCTCTTTAGACAATTATTAGCTGAAAAACTAACACCCGAACAAAAGAAAGACTTAAAAAAATAGCTTACCTTATTGGTAAGCTATTTATTATTACGGATAAATGGCAGAATGTTTTCAAAAGTTAAGTTACTTTTACGAAAATGGGTGGATGGATCATGATAATCAAATTGTTCAAGAAATTGAATTACTTCATTTGTAATAGCGGTTGGAGTAGAGGCTCCACTTGTTACCGCTACTGTTTTACAATCTTTAAGCCATTCAGGATTAATATCTTCGACAGTTTCAACCATATAAGCCTTAGTATGAGCCATTGTTTCAGAGATGTAGGCGAGCTTGTTGGAATTGTTGCTTAAGGGATCACCAACGACAATCGTAACATCAGCATGAATAGCTTTCTTTAAAACAGCTTCTTGTCTAACTTGGGTAGCGTTACAAATTTCATTAGTAAATTTAGCTTGTGGGTACCGTTTCTGAATCTCTTTCGCTAGTTGTTCGACATCCCAATAACTCATCGTTGTTTGATTAGTTATGACGATTTTATTATTATCAATATGTAATTTATCTAAATCTTCTAGAGTTTCAATCAAATGGACTTTATCTTTGTTTTTACCTATTGCGCCTTCAGGTTCGGGATGATTTTTCTTACCGATATAGATTACATCATAACCATTGTTAACTTTTTCTTTGATATAATCGTTAGTTTTATGGACATATTTACAAGTCGCATTTATGATATATAAATTTTTATCATGTGCTTTTTGAACCACTTCATCGCTTACACCATGGGCGGTAAAGATAACCGTACCTTTATCAATTAAGTCTAATAGTTCTAGCCGCGATTTGGATTTATCTTCAATTGTGATTAGTCCTAGTTTATCAAGGGATTGGGAGATAAACCGATTATGAACGATATTACCAAGTATGTAAATTGGTCGTGGTATCGTTTCATCATAGGCAGCATCAACGGCAATTTTTAGTGCCCATATTACTCCTTCACAAAATCCCCGTGGTGTTACTTTAATAACTTCCATTTTCATCACCTATGGTTTATTATACTTTTGTTTAAAAATTTACGCAAACAAAACACGATAGAAAATTTTAAAGCAATAAAATGCACAAGATTAATAACTTCGGTTATACTTATATTAGTTGACAAAATTTTGAAGAATAGGAGAAGGAAGCAATGTTAAAAATTGGTAGTCATGTTAATTTGAGCGGAGATGAAGCATTTTTAGGGAGCGTTAAAGAAGCTTTATCTTATACAGCAAACACTTTTATGGTTTATACAGGTGCACCACAAAACACGATACGCAAACCGATTGATAAATTACGTATCCCTGAAGCACACCAACTAATTAAAGAAAGTGGTTTAAATCTAGATGATTTAGTCGTGCATGCCCCTTATATAATGAATATTGCCAATCCCGATGATTCAAAATACAATTTTGCGGTAGACTTTTTAACAGAGGAAATTAAACGCACAGAAGCGTTAGGTATAAAGCAAATTGTCTTACACCCAGGTGCTCATGTTGGTGAAGGAGTTAACTTTGGGATTAAACGAATAGTACAAGGATTAAACGAGGTATTAAGTAATTCAAAAGGTTCAAAAGTGAAGATCGCCTTAGAGACTATGGCTGGAAAAGGTACTGAAATTGGTAGAAGTTTTGAAGAACTAGCTGAGATCATTATGGGTATTATAGATAATGACCGAATAACTGTATGTTTTGATACCTGTCATACTCATGATGCTGGATATAATATTATCAGTGATTTTGATGGAGTTATTAATGAGTTCGATAAAATTATAGGTAAGGAGCGAATCTCAGTATTCCATATTAATGATAGTAAAAATCCGCAAGGAGCTAAAAAGGACCGCCATGCGAACATCGGTTTTGGCTATATAGGTTTTGATGTTTTGAACTATATAGTTCACCATCCTGATTTTCTTGAAATACCCAAAATTTTAGAAACACCTTATGTAAAAGTTAGTGATGAAGAATATCCTCCATATAAAGAAGAAATTTTCAATTTCCGTAATCAAAAATGGAAAAAAACGGGAGTTTTAGTTTATTTATGAAAATGTTTCATTCTTTGATTAATAAACATATTGTAAAATTGAGATGTTTATTTTATAATTAAAATAACTATTACTATGTTAAATAATAGGGGCAAAACAAAAATCAGCAAATGCGGGTGATAGGTTGAATAGTAAAATTTTAAAATTAACTCTTTATATCTCAGTAATAGTAGTAATAGTTTTATCAGCATCTTTGATTTTGATTTTTATTAATAAAGATAATGATACGAAAACCACCACAATAAATCAAAGAGATGCAATTATCGATGCTATAAACAGTCGAAATAAGAGTGTTTACCAAAAAGCTATCGATGAAGGTGCTGATTTAAGTTTTGTGATTGACCGCGGACCAAATCGAGGTCGGACCCCTTTAGAAGTAATTATTGAAGATTATGATTTCATTTATGCTCAGAAACTAATGCAGAATGGTTTTGATCTAAAGAAGGTTAACAACAATCATATTGATACAATTACAGATATTCTTAATACTAATCGTTTCATTAAATTACCTCTCATTAATGACATCATCGATACCCTAATAGAACAAGTAGCAGATGAATTAGAAAATCCTGATTCTTATGGTTTTTCATTACTGATGAATGCGATTTATATGAATAACACAAATATCAGCCTAACCATTATTGAGAAGATTCAAAATGTTGATAAAGTCTATTTAGAAGAAACAGCACTAACATACGCTTGTTCTTTAAGTTATGTGGATTTAAGCGTTATCGAAGCATTAATCGCGAAGGGTGCAAATGTGAATTTTAAAGGTGAAGATGGTTATACATGCTTAATGTATGCAGTAATGAATGATGATGAAGAATTAGTTAGATATTTACTTTCAGAAACAAATGTGGATGTAAATGTAAAAAATGATGATGGACAAACAGTTTTACATGTCGCGATTGAATATCCTAGTAGTAAGACGATTGGTTTATTACTAGGTCGTCAAGACATTGATATAAATGTAGTTGATAAGAATGGTTACACACCCTATTCACTCGCTTGTGAAATGGAAGACATTCCATTAACAGATGAAGTTGAAAGTGTTAATACTTGTTTCTTAAGTGCTGTAGTAAAAGAAAACAATAATACTGTACAATTATTACTAACACATCCAAAAATAGATATAAATTATCAGAATACTAATCAAAAGACAGCTTTACACCTAGCAATTGAACATAAAAATATTGAAGCAATTGATTACCTCTTTACGAGTAAAGATCTAAATATTAACATCGTAGATAATAGAGGGTTTACTCCCTTAGAGTTAGCACAGTATTTGGCAAACGAAAATCCAGACGATATAGTATACACTAATATACTTGATAAACTTAATGACTTAATCATTGGTTAAAAGAGTATATGGTTATAGGATGGTGAAAAGATGATAAAGAAGATAAGATTGATATTAGTAAGTTTGTTTATTATAACTATTACTGTTATATTTACGAGTATAAAGATTAATAAAGTTAGTGCAGCTAATCAAACTGCAGTAGATAAGTTAAAAGCTGATATCGAGTCTGGAGAGTATGCCAAAAAAGTATTTGATCAAATCAAAAATGTTATACCAGAGTTTGATATTCCCTATGCAGAGTTTGAAGAGCGAGTCAATGGAAATAGTCAATATCGGATTTTAGAAATTACACCAAGAGTCTATATTAACGATAGTAGTGAAATATCCGATATGCAAAACAGTATGAATTATCTAAAAGATTTGTTTGATACCATTGTTAGACAAAATCCTCAATATGCTAATATTCCACTCGTAGCTAATATGTCTAAATTCACTCTAGACACAATGACTGTAAAAGAATTCGTAAGTAATCGTGAAGAACTTGAAGGCTTATATGATGCAGTTGTCTTTACATCTGGTTTATATACTGCTGAAAATGTAACCGCCTGTGATTTTACACTAGAAAACCGGACTACTTATTTTGTAACGATTTATGATAATAAAGGTGTCCGTGTTTATGAAGGTAATAGTACAGTAATAACTGATAAAATAAACAGTGTGAATAAACATGGATTTGGTGAAGAATATTATTCTAACGGAAAGAAAAAGTATAAAGGTTTATTTAGAAACAACCAATATCATGATGCAAATGCTGTTTTATATGATGAAAATGGCAACATCAAGTATGAAGGTGGCTTTAAAGACGGTAAACGGAGTTGCTATGGTATATCCTATAAAGATGGTTTAGTTGAATATATTGGTCAATGGAGTAATGACAAATATCATGGTTATGGCATCCTCTACAATGGCCATGATATCAAATATGTAGGTTATTTTAATAATGGTCAAAAGGCATCAAGTAGTTATACCAATCGATATCTTGACGATATAACGATTTATAAAGCGGATGAATTAATAGAAAGATTTGTAAAAAAGGGAATCCCAGTATTCATTCATGAAGATGCTTTAGATGATAAGGGTAATAACATCTATAATAAACTTAACCCATTGATTAATCAGTATAATAACTTATATCGATACAACTATGAAGAAAATAATAGCAATAATAATATGAATACTGATATAGTATCAGCTATTATGCATATAACAATGCTCCAATCAGAGCGTCCTAATTTCCAAGTTATTTCTAAACCTGTTGAGTATAAAGACAATCGGAATAATACTCTAACTAATAGCGATGTTTATAGGGAAGATGATTATCTCAACTTTACTATTAATTTAACAAATAAAGATTCAGCAATTATGAACTTCTACCTTGACATTAATCAGAATGGCAAGTTTGATGAAGTTGATTTAGTCTTTTCAAGAAGTATTTCACGAGGAACCACAAGTTTTAGTTATAAATTACCGCTGCTTTATTCGGGGCAAGTACAATATAAGATCGAAGTAATTAGTGGTAATAGTAAATCTATTTACATTAACTCTTTCCGTTATCATTCTGGTGATACTAAGACAATTAAAATCTTATATGTCATCGAAGATGATAATAAATACCAAACTAACTTACAAAATGCCTTGAATAACATTTTAAGAGATGCCGGGCTAAATAAAGTAAATGAGTATGCTGTACAAATTAAAGTATGTACACTTAAAGAATTCAAGAAGAATAACCCTAAGAATCATGAATGTGCCCATGAAGCAGTAATGAATGATGCCGATGTAGTCCTCTTAGGACGAGAAATCTTTGATAATGTTATTCATGAACATGCTTTAAAGTCAATTGAAGTTCAAATTACCGTACATCAAAAACCAGTAATCTTTACAAGTAGTGTTACTTTAGGTGACAACCATTGGATGGATTATTTCTGTGACGATTTATCATTAAGTACTGTACAAACATCTAATTATAAACTCTTAGATAGGGTAGACCGTCTGGAAATAATTAACCAAAATCCATATGTGATGTATCCTTATAACATGAACAATGAAGATTTACAAATTCCTAAAGGATTAAACTATGCACTGAACGAAAAGTATCAATTGAATTTAGAGAATCCCAATTTAGTTAACCTAATTAACATGTATAATTCTAAAGATAAGAATTATGATCGCTTTGACTCCTATAATAACTACTATTACATGAAGATTAAGAATGTTATTTACCTAAATGTTGGTTATGATAAGTATAATAATTTCACTAACGTTGAACAAAAATTATTAGTTGATGCGATTGTCAATGGATTTATTGAATATAAATCTAAAGGCCGCAATAATATAGAGTTTTTAAATATAGCATTAGAGAATCGTGATCATGAAAATGCTTTAATTGATGTCAAAGATGGTGGTGTATCATTCACCTTTACACCATTATCAAACATTCAAGAAGACGTTCACTATACTTTAAAGGTTGGTAAAGATACTATAGAAAATGGTAGTTTATCTTTAGGTGAATCAAAAACGATCCATTTAAACGACCTACCTAGACCAACTAATAACACTATTGATGTAGTAAATGTCTTCTTAACAGTAAGTAATAGTAAAATTACTGAAACTTATAGTTTCAATATTTATATAGCTGATTTAGAAACTTATGGTGTAACATTAGAATCGAACTTGTTAATTAATGCTGTCACAAGTGGTACTAATAAATATATCCAAGTTAATAAGAGATATAGTAACCAATACAATGTTAAGTTTGGTAGTATTGATGTAAGTAATGTTAGTGGCAACCTACCAACAACACTTACATTGCGTAACATGAAATTAACGCAATCAATACCACAAGGTATCATCATCACAAATTCACCATATAAGGATAAAGTTGTAGATAATGTCTTAACAATCGATTTAGGTAACATTACATATCAATTAGTAGATGATATGTATGTACCAGTATCAAGTAATAATAAGACATTTACAGTAGAGTTTGAAGCCAATAATCCAGGAAGTATGAGTTTTGGAGCACCAATCTTAACATTCAATGGTATTGGTTCAGATACAGCCGCCTTAACTAATACCAGTGCTAACTTCACAGCTTTATATTCAATCGAAGGAAGAGTATCTCCAGTCTTTAATAAATTCTTATTCATACCATTTGGGGAATCACGCAACTTAGCTGATATGTTCAGTTTTGGTGAACATACTCTAATTAAACAGATTTCATTCACTTCTCATGATAGTAACTTTGTCTTAACAGATGGCAAGTATATTAGGGCTAGTGAAGTAGGTACAGGTGAGTTCAGTATTGAAGTTATCGATATCTTTGGAAATAGAGTAGATCGAACATTCGATATCCTTAGTTATGTACCTATAACGGTCTTGAATATCCCGACAATTTCTTTATATGTAGGCGAAGATTATGCATTACAATTACCAGAACATTATCGCAACATCTTATATAAATACATTAGTGGTAATCCAGACATTGTAGAAATCACTGGAAATAATAATTTCTATATGATTCATGGATTACAACAAGGCTATGCAGAATATAAATTCTATGGTTATGATGTAGATGGTAATGTCATTGAAACCTATGTAACCATTATTGTTGTCGAACAACGGGATATCAAGTTTACTCAAAAAGAACTCGTCCTCTTTATTGGAGAAACATTCAATCTCGATAGTATTATTGAACTAAATAATGGTTATACATTGAACGATGTAGTAATTAAAGCTATTAATAATAAAGAGATAATCGCTATTTATCCAGAACGAACAATTGAAGCGCTTAACATCGGTAAAGTTATTATTCAAGCTAACTTACCAAATGACAGTACTGCTCAATTAGTCGTTAAGGTCTATGACCGTATAAGTAATGAATCAGGTTTCGTAACAGAATTTAAGAATAATACAGTGAAATTCTATCAAGGGTTCAACATTAATCTAACTAAATACTTAGTCATCTTACCAGATGTCATCGATATCAATGACTTAAGAATCGAGTTCGAAATCGTAGAAATGTCTGATCCTAACCTTGCAGAATTAATGGGTCATACTCTAATCACTAATAAGATTAATACTGATGGTACAGTACATATCAGAGTATATATTACCCAAACCTATAGAGACGGCAGTGAAATAACGGTAATTGATGAAGCAAATATTATCATTCGCAAAGTAGTTGAACCAATCTATGACAAGGGTGATAATGCAAGTTAACGCATAAAAATAGGAGGATTAATCCTCCTATTTTTTCACTTATATCAGATTATCAAACTAAAAAACCTAATACTTTGATAAACAAGTATTAGGTTTTTATCTTTATTTTCTTATAATTTTAATATCTTCTATTACATAGTTTACTTGATTATTTAAGGGCAATCCTTTTGGCTGATGTTGGATTACGGAAGGGCTATATAGTAATACGAAACGGGCATTAGAGATGCTTCTAAAGTTAGCATAATCTTCAGGTATACCAGTACGATAAAATCTAAATGGTTGGAAATTAGCATCTCCAGGGGCCACTTCACCTCTAATACTATTAACCAATAACCCGATGGAATTAGTGGAATTGTATTCATCAGGCGTTTCATCTTCGCCAATAAGTTGAATGTATTCATTTTCACGAACTTCACCATCAACTACATTCTTACTATCTTGGCTGAAGATACCACCTTCAATAACTAGATAAGAAGAAATAGTATATACTTGAATATAACTGTTTGAGAAGAAGAATCCTCTAATACTAGGAGTAAATTGTGATTTACCTAAATTATCATTTTGAAATTCATTGATTCTTGAAAATTGGATATTACCATTAACGGATAATACTAAGTTATTATATACGGTGATGGTATTTGAATCATTATCGTAGTCTTTATCATAAATTGTTTTTTCAAACTCTAATTCAGGTACTAAGTTAATATTAGCATCATGGATAATTGCTTCACCTAATACATAGGTTGAACTACTTAGAAGAACATTTCCAGTGATAATAATGTTTCCTAAAACTAGGAAGTTAGCATCTATAAGAATAGGGTTAATGTTAGGGTTCAAATTCTTTATCGTTAAATCACCATTTACAATTATCCATTCATCATCATTGAAAGTGAAGGTATAATAGTCTTCATGACTTCTTACATCTGTGCGAATTTCAAAGACACCAGTTTCCCCACCATCAACGAAGTTCAAAGTTTCCAACACTAAATCACCATTAAAATACACCGAGCGATTAATATTATTATATGAAGTAATATTTAAAGGATTGGTTTCTTCGATTAAATAACTCATGTATCCTCTTAGTTGATCTGCCAAGTAATCACGAGTTAGTTCATTCGCTCCTAAAGTAATCCATTCATGCTTATTTGTTTCATCTGGCTCTGGAAATATAGCGTCATTTAGATAGTGGATAAATGACTCTTCAAAAAAGACATCTAAGAAACGATAATCATATTTGGCAATTCTTGGCGGAGTTGATGCAACATCTACTGCGAGTTGAGTTGTATCGAGTGTTGGTTGAAATGATACTTCTTCTTGTTCATTACTCTTTATGCGATAGAAATTACCATCTTCTAATCCTGTAAAACAAGGATTAGTTTCGGTTTGGTAACAATAATACATGTTAAACTTCTTTGAATCACTATATAATATTTTTGAATCTGGATGGAAAGAAGGGAATGTACTTATGATATTATAAGCATTATCATCTACTAAGTAATTCGCTGAGTTAGCAAAGTAAAAATTACGATTAACAAAGATATCCCCTTCGATGTAGGCTCCCCCATGAAGATTAATATCGCTTTTTGAACCTAATGCGAAGTAGAGAAAAGAAGGTATAATAGAAATAAAGAAGCGTTTTTGGGCTATTATGTTACGACCATTATAAACAATATCATATGGTCGAGTATAAGGTGAAGGATTATAATCTTCTTTATCAAAACAAGCTTTAGCATTAGGATCCTTAATTTCACTGAATTGACATGGTTCTTCTGTTAAATCACGTATGATGATTTCATACTCACCAGGAACTGAAAAGAATTTTTCGATGTCACGGAATGGTGCTGTTTCATCTTCACCATTAAAATATGCATCGATATCATCCATAAAATGATATAACTCTTTGCGGTAATTATTCAAACGGTTTTCAAGTTCAACTGTAACAAGGTCGATTACACGACGCGCTTGCACAGTTTCGTTTATTAAGGCAACTTGACGATTAGCCCAGACAGTGCGAGACATCGTTATGTGGGTTAGGGAAGCAACTAATAACAATAATACTGTAATTAACGCTAGTGCATATACTAATACATAACCTTTTTTGTTCAACATATTCCTCAACTCCATTAGTAGGCAAACCTACTTTCATATACAATTATGCGCGACTTATAGCGTGGTTTATCCGCTTTAAGTGCTAAGCGTATTCTTAAGGTAAATTTTTGGCATGTCTCGCCACCGATAATATTACAGTTATAAGATATATAAGAATCAACTTGGCTTTCGTCAACTTCACCATCTATAATCTTATGGTAGATAACTTGATAACCATCGTTATTGATTTTAGTATTATTAAGATATAAGCCATTATCTTCAGGGTTGATCCATATTCTTAAGTACCGATCTTCTGATGGAACGGGTTTTTGAACTAGTATTCCTGTATTTTCATCAATTTCCCAGACTGTATCAACAACTAATTCAACACAATTACTGAATTCATTTCCTCTGTCGCAATATCGAATATATTGTGGTTGGAATGATTGAATAGCAGAGTAGAGAATTGAGTTAATAAAATTGGCTTCTTGATCAAGTGCTCCTTGACCATTAACGCGATCATATGAACGAATGCCAAGAATGAAGGTACCTGTTAGTAAAGTACCAATGATCCCAATTAACGTTATATATGCTAGGAGTTCCATGAGGGTAACACCTTTTTTATTTTTAATCACGTGTTATCACCCCATGTAAACAAATGTCATATTTATGACTAATACCACTTTTGACATATACTAATACCGAATATACATTAATTTCACTATAATCAGTAGTATAATCACTTGCGTTCTCTCGTTCTATATTTATAAAATTTTCTAAAACAGGAGGAACAGTCTTATCTCGATAATTATCAGGATTGATAATGTATTCTCTTAGGTTTGTTATAGCAAGTGTATGCCTATAAGGAAAGATGAAAATAATGATATCATCATTGGTGTAAGATTTGTTGCTTAGGGTGGGATTTAACACACCTAGACAGGTTTGGGTATCAGGAAAGTAGGCAGTACTACAACTTGCCCCAGTAATTCTTATGTACATGTTCGGTGTGTTATCGATTAAATACTCTTCAAGCGTCGCAAAGTCATAATTAGTCAGATAATTCAAAGCACCATAAGCCACATTGGTGTTTCTAACTTTATCATGATTTATACCATTTTGTCGTACATTATAATTAAGTACATTATAGACCAATAAAAGGGCTGTACTTGCGATCGCTACAGCTGCGATAACCTCAAGTAACGATGCACCTATTTTCGACAAAATCTTTGCTTTTCCCATCATTTTCCCTCCCATTTATGTCAATTCCTGTGGATAAATTACTTATTATATAGTATAATTAATTAAGAATATTATATCACAATTTAACATAGAAGAGTAGGTGAAACTCTTGAGTAAACGAAAAAATCTATACGCAATAATAGTTTTTTTAGTCATTTTAACAGGCGTAATTATTTGGTTGGTTATCTTTTCCTTAAACAATAATATTATTACTCCATATAAAGATGGAACCCAAGTTGGGTATGTATACATAGGTGGGCGTACTTCCTCGCAAGCTGAGAATGACTTGGCTAATGCGATTCGTAAATGGCGTAATAATTCTTATATAGTAGATGGGGAAAGAAAAGAAGGACCAATGATAGCCCTAAGTTATCAAAATGATTCCTATCGTCTATATTTAGATCATACTAAGTTTA
>Ga0134099_1002952_pt1 | contig 13182 bp, 10 predicted proteins | sample 10_taG_2_FD_105482 | JGI IMG/M metagenome (GOLD analysis project Ga0134099, IMG submission 105482) | Switchgrass degrading microbial communities from high solid loading bioreactors in New Hampshire, USA - 10_41_5_180_A2 metaG | ecosystem: Engineered > Bioreactor > Semi-continuous > Anaerobic >...
AAGTGTATGAATTAATTGACAGCAAAGTAATCAACGGTGGCATGATTCCCAAAGTTTTGGGCTGCCTGAAAGCAGTGGAAAACGGTGTAGGCCGCAGTCATATAATTGATGGGCGGATACCTCACTGCATACTCCTGGAGATATTCACAAATAAAGGTATAGGAACAATGATAATGAAGGAAAAGGTATTGTACCACAGCAGTGAAAAATTTGACTAGTACAAATGGCAGATAGGTTGATTCACCTACCTGCCATTTTAAAAATTTATAACCTATTCCTTTGCCCAATTCATTGCTCTTTCGACCGCTCTTTTCCATCCTGCATATTTGTTTTCCTTAGTTTTCTCATCCATTAAAGGAATAAATGTCTTCTCCTGAACAAGAATATCCTTCAGTTCATTGCGGTCCTTCCATACACCAGTTCCAAGCCCCGCCAGAAAAGCAGCACCCAAAGCTGTTGTCTCGGTAATTACCGGACGGTTTACGGGAATACCAAGTATATCCGCCTGGAACTGCATGCCAAAGGGGCTAACGCTCACTCCGCCATCCACCTGCAAACTCTTCAGTTCAATGCCCGAGTCCGCTCTCATCGCCTCAAATACATCCCTGGTCTGATATGCTATTGATTCAAGAGTAGCTCTTATAATATGCTCCCGCTTGGTTCCTCTCGTTATACCTATAATCAGGCCTCTTGCATATGGATCCCAATAAGGGGCACCAAGTCCTGTAAATGCAGGTACTATATACAAGCCATCGGTATCACTGACTTTCTCTGCATCAATATCAGCCTGAGGTGCGCTATCTATTATCTTTAATCCGTCTCTCAGCCATTGAATGGATGCGCCTCCGATAAATACACTTCCCTCCAGGGCATATTCAACACCGTTACCTATATCCCACGCTATAGTTGTTAAGAGATTATTCGTGGATTTTATAGGCTTGTTTCCGATATTCATAAGAATAAAACAGCCGGTTCCATATGTATTCTTTGCCAAACCTACCTCAAAGCATCCCTGCCCGAACAATGCAGACTGCTGATCGCCTGCAACGCCGCTTATTGGTATTTTGCATCCCACTATATTTTCAGCGGTCTCTCCCAATATACCGGATGACTTCACTACTTCAGGAAGGATGCAGGCAGGTATATCAAATTCCTTCAATAATTCCTCATCCCATTTAAGTTCGTTTATATTATAGAGCATAGTACGGGAAGCATTGGAATAATCCGTTGCATGAACCTTGCCACCTGTAAGGTTCCATATAAGCCATGTATCTATCGTGCCTGCAAGAAGCTCTCCGGCTTCAGCCCTTTTTCTCGCGCCTTCTACATTGTCCAGTAACCACTTAAGCTTTGTTGCGGAAAAATATGCGTCTATTACAAGGCCGGTCTTTTCCTGAATAATGCTTTCCAGACCCGCCTCTTTGAGTTGGTCACAATACCCGGCTGTCCTTCTGCACTGCCATACAATGCCGTTATATACTGGCTTTCCTGTATTTCTGTCCCATAGTATTATTGTCTCTCTCTGGTTTGTTATTCCTATACAATGAACTTCTTCCGGGGATACATTACTGTCTTTAAGCACTTCGCGCAAGACGCTGATCTGACTTTCCAGTATTTCCTCAGGGTCATGTTCAATCCATCCCGGCCTGGGATATATCTGCCTGAAAGGAGCACTTTTTATTCCCACTATTTTACCCTGCTTATTGAAAATAACTGCTCTCGAGCTGGTGGTACCCTGATCCAGGGCGATGATGTAATTTTTCACCACTTACCTCTCCCCCTTTATAAATCCTTTATAAATTTTAAAGTTGAGATTAATTATAACATCCAGAGTTCCTTTTTCCCTGTTGACACTCCCTGCACTCCTGAATTTAACAACATTATTATGTCTTCCTTGCTGCTTATCAATCCACCTGCAATTACAGGCATTTCTAACTGCGCAGTAATCTTAGCAAGTACTGAAGGCATAGCCCCTGGCAGAATTTCAACCATATCCGGTGGCAATGAATGAACGGATTTAATTAACGTATCATATGACAGGCTGTCTATGAGAAAGAAACGCTGTATTGCAAACATACCATTTTCTTTAGCGTATTTTATATGATTGCTTCTTGTACTTATTATTCCGTCAGGTTTTATCCTCTGTGCAATATAATCAATAGCTTTATTGTCACGGCCTATTCCTTCCAAAAAGTCTATATGAATAAGCACACTTTTGCCTGAATCTTTAATTGCATTAACAAGATAATCTATATTAAAGATATCGGCATGCAAAACAAACACTACATTTACCTGTGATTTTATAACATCTTCGAGATCATCAGCATTCTTAAGCGCTGCAATAATAGGATTTGCATGTATTCTTTCCAGAACCATATTCATGACAGGGCGGCCCCTTTCTTAGATAAGCCATTAAATAATATATTGTGCAAAGTTTTTTATGCTAGGTATTTTATGTGGGGTGGTTGAGCCGGTATTGCTATGTTGCCAGGCTATATAGTTTTGCATAGCATATGGGTAAGGGGGGTACATTTCGGAAGATTGAAATGTACCCCATTACACCTGTTGAAAAGTTTAAGCTACAGTAAATTAAAAAGTTACAGTAAATTAAATTCTTGCTACTCCTGACTTCCTTGCAGCTTCCGCTACAGCGGCAGCAACAGTTTCTCCAACCCTTGTATCAAAAGCTGCAGGCATAATATACTCAGGATTCAATTCTTCATCACTTACAAGAGATGCAATAGCTTTTGCAGCAGCTATCTTCATTTCGTCATTTATATCACGTGCTCTTACATCAAGAGCTCCTCTGAATATTCCGGGGAATGCAAGCACATTGTTAATCTGGTTTGCAAAGTCAGAACGGCCTGTACCTACAACCTTTGCACCGGCTTCTATTGCTTCGTCAGGCATTATTTCAGGCACAGGATTTGCCATAGCAAATATTATCGGATCTTTTGCCATGGATTTTACCATTTCTTTTGTTACCATTCCCGGAGCAGAAACTCCAATAAATACATCTGCACCTACAATTACATCCTGAAGTGTGCCTTTTTTCTTCTCAAGATTAGATATCTTCGCCATCAGTATTTTCTCATCATTTAAGTCTTCTCTTCCTTCATAAATGGCGCCTTTCCTGTCGCACAGTATTACCTTTTTCAGTCCCATGCTCATGAGCAGTCTTGTGATGGCAATACCAGCAGCACCTGAACCATTAACAACTACTGAAATATCCTGTATATCCTTCTTTACTATTTTAAGAGCGTTTATCATTGCAGCGAGTGTTACTACAGCTGTTCCATGCTGGTCATCGTGGAATATGGGAATGTCGCAAACTTCCTTAAGCCTTCTTTCTATTTCAAAACATCTCGGAGCTGAGATATCCTCCAGGTTTATTCCTCCGAAACTTCCTGAAATCAGCTTAATGGTATTTACTATTTCATCTACATCCTTTGACTTAATGCAAAGGGGAAATGCGTCTACATCTCCAAAGGTCTTAAAAAGAACACATTTACCTTCCATTACAGGCATACCTGCTTCAGGGCCAATGTCTCCAAGACCAAGAACTGCTGTACCGTCTGTTACAACAGCTACCATATTCCACCTTCTAGTATATTCATAAGATAAATTTACATCTTTTTGAATAGCCAGACAAGGTTCTGCAACACCAGGTGTGTAAGCAAGCGAAAGATCCTTTTTATTTTTAACAGGAACTTTACTGATAACCTCTATTTTTCCTTTCCATTCTCCATGCTTTTGTAAAGATTCTTCAAAAATTGACATATTGCACTTCCTTTCATTACCTTATACTTAAGTAGAATAATTTAGTTATTAATTAATTATTAGATTATTATAAAATAATTAATCCTTCTTGTTATTATATCAGTTATTTTTCAAAAGAAAAGTAATATTGTGTCAATCCGAGTTCTTTTTTCAGTTGTATTATATCCTTTTGAAGTGCTTCAGTTACAGGAACGCCTTTATTCCGCCTTTCACAAAATGCAATATATTCCTTTTCCCAGGCAGTATATATTCTTTCACATCCGGGCGCTTTCATAGAATTTCTAAGACTGCGCAGTATATCACCTGTTATTTTTTTGAAGCTGTCCAATTCTGTAAATGCGCTTATATCAATTGCAATAAAGAAATGTCCAAGGCGGTATGGAACGGGATTTCCTTTCTCATCATATCCTAACAAAGCTTTCAGGTATGATCCGCTTTGCAGTGCTGCAGATAAAATTTCAACGGCAGTTGCATAACCATACCCTTTATATCCTCCTGTTTCTTCACCTATTCCTCCAAGTGGAGTAAGCGCAGCAGTTCCCTTAACAAGGTCTTTAAGAATCTGATGTGTATCGGTTCTCGCATTTCCTTCGTGGTCAATAACCCAGCCCTTTGGAATTTCTTTGTTAGCTCTCGCATAAGCTTCTATTTTTCCTCTCTGAGTTATGGATGTGGCACAATCAATAATAAATGGGAATTCCTCATCACTTGGCATTCCGAAGGTCAGAGGATTTGTTCCCAGCATATTTTCCACACCAAAGGTTGGTGCTATTGACGGTCTTGCATTTGTTCCGGTTATACCTATCATGCCTGCCTCTACAGCCATCAATGCATAGTAGCCTGCAATTCCGTAATGAGTGGAATTTCTGACGGCAACCATTCCCATACCATATTTTTTTGCCTTATCTATTGCCATCTGCATAGACCTTTTGCCAATGACATGTCCCATTCCGTCGTGGCCGTCAACCACTGCAGTCGTAGGCCCCTCCCTCACAATCTCAAAATTTGTAACCGGGTTCTGGATTCCCAGCTTTATTCTGTCATAATAAATTGGCTTTAGCCTCCCTATGCCATGTGAATCTATTCCGTATTTATCTGCTGTAATAAGTATGTCTGCACAAATTCTTGCGTCTTCCTCAGGTACTCCTACACCTTTGAAGACATCCACCATAAAGTTCTCCATTGTGTCAAAATCCACCCATGTTGCATCCCTGTACATTTCCTCATCATACATAAGCCCCATTCTCCTTTCATTAATGACTATTTAACATTAACAGGATGCTGCAGCATTACCACATATGTAACTAAATACTCTTGCAAGAAAAATTTTACATATTGAGCAAAATAAAAAACCATAACAATAATATTCCGACTTTGGAATATAAATGTTATGGTCTCCTTTTCTCCACCATTAATATTAAATTTTCTATATAATATCATATTTTATTTTATTGTAAATGTCAACCATATTATATCTCCTTTAGGCATAATTCAAAAGAACCAAGGCAGAGTATATATCTTCTTTCCAAGGTTTCTTTGCACCGCAATTTACTTATTATAAATTTGATATTTCCGTTCGCACTCTAGTTGGCAGCCAGGGGTTATATTGCGAATGGAACATTATATTGCGGATTGAATATTTAGTAAAATATAATTTATGAATAAAAATGTTGAATTTTTATGCAGTCCAATGTATAATTATAAATAATATTTTTAGGGGGCTTTACCATGGACCTTAATACGATAATTGAAATGGATAAAAAATATTATATGAATACATTTGGCAACAGGGCACCTGTGTGCTTTACATATGGCAAAGGCATTAACCTTTGGGATACTGAAGGCAGGAAATATTACGATTTCCTTTCAGGTATTGCGGTAAATGCGCTTGGCTACTCTCATCCAAAAGTTGTCAATGCTGTAAAGGCTCAGGCTGAAAAACTTATACACTGTTCCAGCCTGTATTATATTGAAAAGCAGGCTCAGCTTGCGAAAGTGCTTGTGGAGAATTCCTGTGCCGACAGAGTTTTCTTTGCAAACAGCGGCGCTGAAGCAAACGAAGGAGCATTTAAACTTGCGAGGATATATTTCAAGAAAAAAGGTATGCCTGATAAATATGAGATAATAACTCTAAAGAAATCTTTTCACGGGAGAACTCTTGCCACAACTGCGGCAACGGGCCAGGAAAAATATCAAAAGCCCTATGCCCCATTGACTCCGGGATTTATCAATGTGCCGATGAATGATATTGACGCGCTTAAAGCCGCAGTCAATGAAAAAACATGTGCAGTGATGCTTGAGCCCATACAGGGTGAAAGCGGTGTAAACCCGGTAGATCTCCAATACATGAAGGAAGTAAAAAAACTCTGTGAAGCAAATGGCATCCTTCTTATATTTGATGAAATCCAGTGTGGTCTGGGCAGAACAGGTAAACTTTTTGCTTATGAACACTTTGATGTGGAACCCGATATATTCACACTGGCAAAAGCCTTGGGCAGTGGAGTTCCTATCGGCGCACTATGTGCGAAGGAGTTTGTAGCATCAGCTTTTGAGCCCGGTGACCACGGCTCCACCTTCGGTGGCAATCCCCTGGCATGTGCTGCCGGTCTGGCAGTCATGGACGTACTGATCAACGATGGGTTGATAAAAAATGCTGAACTTATGGGTGAGTATTTCTCAAGGAAACTAAAAAGCCTGGCGGAAAAATACCCTGTTATAAAAGAAATAAGAGGCAAAGGCCTGATGATAGGCATTGAGCTTTCTATTGACAAGGCAGGAGAAATAAAAAATAAATGTTTTGGCATGGGGTATTTGATTGGCAATGTAGGAACTCATACTTTGCGTATACTTCCTCCTCTTATAGTAACAGAACAGGACATAGACGGAATGATTGCCGTGCTGGATAAGGCACTTGGCGAAACAATAGATTAGTTAGAAAAGGGAGAAAACATATGAAATCAGTATTGGTGCTTGAAGATGGAACATATTATCCTGGTGAGGCATTTGGCCAACCGGGTGAAACTGCCGGTGAAGTTGTATTTAATACTTGTATGACAGGATATCAGGAGGTAATAACAGATCCGTCATATAACGGTCAAATAGTCACAATGACATATCCCCTGATAGGCAATTACGGATTTAATGAATATGATAATGAATCATATAAACCGCATATCCAAGGCTTAGTTGTAAAAGAACTGTGCCAGTGGCCGAACAACTGGAGATGCAGCACTAAACCGGAAGATTACTTTATAAAAAACAATATAATAGGAATAAAAGGTATTGATACCAGGGCATTAACCCAGCATATCCGCAAGTTTGGAAGTATGTATGGGATAATCTCCACCCAGTGCGGAAATGTAGACATGCTGCTTGAAAGACTCAATGCAAAGAAAGCAGTAAAGAGAAATCTTGTTATGGAGATAACTACAAAAGTTCCCATACACAAACCAGGCCCGGGCAAGAAGGTTGTCGTCCTGGACCTTGGTATCAAGTACAATATAATCCGGTATCTTGAAAGTAAAAACTGTGATATATATGTACTTCCCGCTTTTTCATCCTATGATGAAATAATGAGCTATGAACCGGATGGCATACTAATTTCAAATGGGCCGGGGGACCCTAAAGATTTGCTGGAAGTAAAAGCAACAGTTCAGAAACTGCTCGGTAAAAAGCCCATATTGGGTATATGCCTTGGCCACCAGATACTGGGACTGGCCCTCGGCGGAAATACCTATAAGCTGAAATTCGGCCATCACGGGGGGAATCACCCAGTCAAGGATTATAGCACCGGACGTTGCTATATAACATCACAAAATCATAACTATGCTCTTGAGGACAGTATATCCGACGGTGCAATGATTACTCATGTAAATATTAATGACGGGACTGTCGAATGTTTAAAACAAAAAGATATACCTCTTATAAGCGTACAGTATCATCCCCAAGCCGCATCAGGCACTCAGGATTCAGGATATATATTCGACGATTTTATAAACTTAATGCGTTAGGACAGGCGGTGATTAAAATGCCAAAAAGAAAAGATATAAAAAAAGTGCTGGTCATAGGATCAGGTCCGATAATCATAGGTCAGGCTGCAGAATTTGACTATTCAGGAACACAGGCTTGCAGATCCTTGAAAGAGGAAGGTATTGAGGTTGTATTGGTAAACAGCAACCCTGCCACAATAATGACCGATAGTGAAACAGCTGATAAGATATATATAGAGCCAATTACTCTTGATTTTGTAAAAAAAATAATTGAGAAGGAAAAACCATCCGGCATTCTTGCATCACTGGGCGGGCAGACCGGACTTAATATGGCTGTACAGCTTGCCATTGACGGAATACTAGAAAGGATGGGAATTGAACTTCTCGGAACTTCTCTTCAATCTATAAAAAAGGCTGAGGACAGGGAACTTTTCAAGTTAACCATGCAGGAAATCGGTGAGAAAGTGCCCCTCAGCACAATTGTTAACGATCTTTCAGATGCGGTTGCCTTTGCAGAAAGCGTAGGCTTTCCCATAATAATCCGTCCTGCATATACCCTTGGTGGAACAGGCGGGGGAATTGCAACTAATATGGAGGAATTTAAATATATATGCAGTAAGGGCCTAAAGCTCAGCATGATAGGCCAGGTACTTCTTGAACAAAGCGTGGCGGGCTGGAAGGAAATTGAGTACGAGGTTGTAAGAGACGGAGCGGACAACTGCATTATCGTCTGCAATATGGAAAATATTGACCCTGTAGGTATTCACACCGGTGACAGTATAGTCGTTGCTCCAAGCCAGACCCTGTCAAATATGGAATATCAAATGCTGCGCGCAGCTTCAATAAAAATTATTCGTGCACTGGATATAAAAGGCGGTTGTAATATTCAGTTCGCATTGGATCCGAACAGCTCTAAATATGTGGTTATTGAAGTTAATCCAAGGGTAAGCCGTTCAAGCGCCCTGGCATCAAAAGCGACAGGTTATCCTATCGCAAGGGTGGCTGCAAAGATAGCAATAGGCCTGAACCTTGATGAGATAAAAAACCCGGTAACTCAGAATACATTTGCTTGTTTTGAACCTGCACTGGATTATGTAGTTACAAAAGTTCCAAGGTGGCCATTTGACAAGTTCACAGCAGCCAACAGGGATTTGGGAACACAGATGAAAGCTACAGGAGAAGTAATGGCGATAGGAAGAACCTTTGAGGAATCCCTTCTGAAAGCCATTGATTCACTTGACATCAAACTGAATTACCAATTGGGCCTTGAGCTTTTTGAAAACAAAACAGTTGAAGAGCTACTGGATTTTATCAAACATCCAAGTGATGAGAGAATCTTTGCCATTTTCAAAGCTTTGCAAAAAGGTGTCGACGCACAAAAGATATCTGATATCACAAAAATTGATATTTTCTTTGTGATGAAACTGCAAAATATAGTTAAGGTGGCAGATGAAATTAAAGATGCAGGAATAGCATGGCTTGATTATGATTTATATCTCAAGGCAAAAAAGATTGGCTTCGGTGATTCTTATATAGCCAATCTGGTAAACGTTCCTCTTGACAAAATACTTGAGCTTAAGGACAAATTCCCGATTAATCCTGTATATAAGATCGTGGATACATGCGCAGGCGAGTTTGAAGCAGCAACTCCGTATTATTATTCAACATACGAAGAAAAAGATGATGTAATTGTATCAGACAAAAAGAAAGTACTTGTTATTGGCTCCGGCCCTATAAGAATAGGACAGGGAATTGAATTTGACTACTGCAGTGTCCATTCTGTAAAAGCACTTAAGGAACTGGGTATTGAATCAATTATAATAAATAATAACCCTGAAACGGTGAGCACGGATTTTGATACATCCGACAAATTATACTTTGAGCCCCTTACAAAGGAGTGCGTGCTTGATATTATAAAGAAGGAAAATCCTATAGGCATAATTGTCCAATTTGGAGGACAAACAGCGATAAATCTTGCTGCAACTCTGCATAAGGAAGGTGTTAAAATCCTTGGTTCTTCTGTTGAAAGTATAGATACTGCTGAGGACAGGGACAAATTTCTCAAACTTCTTGAGGAACTGAATATACCGGTTCCCCAGGGCGGTACTGCCTTCTCCTATGAACATGCCAGGGAAATCGCAAACAGTATAGGATATCCTGTACTGGTAAGGCCATCATATGTTCTCGGAGGCAGAGCAATGGAAATTGTCTATAATGACAAAGAGCTTGAAGAATATATGAGCCTCGCTGTGGAAATTTCAACAAAACATCCCGTACTCATTGATAAATATATAAATGGCAAGGAAGCTGAAGTGGATGGAATATGTGACGGGAATGAGGTTCTTATTCCGGGAATAATGGAACACATTGAACGTGCGGGAATACATTCCGGAGACAGTATAGCCGTTTATCCGTCAAGGACATTGAACGATACCGTCAAGAATACCATTGTAAATTATACAGAAAAGCTGGCAAAAGCTCTTAATGTGGTAGGCTTATTCAATATACAGTTCGTTATTGACGAAGATAATAACGTCTATGTAATTGAAGTAAACCCCAGGGCCAGCCGTACCATTCCTTTCATGAGCAAGATTACAGGTATACCCATGGTCAATATTGCAACCAAGTTAATAATGGGTAAAAAACTCAAAGATCTGGGATACAAACCCGGTCTTGCGAAAGAAACCGAGTTCACGGCTGTCAAGGCTCCCGTGTTTTCATTCTCCAAGCTGACAACAGTTGATACTTTCCTCGGGCCGGAAATGAAGTCTACCGGTGAGGTCATGGGAATAGATAAAGACTACCATCGTGCTCTTTACAAAGCTATGCTGGCGTCAGGCTTGCAGATTCCCTCCGGTGGAGTAGTACTCTTCTCAGTAGCTGACAGGGACAAAAGTGAATGTATTGGACTTGCCCTTAAATTTAAGAAACTGGGTTTCAGCCTGACAGCAACCAAAGACACTTATCACTACCTGTCAAACGCAGGTATAGAAGCGGAATATGTCCATGAGGATACTGTACTTGAACATATAAAAAATGATAAAATATCACTTGTTATTAATACGCCCACTAAGGGCAAGATACCGTCCAGATTTGGATTTTTATTAAGAAGAACCGCTATAGAGTTCAATACTCCCTGCATAACAGCCCTGGACACTGCCAATGCTGTAATTGAAGTTCTTGAACATGTAGGCGGCAATAAGGATTTAATGATATACGAGCTTAATGAATATTAATTTAGTGGATATTAACTTAGTGGATATTAGTATATGAGATTAATGAGTACTAGTAATATGAGTTTATTAAATATCAGTAATGAGTATTAGTAATATGAGTTCAACAGTATTCGTAATATGAGCTTTATGAATATCCATAAACAGAAACTAATGTGCCCAATGCCTAATGTACCTGTTAACATGCAATCGGACTAATAATAAAACACTATAATGTGGAGGTAAAATGAATGAAACACCTTATTAGCTTACACGATATAACACCGGATGATATTAATAAAATACTGGAACTTTCAGAAACTCTTAAAAAGCAGCAGAAAGAAGGAGTTCAGCACCACTTACTGAAAGGGAAAACTCTTGGTATGATTTTTTCCAAGTCATCTACAAGGACCAGGGTTTCCTTTGAAGTTGGAATGTACCAGCTGGGAGGCTATCCGCTGTTCCTGAGCTCTAATGATATACAGCTTGGCCGTGGTGAGACCATATATGATACAGCCAATGTACTTTCAAGATACCTGGACGGAATAATGATCAGGACCTATAAACAGAGCGACGTCGAAGATCTGGCAAAATACGGCAGCATACCTGTAATAAACGGTCTTACCGACCTTATGCATCCGTGCCAGGTCCTGGCTGACCTTTTCACCATATATGAAAAGAAAGGCACACTTAAGGGATTAAAACTGGCATATGTGGGAGACGGCAATAATGTAGCCCATTCACTGCTGCACGGATGTGCAAAAGTCGGTATGGACATAGCAGTGGCATCTCCTAAGGGCTATGAGTGTGATGAGCAGATTGTTAAAGAAGCGCAGGAGGATGCTGTGAAGTCCGGCTCTAAAATCCTTCTTACAGACGACCCAATTGAAGCTGTCACCAATGCAGATGCAGTATACACAGATACTTGGGTCAGCATGGGGCAGGAAAGTGAAAAAGAGGCTCGCATAAAGATATTCACTCCTTATCAGGTAAACAGCGATTTATTCTCAAAAGCAAAGAAAGATGCCATATTCCTGCACTGTCTGCCTGCTTACAGAGGATATGAAGTAACTGAAGAAGTGATTGACGGGCCTCAATCCGTTGTGTTTGATGAAGCTGAAAACAGAATGCACGTACAAAAGGCAATCATGGTGTTGTTGATGGGTTAATTGTAGTTGTATGCGCATTTAATTGGTTAATTCTGCCCGTGTGCGCCCTTTTGGCAGGTTGGTTTATGCCGGGTGCCCCAAAACATTATCTGCCATAATTTTAACTGCCATTGTACTGTTTTCATTGATTCTCCCGTTGCGGTCTTTCGGAATTCGTTTCCGTAAACCGCAACGTGGCATCTTTCGGGATTTATTCCCGAAAGCCGCAATGTGATAAGTGTGGCATCTTTCGGGATTCATTCCCGGAAGCCTCGACGGGATATATAAGTCAATTAATATTAATAAATAAAATGTGGTGATATATATGGATTATTCCTTTATTATACGGAAAGCTGTTCCCGATGATGCTCAAGCGATACAGGATATAACAAAAGAAGCCTTTGAAAAATACAAAAGTGATACTAACATTGAGAGTCCTATGGAAGCCCTTGAGGAATCCCTTGAAGATATAAAAAAGGATATTGAGACAAAAGAGGTATTTGTTGCTTTTATTGACGGAAATCCGGTAGCATCCATAAGAGTTGCAATTTCACCGGATAAAACTGCCTATATCAGCAGATTTGGAGTAAGACTGCAATATCATAATATGGGCATAGGAAAAGCAATAATGAGTCTTGTAGATGAACTGCTGATTTCAAGGGGCGTAAAAAAAGCATATCTTCACACAGCCTCAAAGTATAAGGATTTGGTACGTTTTTATTACGGCAGGGGTTTTTATGTTCATTCCACTACAGAGGAAAAAGGCTATATAAGGGCATTAATGGTGAAGGATTATTAAGGAGAATCTTCCCTGTCTGATAATTGTAAACATCAAATAAACTCGTTCCAAAGTAAATAAAGTCGTTCCGCTGAAAATAAAGATGTTCCTTTGGAACAGGGTTAAGGGGCAAGGTTTAAGGAATTAAGTTATGCATCCTTTTAACAAATCAATCCTTTGTAATCCACTTATCATGCAGGTTACAAAGGATTTTATCTTTCTATCCTTATCCCTTTTCCCTTACCCCTTTCCCCTGTAAAAGGAACAACTTTATT
>Ga0134099_1002955_pt1 | contig 13164 bp, 11 predicted proteins | sample 10_taG_2_FD_105482 | JGI IMG/M metagenome (GOLD analysis project Ga0134099, IMG submission 105482) | Switchgrass degrading microbial communities from high solid loading bioreactors in New Hampshire, USA - 10_41_5_180_A2 metaG | ecosystem: Engineered > Bioreactor > Semi-continuous > Anaerobic >...
AACCACAGCGCCGATGATCTCCGCCACCGACAAAGGAAGCAGGCTTCTAGGTAGCACCATCACCTTCTCCGGAGGACCCTTGTACTTGGTCCACAGAGTAGCGTCCATTTCCTCCGCGACCGCGAACGCGTGAACGTCCATGGATTCCATATCGGAGAAGGCGCCGGACACGTAGCGCAGATCGAAAACGCCGCTATCCAGCACTTCTCTCAGCAGCATGTTGGCACATTGATGGTGGTCCGCGACTACTCCGATTCTCGAGCCGGAAGGAAGTCGCGACAGCGCCCTGACGCCCGAGGCTTGAATGGTAAAGCGGATCCCGATCACCTTCAAATCCCGGTACTTCTGCAGGAACATCCTCTGCGTCGGGCTTTCCGCGTATACCACCGCCACGTCGCAGGACTCCGGGTCGAACTCGTCACGGGAACATGCCTTTACGCTGGCCATTCCCTTGACTATCCCGCCTACATATCTCTCCAAGAGCTTCTGCGACATTGGGTAGGGCGTAACAGCTGAGATCCTGACCACGCAGACCAACTCCGCTAAGACTCGCTACGTGGGCCGCACACAACTCAACTTCTGCCTCCGCCGCTTCGCCTCCACTGTTCTACGCCCATCGCCAAATTCCTTCAGAACTTTGTACGCAATCGCACAATTTCTGAACACCCGCAAGACAGTGGCAACAGACGAGCCGCGGCCCCAATCGGGCTACTCAGTGGTAGTTTTCTTTCCACTCCTCCCGGGCAGTAGTAAAAATCTAACCACCGGCGCAACTCAGTGATCACTTTCTTAGCTTTCCTCGCGGGCAGTAGCCAAAATCTAGCCACCGGCGCAACCCGGTGCCTGTCACTCTCCTAGTCCCCCATCACTTGACTCCTCAATCGCTGCCAATCGCTCGTAAATGGTTGACACTTGTCACCCTCGGTGATATGTTGAGGTTACACTTGTAGCCCAAAGTGAAGGCGAGGTGAACGCGATGCCACGGGAAAAGGAGATAAGCATACCCAACAGCGAGTGGATGATCATGGAGCTCCTTTGGGATGAGGCCCCGCTGACGGTGACCCAAATCGCCAGAGCAATGGAAGAAAAGACCGGCTGGACGAAGAGCACCACAAAAACCCTCATCAACCGTATGGCGGCGAAGGGGCTCTTGCGTCTCCAAGAAGGCGAGAAAGCACGCGAGTATTACCCCGCCATTCCGCGGTCAGAAGCGGTCCTGGCTGAAACCGAGAGCCTCCTCGCCCGTCTCTATAATGGAAGCCTCGGCTTAATGGTGAACACCCTTGTTGAAAAAAAGAGCCTTTCTAGGCGGGAGATCGAAGAGTTGCGGGCCATCTTGGACAAGATGGAAGGAGTGGAGTAAATGCTTTCTACCACTATCGCTTCCTCTGTGCTGATTGCGTCTATAGCCTTGGTTCGCCGTTTGCTTAGGGGCAAACTTGATCTGCGTCTACAGTATGCTCTCTGGCTGTTGGTGGCGGCGAGACTTCTCCTCCCATTGCCTCCTGTTCAAAGCCCGGTAAGCGTCTTGAACGTGCTTGACGCGGGGGTATCCATCCTTTCCACGGAGAAGCCGGTACCGGCGCAGCAGTCGACCCCTCCCGACGGGAGCGTCCCCACGATCCCGGAAGGCTCGGAAGGTCCGGGAAGCCCGGGAGACCCCGAACATCCAGAAGGCCCGGGCGACGGGAAGCTGTCCAACCCCACTCCGCCGGGACAAACGCCACTCTCCCCCTTCGGCGCCAATTTGAGTGACGGGGCGACGAATGAACTACCGAGTGAACCAGCAAGCGAGCGAGCAAAAGCGCTACGTGCCGTATGGCTTGCCGGTGCCGTCCTCACCGGACTTTGGTTTCTGGCGCAAAACCTGTGGTTCCACCTTCAGTTACGTAAAACGCGGGAACGGGCGACAATGCCCGACTGCCGCTTGCCCGTGTATATATCCTGTCACGTCAAAACACCTTGTCTTTTTGGTTTGAGCCCGGCGATTTACCTGTCCCCTAATTGCTTGGACAAGAACGACAAGAACGTCTTGAGGTACATCTTGGCTCACGAAGAGACTCACTACAGACACGGTGACCATCTTTGGGCCTACCTTCGCTGCCTCTGCCTGGCCCTTCACTGGCATAACCCTTTTGTCTGGTGGGCGGGGACGCTTTCTCGAAACGATTGCGAAATGGCCTGCGACCAATCCACCTTGGCGCGCCTCGGTGAAGAACACCGGAGAACCTACGGCCACACCTTGATCGACATGATCCAGCCGCCAAAGCCGTCCGATCTTCTATCGAGCGCCACCACGATGTCCGCCGGCATGTCCGGCATTAAAGAACGGATAACGATGATCGCGAAAAAGCCGAAGATGCTCTGGTCCACGTTAGTCCTGGTAATCCTTTTCCTGGCTTTGGCCGTTAGTTGCACTTTCACGGCACCGACCGGTGAGGAAGCCGGCCCGCCGGTTGCGTCCGGCGAAGAGAGTCCAACGGACGGGACTCAGGACGAGCCGCCCCTACCGCCGGAAAACCTTTTTGATCCACGCGCGGTCAGCGTAGGTGACTCAATTGTAGGGCTTACTATCACTGACATCCCCGACATTAGAGAATATGGTTGGCTGGAAAGCGACTTCCCCGCAGCCATCGTGAAGTTTAAAGGTGAGGTGACCCTCACCGGCCGGTATTTCTGCGAATCAGTTGAGGAGCAAAGAATATCAGGCCACGTTACGGGCCATCCGGTTCCGCACTTTTTCGTCGACGAAGAGTCTTCGGCAAGGCTCCCGCGGATCGATGGCGACATGCGCGCGGTCGGCTTCACCATAACCAACTACGAGGATGCTCTAGAGTTCTTGGGGCCTCCGGGCTATGACGTGCAGGCCACCATCGTCATCGACGACTACGTGATACGACGCCACAACTCAAGCGAAGGCGGAAACCTCGCGCGGCTCGTGAGGGTCGTCGAAAAGCACGGGATTCCCAGAGCCTCCCACCCGTTTGCCATCTACTTGCCGGATTCCCGGGGCATCATCAAAATCGGTCCCATGTTAGGGGACTTCCCGTTCGGTTGCGACCTCGTTGAGAACAGCAGGAAGACATATCCCGCCGAAGGAAACCTCCCGTCGTGGGTAGTAACAGTGGTTGAGAGCGATGGGCTGCAAGTGATCTACGAGAGCAACGGTGACCCTAGACTTGTTAAGACCCTTCGCGCGAACAAACAGGGTTGCGCCGCGGGAGATGTGGCAATCGGAGACCCGGAAGCCTCCCTTTTGAACCTCTGGCCCGGCAAACTCAAGAGGATGGATAGGATTAGCCCCGACGACGAGACTTGGTTTGGCGCCGACTATGATTACGCATATCGCTACGTTGAGGGCGAAAGCACGCAAAGCCCGAGAAGCCTGGTCTACATCATCAGGGATGGTCTAGTCTCCGGCATCAAGGTGTTGGACGGTTTGGAAGGCGCTGTCGACCCGGCCGGATCAGGCAGCGAGACCAACTCTCCTCAGAACAGCCGGTTTTCCGTGTCTACCGGGAATATCCACGACTACATGCCCCGTCTCTTGGCGGGAGAAGACGTGAGCGACTACGAGCTTCTCCCCTGTCTTGAGAACTTCACCGTTGCTACTTGGTCTGAGTTGCATGAGGCTTACGACGAACTAAACCCGGCGTTACCGAGAGGCCACTGGTTTAACGCGCTGTTCGCCGCTCTGGAAGACGCGGCCGTGAGCCCCTATCCAGAAGACAGCGAAGATCAGGCTCTACGCAACTATTACATCGGGAAGGCTCTTCTGGCATCGGACGGCGCCTATTCCGAGGGTCTGGCACCCTTCTTGGTGGACCAGTGGACCGCAAACCCTGCGCTGTACAGTTCATCTTTGAACCGGTTTTTCTCAATTGAGGAAGCTGAACTCCTGCGTCAGTCCATCGCCCTTACCATAAGGTATTGGCACGACGTAGGGAACCCTGACGACAATCAGTTCGGCATAGTGAAACCCATCGCGGAAAACCGCGCGTATCCCGGCGGCCTATACCTTGTCACATATCCTGTGGATTTCCCCTTCTGCTTCGATCTCTCTGAGAGAAGCCGGGAAACGTACCGGGCCGAGAGCTTCGGGCAAGTCACGGTAGTAGAATCCGATGACTTTCAGGTGACTTACCTGAATCCTGCCGACGGGGTGTATAGGATCATAACCCTTCGAGCCAAAGACCAGCCCTACCGGGCGGCGGGCGTCGCAATCGGCGACACGGAAGAGTCTCTCTTGGAACGTTTTGGGCCCGAGAAGCTCCGGAAAGTGGCCGGGATCAGCTACGATGACGAGGCTTGGTTTGGCGGCGAATATGACCACGCTTACGCGTATACGCCGAAAGATAGCACAAGAAGTGTGGTCTACATTGTTGCGAAGGGGCTGGTTGCCGGTATAGAGGTCATCGACGGCTTGGATGGACCCATGTACTAGCGTACTGAGGGCGGTCTTCGGCCATAGATAACGGGGCACAACGGAGCATGGTTTACCCGGGGGGAGAATCTCGACACTGGCGCAACTCAGTGTGGATTTTCTCCTCGCTCACCCCGAACAGCGTGGATAATATCGGCACTGACGCGACTCAGTGTGGACTTTCTCCTCGCTCCCCCGTACAGCGTGGATAATATCGGGGATCATGAGTGGATGTGGTTATTTCTGCCAGGCGGCTTAAGAAGGTGACTTCTAACTGTGAGCCCCACGGCGGAGGAAAAGGGGCCTTACCACTCGGTCCTCTCCACTACTGACGCCTCGGCCATTATCGAAAGCGGTATACCGTCAGCGAACGCGGGCATCCAGGCAAGGTATGTCGGCCATATCCTGCAGACCACCGTCAGGACGAGGTTCGGTTCGGGAGAATCAGGTGGGTTTGTGACGACTGCGTACACACCCTCCACATGAGCTAGACCGCCTAGATTCGCCAGGTTTTCCTCGGCGATAGCGATGGCGACCCTCCTGGCGCTAGCCTCATCGATCGCCACGATTCCTTCGGCTAAGAGTTCCCAATCCAACTCCTGCACTCCCGCTAAGGCTCCCAGGTCACACGCCGCCTGAACGAGCTTTCTCACACAAAACACCGTTCCCAAGTCACAGACTAGCCCAACTACTAGTACTGCCACAGGCAAGAAGAGGGCGACCAAGACCAAGACGCCGCCGCGCTCTCCTGGGGAGGATGTTCTAGATCTGGCGTCGGCACAGCCTACTTCACCGCCTCCTTGCGGGCTACCTGGGCACGAATTCACTCCTCGTCACCGCCTTAGCCGTTAAGGTAATGGTATTTCCGATGACCGATGACACCACCGGACTAAGCACCTCGTGTTCGTATTCGAGGGATACCCTAATGGTTGTCCCGTATATAGCTTGAGTGGGCGTTATCACGGCCTGAACCTTGTCCTTCTGGATCCCCGCCGACTCAAGAAGCTCGTCCAGACGCTCCAGCGCACCCGGGGTTTTCCCGCCCTGGACCGCGCAAACTCTCGCCACCTCACGCGCGGCCGAGGTCAGGACAAGTTTCTCGTTGAGTAAGATCCCTGTCTCCAGGAGGGAGAACAGAATAAGCACAAGGAGGAAAACAACCAGGCTAAACTCGGCCACAGCCTGTCCGGAGTCGTCCTTTACAGGTCTGCCGGCCCGCCTCGCGACCTGTGTAGCGGCCGCTACCAGTTGTCTTAGTTGCTTCATGGCCCACTCCTTACTAATTACTCTCAGATGAACGCGCTTCTTCGTGTGGGGCCGGCGGGCTCACCGGGCCTTCGTCTAGAAATCCAGCAAGCCCGCCAGTTTCGAACACCTATAATTCCGATGCCTAGAGACCAAAGGAAGGCGTAAAGGGGACCTAAGGGGTTGTTGCTCCGTTGAGGCTGCCTATGACGTCCGTTATTTTGTCCTTTAGGGTGGTTCCCAGGGATGTCAAGACCCCAATGACAGCCACGGTCACTAGAGCAAGCACAAGGGCGTATTCAGAGACCGTGGTCCCCGCCGGATCCTTGAGGGCGCTTCTTACGCGTTCCACGAGATTCCTGTACGCCAGTTGCCCTTTGACCCACAACTTGAGCATCTGTTCACCTCCTTTACCATCTGCTTTTGAGGAAGATCAAGAGATGAGGGACAATGGCCACTATCAGCACCGGGGGCAGCAGGAACAGCACTGTTACCACGGACAGCTTGACGGGCAAGGCATTGAACCGCTGTTCCATCTCGTGCCGCTCTTCGTCGTCGGCTTCTTGGGACAAAGCCGCCAGCACGGTGGATACGGGCGTGCCTAATACCTCCGCTTGGAGAAGCATCGACCTCAACCTTCGTGCTTCCGAGATCCCGTCTTTCTCCATAGCCTTGAGCGCTTGGCTTAAGGACATTCCCCCGGCGACCCTGAGGCTCACCTTGTCCATTTCCTGCCTCAAGGCCCCCGATGTTCTCCGGCACGCTGCCTGAAAAGCCGTCCGCAAGTCAAGTCCGGAAGCGGATGCCGTAGCCATCGCGTCAAGCATGAGAGGCCATTGTGCCTTGATCTCCTCAATCCATCTCCGCTTTCTCGCCTTTTCTCTCCAAGACAACCAGTAGGAAACACACGCGACCAAGTAGGCAAAGACTACCAACGGACCGGCTAGCCCCAACGTCCGAAAGGTTACTCCTATCGCCAGGGCGATCCACGGCACGAATCCGCGAAATCGGGAAATCCGGGGGCTCTCCGGATAGTCTTCTGGGGAGCGCCTAGGAACCAATCTGAAGTCCCTTTTCCCGGCCCACCAGTAGCCTGCCAGGGCCATGGACACTGCGAACAAGGCGGACGGCAGGACAGGGTCATTCACTGCCAGCACCTACCTTCGGCTGCCGCGAGACACGCCTGAAATGAGCCTTTGAACGGCGAAAACGCCGCATGCCCACAGGCCAAGAGCGACAAGGAACAACAAGCGCCCTTGGGGATCGCCGATAAGGGCCCTGCCGACGCGAGGATCGTTTCTTACCGTGAAGAATCCGATCCCCCAGGGGAGAAACGTGAGCAGTAACGCGGTAAGCCGGGCTTCGACGAGCTTGGCCCTCACTTCGCCTCTTCTGGTCCTTTGCTTTCGAAGCTCTTCCGCGCACCGGCACAACAGGGCCGGCAGGTCGCCTCCGTTGACGAGTCCAAGTTCCAACACCCCGGACAGGTGAGCGAACTCGCGGCTCCTTTGAGACGCCGCGTTCAACGCGGTAAGAACAGGCACGCCCGCCTCGTACTCATGGAAGGCTCTCTTTAGGAGCCGGTAAGGCGGCTCGGTGCCCTCGTCGGCGACGGCTTTCAACGCCTGGGCGAGGGTCTCGCCCGCACGGATGTGGCAAGCCAAAGAAAACGCGATCTCTTCCCAAATAGCTAGGTCGTTCGAGGACTCTCGCAGCCTTTCCACGGAGGTTTCGAGCCTTTTCAAGAGCCACGACCGCCGCCGGGGCAGGTATTCGGCCAAGGCCGTGGTACCCCACGACCATCCGCGTGCGGTGTACCCTATGTCCAAGACAGTAAGGGCCACCGCCGTTCCTGCGCACAAGGCGCATAAAGCTTGCGTCACCTGCCCTTCGCCTCCCCAAAAAGGGCGTCTGAAAGCCTCTCAGCTCTCTCCTGCCCTACCTTTGACAGAAACCACCCGGGCAGCTCCTGAACCACGATTCCTTCCTCGTGGACGTAGACTCTCGCCACCTGGATACACGCCTCGTCGAGGCCAACAATGGCTACTTCCGAGACCACTCTCGCTCCGCCCGGATGCTTCCTCATGTGGACGATCAAGTCAAGGGCCGAGCCTATCCAGGATTCCAGCACGTTCAGCGGCACTGACTCCTCGGACATGAGCGCCATGCCGGTAAGCCTCGCTATGCAGTCCTTGGAGGAGTTGGCGTGTACCGTGGAAAGGCACCCTTCGTGCCCCGTGTTCATGGCCGTGATAAGGTCGAAAGTCTCTTTGCCCCTGCACTCTCCAATGACGATGCGGTCAGGGCGCATGCGCAGCGCGTTTCTGAGAAGGTCTCTCACAGTGACAAGGCCTTTGCCCTCAACATTCTCGGGACGGGTCTCTAGGTGAACCACGTGGTGGCCCACTACCCTGATTTCTGAAGAGTCCTCGATGACTATGATCCGTTCGTCTTGCCCAAACGAGTTGGCCAGCACGTTTAAGGTGGTGGTCTTACCGCTGCCGCTTCCCCCGGAAATCACGATGTCCAGCTTGCAGGCGACACATTCTTGAAGGAACGAGGCCATAAAGGCGGGAAGGGTCCCTACGGAAACCAGTTCCTTGAGGTGCGAGTACCTTTCAGGGAACCTCCTGATCGTCAGCACCGGACCGTTGAGAGACAGAGGGGGAACGACCGCGTTCACGCGGGAACCGTCGGGGAGCCTCGCGTCCACGTACGGGGAAGACTTGTCCACGCGCCTTCCGACGCTGCCCACCACCCTGTTGATTATGTCAAGGACGTGGGCGTCGCTCGAGAAGCGGACGTCGGTCTTTTCCAGTACGCCGTTTCGCTCGACAAAAACCTCATGGGGCCCGTTGACCATTATCTCGGTGACCGCGGGATCATCGAGAAACTCGTCGATGGGTCCCAATCCGCACAGCTCCTGCACAATTCGCTCCGCCAGGTCGCGCCTGGTCAACCGGCCCACATAGAGGTCACATGACACTATGAGTTCGGATACCAGCGACACCATCTCGCTCCGCTTTTCCCGGGACATCCTGGCCGCCATCACCAGTTCGGCGTGGGTTTCCAACACCTTCTCGCGGATGGCTTCCGTGACGTCCTCAACGGACCTGTCTCTCAATTCCGGTGCCACGCGGGAAGCCCGGTACGGCTCCAGTTCCAGTTTCTTGAGAATGCTCACCAAAACAAACCTCCCCGTCTCTTTTCCGGTTTCTTCTGGCCTTTGTCCCGCACCAATCCCGGAGAAAGCCTAGACGCGACCTGCCACAAAGCCTCGGATATCTCGCTCTTGGAGTAGAGCACCACGGGTTTTCCCTCAAACACTGACCTCTCAACCGCTTTCCTGTCGTCCGGGATGGAACCTATGAGTTCCACGCCCAAGAACTCCTGGATCTTTGCTTGAGGCATGAGCGAGTCTTTGGAGGCGCGGTTTAACACAACGTTTAGCCGCTCTTCTTTGATGCCGAGTCTCCTGAGTATATCCACCGCCAGTTTTACCTGCTTAATGGCGGCCACGTCCTGAGTCACCACCACGACGACGTTGGTAGCGGCGTCAATGCACTCGCCTACCACGTCGCTGGTGATGTCAGGGGGCGTGTCCACGTACAGGAGCCCCCACCTGCGGACTGCGAGGGAAAGGATGCCGCGCACGTGTTCCGGAGTAACCAGGTCCGACAGTTCGGGCCTGCGCGGGCTGCACATCACCGAGAGCCCTGACGGTCCGTGCCTTAAGCAGAACTTGTCCAACCCTTCGGGACGGGTATCCGCGAGCACGGGGACCAATTCGGTGATTGTAGGGCCTTCAAACAAGTCGAGGTGCACCGCGACGTCCCCCGAATACAGGTCGAAGTCGAGAAGGCCCGCTTTCCCGCCGGTCGACAGCGCCGCGGCGCAGGAAAGATTGGTGGCCAGGAAGGTCTTGCCGACGCCTCCCTTGGGGCTCCATACGACGATGGTCTGGGGAGTCAGCACGTTAGGCGATTCAGGCACAGCGGAGGAGCTATCCTTTTCGGCAAGCTCCCACCCTTGGTCCAGGATCACCAAGGAGACCTTGGGGAAAGCGTTCTTGAACCTGGCGACCCAATCTTGAAACGACTCGCCCTTGGTCGGAAGACCGCTTTCGACCGCCACGATGTCCACCGGTACGCTGGACAAGATGAACTCGATCAGCGCGAGGTCCCTAAAGGAACCCACGATGTTTGCCCCGGGCCACTTCGCCACGGCGGCCTGTTCACACGCCGCGCTCCCGGCTATTAGAAGAGAAGGCCCTTCTTTCATGGAAGCCTCCGCCCATCCAAGGACGTGTCGAACGCGGCGCCCGAGTCTCTCGGCACCAGAGACAAGTAAACGTTGCAGTTCTCCAGGCTGCTCGCTACGAGCTCACACTCCGCCGGAGAAAGAAGGACCAACGCCCCCTGGAACTCACGAGAAGACTCGTCGCGTACGACCTCCAGCACCCGGACATCCCTAAACACCATCGTCTGTCCGTAGGCAGGCCCTTTTGCCGCGCAGATCAGGTCCACCTTTTCCCCCTTTTTGAGGAGTCCGCCCACGGCTCGGGCCGCCGAAGCAGGTATGAACATCCCGCGGGTTTCAGGCGGCAGATCAGCTGACAAACCGATTTCCTCCTTTCGAGAAGACACGTGGCCCGACTGGACAATCTGGCCTTTCAACAGCGGCATTCTGCTGTAGGAACCCACGGCTTGTTCCACGGATGTAAGAGCGTCTGCCGGAACACCTCCGGACGGTATGTAGGCCAGCTTGATGTCGGATGCCTTGAGGCATGTGTAAGCCTCTACGTCCCTGGTCGCAACCAGCACCGGGCGCCGGACCACGTAAAGGCCCAGCAGCCGGTACGAGAGAAGGAAAGATGTAAACCCCAACGACAACGCTAGAACTAACAGTCGATGCCTCTTCAGTGCGCTTTTCAATGCTTAACCCACCTCTTTGGGCTGACCGCGCCCGGGTGAGGAAGGCTGCGAAGGGCGCCGGTGTTGCTCTGGGTAGACCTGCCGCTCCTACAAAGACTCACCCCCTTTCGGCCGTAGGACGCGGACGAGCACCGGGCGCGGCCGGCTGGTAAGTCTTACCAGGCACCACGAGTCTACACCGCCCTTCCAAACTTTGTCAACACATGTCTCCATATTTTCCAATTGCTGGCGCATTCGCTGTCATATTATGGTATTATCGGTCTGACAAAGCAACAAGGTGGCAAGAGGAGGCATGACCATGGGAGGAAAATGTCGTGGGCTCCTAATCTTGGCGCTGGCCGCGTTTTTGCTCGTGCTCCGGCCGGTGCCAGCCCAATGCGCCACGGAGCCCTGGTACGCGGACTTGGACAATCACTGGGCTAGGCCGTACATACAAGTCCTTCATGACGAAGGAGTAACGGACGGATGGATTCTCTACTTCAACGGAAACCCCCGCTCCTATTACAGACCCGATTGGGAATCGACCCGCGCTCAGCTGGCTGTGCTTCTCTGCAAAGTTTTCCGTCTTCCCGAGTTCTCGCCGCCGGTCCCGTCCTACCCCGACGTGCCAACGACATACGAGTTCATCGAAAACAAGCCGGGCTGGAAATGGATCGAGGGCGCTTTGAACGGCGGAATCGCCTTCGTGCCTCCCGGTTCGCCGTTCTTACCCGATAGCCCCATAAGCCGGCAAGACGCCGTGGAGCTGCTGATAAGGGCTCTGGACCTTTATGACTACGCCGTGGGCCTTTCCGATCAAGAAGTCCAATCGTTCTTGAGCCTGTTCAAAGACAAGGGCCAAGTGGCCCCGGACAGAAGACACACCATGGCTTGCGCCATCAAACTGGGGATCATCGATGGCTACGAGGATGACACGTTACGCCCGGCTCAATCCATGCGGCGGTCTGAAGCCGCTACCGTGGTCTACCGTTCGTGCTTGATAAGAGTAACGGCAACGACGGACGTCTTTTCCCCCGATGGAGACGGGGTCGACGACACGGTAACCTTCTTCCTGAGCCATTTGCGGAATCGAAACATAGTCCAATGGCAGATGGAGGTCCGCGATCTTCAGGGCAAAGTGGTTCACGCTTTCACTCCTTACGGCAGCGAGGGCTCGCCTCCGGAGGTCCTGACCTGGGACGGGAAGAACGCCGCGGGCCAAATGGTCCCTGCCGGACAGTACACTTACCAGGCTTGGGTCAAAGATAAACACAACAATCAGTTCTTCTCCATAAAGAAGCCGCTTACCCTTATACGCCACAGCCTTAGTGGCTACTGCGCCCCCACGAAGTGCAAGGACGGCACCCCTTTGAACGTTACCGCCTCAACCGTACCCGGTGCGGTATCCGTCTCAGCACATTTCGCCAACGGCGACGTGTTGTACTTGACGCCCAGCCAAGAAAACACCCGCTGGACCGGCAGCAAGATCGTAGGCCCGTCTCTTCCGCTGGGGAATCAACCGGTAGTCATCCGCGCCGAGTTTCCCTATGCCACCCGGGAGATCACGGTCTTTTTCACCCGCGAAAAAGACTTGTGGCTAAGCCCGTCTCTGGACCCCAACCCTGCCCGGAAGGGACAGACGGTAAAACTCCTTTGCGCGGCGTCGCAAGGGATCAACTCGGTCACCGCCGAGGTCTTCGGCCAATCACTTCACCTGGAACTGAATCCGGCCGGAATATGGGCAGGCGATGTCCGGGTACCCATGACTGTGGAGGAAGGCGACTATCCTGTCGTTTTCAGGGGGACAGACGGAGAAGACCAACTTGAGAACACGATCATCTTGAGCGTGAGCGGGTCTACGGCCGCCAGTGTGACGTACGTCCTCACCAAGTGACGCAAACCCGCGTTGGCGACCACCGTAGTGGCGACGCGAGTCTTGGGGAAGCACTGCGGCTTGCTAGGTAACGCGGTCAATGAACTTCCGCACCTCGGCGAGAGACGAAACCACGGTGCCATAGGGGACCATCCGGGAATGGTCGTTTACCGGTCTGAAGCTTAAGGCGCCTTGAAGATAGGCGGACGCCTTCCGGGTTTCGCCTTTCGCTATCGCGATCTGGCCTGCCCAAAACAGGGCGTCAGGGTTTTCCGGCTCGCTCTTTAGGACGTACTCCACCTGCTCTTCGGCGGCCCTCAGGTCGCCTTTGCTTAAGTAACTGTCAGCGAGAGAGAGGCGGCAATCCACAAAGTCGGGCCTGAGCGACAAGGCTTTTTGGTAACAGGAGATGGCCTCGTCCAACTCACCTTTGGCCTTGTGCGCGTCGCCCAGAGCCATGAGCGCGGCGGGGGTGTCTTCCTCAGGAGTCTCGGCCATGCTCTTGCCGGCGGAGGCCGCCTTCACAGCCTCTTCGGCCTGACCCGACCTCATCATGGCCTTGGACAGCATTATACGAAGGTAGGGATCATTGGGACAGTGGCGTACCGCTTCCTCGAGCAAGGCAACAGACTCATCGTACTCGCCTTCGGCAAAGGACAGGCTTGCCAACGCCCCATAAGCCTGGGGCGTCGCGCGCTTGGAAGCCACGG
>Ga0134099_1002970_pt1 | contig 13084 bp, 8 predicted proteins | sample 10_taG_2_FD_105482 | JGI IMG/M metagenome (GOLD analysis project Ga0134099, IMG submission 105482) | Switchgrass degrading microbial communities from high solid loading bioreactors in New Hampshire, USA - 10_41_5_180_A2 metaG | ecosystem: Engineered > Bioreactor > Semi-continuous > Anaerobic >...
CTCTCTCGTCGTGGCCGCCGCCCATGCCCGCGCCTCTCATACGGCCTACGGCGTCGATCTCATCTATAAACACAATAGCAGGCGCACGCTTCTTGGCCTGCTCAAACAGGTCCCTCACCCTTGCGGCGCCTACGCCAACGAACATCTCCACAAAGTCAGAACCGCTTATAGACAGGAAGGGCACTCCGGCTTCTCCTGCCACCGCCCTGGCGATGTAGGTCTTGCCGGTTCCGGGAGGTCCAAACAGGAGGACTCCCTTAGGGATCCTCGCGCCCATCTCCACATACTTCTTGGCGTGCTTCAGGAAGTCTACGATTTCCTGAAGCTCTTCCTTAGCTTCGTCACAGCCGGCCACGTCCTGGAAAGTGATCTTCTCGTGAGCATCTGACTGAAGGCGGGCTCTTGACCTACCGAACTGCATAACCTGCTTACCGCCGCCCTGGCTCTGCTGCATCATGTAGAAGAACAAGGCCACCATGATTAGGACCGGAATCATGTTCGATAAGAGCGATATCCACCACGACGGCTCGGGCGGCAGTTCAAAACGCACCTGAGCCCCCGACGCTACCAGCTTGCTGTACAAGTCAGGATCTTTGGGGACTATGGTCTTGAACTGCGTTCCGTCTTTCAACGTTCCTTCGACCGTAATCTCGTCGATGATCGTCACCGCCGCGACTCTGCCGCTCTCGACGTATCCGAGGAACGTATTATAGTCAAGGTCAGACCGCTGAGCCGAAGGCGTAAACAGGTCGGCCAGCGAGATCATTACAAAGATCAAGAGCGCGTAGACTGCTAGGCTGCGCCATACTCTGCTGTTCATGTCATCGCCCCCTTCTTACTACGAATAAACCCGACCAAAGGTCGGGCGAGACCATCAAATCGTAGCACAATAGCCGCTACGCCGCAAGTCAGGCCGCATTTCTGCCCTTAGCAGACGATGGCTGTTCCGGTGAAGTTTGCATTTCTCGCTCAGCCGGAACCCCCCTACCCATACAATATCGGCGCCGTCGGTAACAAGCGGTACTAGATCTCTGTAAAATCGAGGAAGCCGCTGTGCCGTAAAGAAGTCTTGCAGTTTCTGTGATTTTCCATTCATCCCCAAAGGAGAAAATCGATCTCCGCGTCTCCGCGTCCGCAAATGAAGAGGTCCGTCAAGTTCATTGTAATCCATGTACACTACGGGTTCTAGGCAGAACTCGTAGCCGGATGTGTAAACGGAATGCTCGGATTGTCTCCTCAACGCCATGTCCTTGGCTTTCTCGGCTTCCTCCCCTTCCACCAGCCGCAAGATGATAGTGACCCCAAGCTCAGGAACATACACGGTCACTCCAGACGTGCCTTGCGCGGCAGGGTCAGGGAGGGGAACATCCACTTCCGCCGGTGCCGGACAAAACCTTAGAAAACCTTTATGCCGGAAGACGCTGACACCTTCCGGTAATGATACTGTCTGTGCTCCCTCGAGCAAGTTCGCCACGTGCTTTAGCCCCAAGCTCGTGTCCGATCCTGAGCACTCCAGCCAGGCTTTCTCCACAATTCTCGACGAAATCGCGGGAGGAGTTGTTCCCAGTAGTGCCTCGTCTACCGAGGTAACCCGTCCCTCTTTGCGGGATATCCGCTGAAAAGCTTTCTCGGCCTCGGCGTTCAAATAGTCGGCGTCCCAACGGAGAGCCTTGGCGGTGTCCGCCAGTGTCTCTACGAGAGAAGGGTTGAATGACGCGGCCAACGATGGGAGCGTTTCGTAACGGATGCGGTTTCGCGTGTATTTCAAATCCAGGTTATAGACATCGGTGATGTTCGGGAGGCCATGCTCGCGACAGTATTCTTCAATGACGTCCCTCGGGACGTCGATTAGAGGGCGAATGATATCCCCATTCACAGGGGGGATACCTGCCAACCCGCTTGTGCCGCTTCCCCGGAGGAGCCTCATGAGCACGGTCTCAGCCTGGTCATTTTGGTTGTGGCCGAGAGCGATCCTGACGCTATCAGAATGGGACCGCTCTCCCGCCAAGTCCTTCTTCAGCCCGCGGAAGAAGTCGTACCTGGCTACGCGGCCCGCTTCCTCCAGACCGATTCCTCGCTCCTTGGCCAACCCGAAAACGTCGGCGTGGCCAATAGTACAGGGTATCCCCAGAGTTCTCGCGGCCTCTTCCACCATAGCCGCGTCCCGGGGCGCTTGTTCTCTCATATGGTGATTGAGGTGAGCGACGTGGGCCGAAAAGCCTAGCTCTGCCCTTAGCACGCTGAGAGCGTGCAAAAGGCACATTGAGTCCGGCCCCCCAGACACCGCGATGATAACTAGGTCGCCGGGGGATATCATTTGGTGCCTTCGGATGGTCTCTCGGACCTTCCCTAGGACCAAATCTGTGGCGTCTGGTTTGTGAGCCGCGTTCCTCACCTCCGCACGGTAAGGATACCAAATATACCCACGCGGCGCACGTCCGTAAACGCCTTATGCCCCTTCGACCAGAACACCTACGACCGTTACGTCGTCAGGAGGCCGCCTCTGCCCCCTTGGTCCTTGCCCAAGCAGGGCTTTCACTGATAGGTCCAGGTTGGTGTCTTTTAGACGCCTGATGCGTGAGACAAGGAGGTGTTCGGCCCGGGCCGGAACCGGGCTTGACCTGAAGATCCCGTCGGAGACGAGGAAGATCACGTCGCCGGGAGACAACGGTTCGCTGCTTGAGTAGCAGGGCACTTCGTTAAGCGCCCCCGCGGGCGGGCGCGAGCCCCGGACGACGATTACGTTGCCGTCTTTCTTCCTTATGAAGGATGGAGGAGAGCCGAATTTGTGGAAATAAGCGCGCTCGCTGTCCTTGTCTATCAAGAGACAGTCGATGGCTATGAAGCCCTCGGGGCGGCACGCCAGGAAGAGAGCCGAGTTCAGGAACGATATGCACGAGTCATAGTCCAGCCCGCAGTCGAGCAAAGATTTCATGAGATCCAGGGTGTCCCTGGCTTGCTTGGCCGCCACATCCCCTTTGCCCATTCCGTCGGCCAGTACCAGGAGGGTCTTTCCCGAACCCATATCGTACTGAGTCCAGAGATCACCCGGTTTTGACGAGCCCTCGGCCGGGATAGTCCCGCCGCGGAAGGAGATTTTGAGCCTAGGTTTCCTTGGTCGCCCAGACCAAGCCTCTTGGTCCCGGGTCCTGTCCGACGAGAGTAGCCGCGAGAGACATTTGTATTGAAAGGCCAGGCATACCTTGGTCTCGTCGTCTAGGGCGCGGACGCGCTTTTCAAGGCGGTTGAGTTCCTTCCAGTGGTTTATCTCCGAAACGACCTCGCCGAACCGCAGGCAGAGATCTGAGAGGGGGTTGTCTCCGTCAGCGGAGGTAAGTCTACCTGTCACTGCCATTCGCCGCATTAGGTCGGAAAAAGCCTCAAAGGTGTCTCCAAATCGGTCCTCCCAGCACGCGGGCTGTTGTTCACATTCGCGACAGACTCGCTCCGCCACTTGCTTCACCACAGCGGGATCGACGATCGGCGCTGGAACTGAACTCGCCCCTTCGTCGCCTATGTCAGCCCGCGGCCTGTCCTTGGCCAGCGCCTGAGAGAAGATTGACGCGATCTCGTTAAGGGCATGGGCTACGGCCGCTGCCTTAAGCTTGAACGGCTCAATTTCGGTCCTGGCGGGCCTCTCGAAGAGACGATCGCCGGAGCGTTCCGCCCTTCTTCCCACCGGCATGGGCGGGAACAAACCCGGAAAGACCTGAGTGAGTCTTCTAAGCGCCCGGGGAGTCACAAACACCAGCGGGACGCACCCGATAACAAGTTCCACCAACCTGATGGTGATCTCGCTTGGCTGGGCCGCGTAAAGAGACAACAGTAGGCCCGAAGACAGGTATCCCAAAATGGCTTCGACCCTGCCAAACCGTCCGCCTACTCCGGCCAACAGCCCGGATACGCCGAGAAGGCCAAACACCAGCGGTCCGTGGCCGCCGGCCAGAGACAGCACAAGTCCTCCCGCCAACCCGGCGATCGCGCCTGCCCCAGGTCCGCCGCCATAGGCCACAATGAGGGCCGCGCCCATCACAGCCACCGTGTCAAGACCGACTCCCCACAAGGACAGACCGCGCAGCCCACCTAGAGAAAGCAGCACAACAACAAGCAGGGCTTCAGCCTGTCTTTCCTCTCCGTGAGAGACTTTGGTTACCGTGAAACCGCTATGTATAAGGAGGGACACCACAACTGCGCACAGTCCCTCAAGCAGGGCCGTCAGATAGTCGTACGCGGTCGGGGACGCTGTCAGGGCAGCTATCGAGACTCCCCGGGAAACGGCGACCACTCCACCGCACAAGAAAGAGTCCACAAGGCTGGAGGAGGCGTGGTCCTTGAGTGGCCGGAGCAAGAACGTAAGTTGAAGAAGGGCTAAGGCGTGATAGCCGGTGACATCCAGCCTCCCCAAGGTAGCGCTGCCTAACAGAGCCGCGATTGCACAGGAAATGGAGGTCAAACCACCAAGCGGCCTGCACCCGGCGAAGACAGCGGGGGCGAACGGGGACAGATCATCGGCCAGCACGGTCCTCCCAAGCAGGAAGGCGAGAGCCGCTCTCAACCAGAACGCTCTATCTAGCTTGACCTCGCGGGATGTCAGCTTCTCTTTGATTACGGAGAGAAGTTTCAAGACGGCTACCCCCTTGATATAGGGTTTTTTCCATTTTATCCCTGATGCCTTGCGGGCATTGTCGGGGCTTGTCCTAGGAGCCGTTGCGGAGTTGTCGAAGGATGGATAAGTCTCGGACAAGGTTCGCAGAGGTAGTGCTTAATAATCTTCAACCCCTACCTAAATTATTTCAAGTTATGGCTTGACGTTTTCTAGACTCCTCAATATGATCGACCTAGTCTAGGAAGACAGGGTGATTAGGTTGGTCTCAATGACTCGTTCATCCCTATGGTCAAGTTTCAGGTGGATAGCCCGGTACGCGGACCGCTCGGCCGAGAGACTGGCGTGGCTTGCCGCCCTGCTTGTTGTCTCCGTCATCATTCCTATGTTTGACTCCTACGGACTCAAGGTGACGGTAGACGCCATGGCTGCTCTAGATAGACAGGGTATGGTGAAAGGCATCGTAATGGTCGTTGGCGCGTTCCTAGCCGAGTCGCTGATTGCGGGCGCCAACACCAAGCTCCGGGTATCGCTAATGGAGTCAGCGGCCCTGAATCAAAGAAGGCGCTTGGTGGATACTACGATGTCTATTCCCATGCTTGCGTTCGACAGGATCCCTAGGGGCGACGTGATATCCAGAATAACGTCGGACGCGGGCGAAGCCTCGAGGATATTCACCAGCGTCTGGTACCTTTGCGACATATCGCTGAAAGCCGTTTCGGCCTCTGTGTTCATGCTGTTCCTGAACTGGCGGGTAGGCGTGCTCGTGCTGGCCGGCAACGTCATCGTTGTGGCGCTCACCCGACGGCTTAACGTGTCCATGCCCGAAAAGGCCAAAGCCCACCGGGATTCTCTCGGTCGGACTTCCGCCCGCGCCCTGAACATCCTCGAAGGCCGGCGAGTCATAAAAGCCTTCCTGGCCAAAGACCAGATGGAACGGTGGTTCCGCTCCCAGACATCCGAGACTTACGCCGCGGAGATGGACGTGGCAAGGCTGGTCTCGTGGAATGAGTTCTGCACATACATCTTCGCGTTTGTGCCGATGGCAGCCGCCTTCGGATACGGCGGATACTTGGCCGCGATCGGCCTGGAGTCTCTAGGAGGCATTCTGGCTGTCCTTCGCCTGACAGACTATATCGGACCGCTCGCGGGTTTGAACCGGTGGCTTGCGGAGGCTCAGGGTAGCGTGGGAGCCTATCAAAGGGTGGAAGAATTCTGGCAGCGGGCGCAAGGCGCGGCGCAGACGGGCCCGGCTGTGAGCGGGGTCGCCGGCGCAGTCGCGAATACCGCAGCGACTGCTGCTGGAACTGCGGTCGAAGACACTGCTGATCATGCTGTTGAAAGTACCGCCGAGGGCGTCGCCCCCGTGCCGCATGCGCCTGCCATAAGCGTCGCGGACCTTAGTTTCGAATACGAACCGGGACGGCCAGTCCTTGATGGGATTAGCCTGGAAGTCCCGGCCGGCAAGATGGTCGCTTTGGCCGGGAAAAGCGGGTCAGGCAAGAGCACACTGCTCAAGATCCTGGCGGGACTCTACCCCGCGAGTTCAGGCACCGTCCGCGTCTGCGGCCACCTCCTTAGCGATGACGCCACACCCGAGATGAGAAGGATCAGAAGCCTGGTTACCTATTCCCCGCAAGAAGCGTTCCTGTTCGCGGGCACTGTCCGGGAGAACCTGGAGATCGCCAGGGGAGAGCCGGCAGCGGAACTCTCTTTGACCGAAACATGGTCGTCAGAGTCCACATCGACGGACGAAATCACCCACGCCCTACGTCTCGCCGCGGCGGAGGAATTCGTCTTAGACCTGCCTGAAGGGCTCGACGAACCCGTCCGCGAGAAAGGCTCCCGGTTTTCAGGGGGACAACGCCAAAGACTGTCTGCGGCAAGGAGCTTCCTGCGCGGCGCGCCTGTCCTGCTGCTTGATGAGCCTACCAGTTCCCTTGACAGGGAGTCTGAAGAGCGACTCTTGGCAGGGCTCAGAGAGATATGTTCTTCGGGCGTAACGGCGCTGGTTGTGACGCACCGGCCTCGCGTGGCTGAGTCGTGCGACTTGGTCCTCCTTCTGGACGAAGGGCGGATCGCCGCGTCAGGAACCCACGGCGAACTGGTCGAAAGCAACCGGTTGTACGCAGGGTTGTTCGCGAACGGGACATCGTCGGGATCGAAAAACGCCGTTCATCACAACGGTCGCGGCGCGCAAGGAGGTCTCTACCGATGAAACGGCAATCCTTCGCAAGATTCCTATCCATGGTAGGACGGTATTGGCCGGTACTCGCCCTGGCATATCTCTTCACTTTCGCTGACAAGGTCGTTGACAGCGTGGTGCTGTCTTCCGTTATCCGTACGATAGCCGACGGCGCTTTCGCACAGGACGTCGCCATCGTCAAGAGAGCCGCCTACTACTTGGCCCTGGTAGGATTGGCCCGAGCGGTGTTCTCAGCATCGGCCAAATACCTCGTTTCTGTTGCCGGAGGCAGGGCTGCCCTAACGATGCGGTCGCTGATACTCCGGACGTCTCTTAACGCGGCAGAAGTAGCGGCGTCTTCGGAGGGCACCGGAAAGACCGTCTCAGTCATGATCAATGATATCGAGACTGCCCGCCAGGGGTATGCCGCGGCCATGAACTTCACGGGGCAACTGTTCATTATCGCCACCACCATCACCACCCTATTTGTGTGGAGCTGGCCCATGGCCATCGCTACGATCGCCTGCGCGCTAGTTTGTCTTGGCGTAGGACTTGCGTTTGCGGGACCGCTAAGGCGAGCCGGCGGCGCCTACCAAGGAAGCCTGGCATCAGTCGCGGACATGGCCGCGAACCTCTTGGCGGGCATGGCTGTGGTGAGGTCGCTGCAGGCCGAAAAGGCGATGTCCAGGAAATTCGACCAGAAGGCCGGGGATCACTTTGCCGTCGCCGAGCGTCGAGGGACCTTGCTCGGGCTTCAAGTCCTAGCGATGAACCTCGCCCCCTGGGTATCTTTAGCCACGCTTATCGCCGTATCGGGAGCTTTGTCGTTCCGCGGAGATATAACCCCGGGGACAGCGGTGGGCCTGGTACAGTTGTCCACTAGGGCTCTGTTTCCGTTCGCGAGCATCGGCTCCATGTGGGCAGGCCTGCAAGCCAACCTGGCCGCGTTCGATAAAGTCTGCCAGGCCATGGAGATACCGCAGGAAGAGGGAGCCGACGCCCGCGGCTTCGACGTCGCGGACTCTGCCCCCTCACCTATCGCCGCGCTCCCTCCTGAAGTTTCTTTCGAGAACGTATCTTTCCGCTACGAGGACAAGAAAGTGCTGGACAGCGTGAGTTTCCAAATACCTCCCGGGAGAAAGGCGGCTTTGATCGGCCCGAGCGGCTCTGGGAAAAGCACAATACTTAATGTCCTCCTCGGGCTGTATGGCTATCAGGACGGCTCCGTCAGAGTTGATGACAGGGAACTCCGGTCCCTCCCCGTAAATGCCCTGAGAAGAATGATCTCCTTTGTCCCCCAGGATCCGTGGTTGTTCCCGGGCACAATTAGGGAGAACATCGCGCTCGGCAACCGCGACGCCGCTTTGGAAAACGTAATACGGGCCGCGACCTTAGCCAACGCCCACGATTTTATCGTCAAGCTGCCCAACGGCTACGACACGGTCCTGGACGAAAGGGGTTCCAATCTATCTGGCGGTGAGAAGCAGAGGATCTGCCTCGCCCGGGCTTTCCTAAAGGGCGGCTCGCTGCTACTGCTGGACGAACCCACGTCATCGGTGGATGGAGAGTCAGAGAAACTGATTGTACAGGCGTTGAACTCGTACTGTCCAGGACGCACCGTGGTCATGGTATCCCACAACGCCGAAATGTGCGCCGACGCTGACATCGTGCTGCAACTGGAAGATGGGAGGTTGGCGTCAGCTACACCGGTTGCCTCAGCCGAGTGACCGCAGTATACCTTGCGCGGCCGCACGGCTTTTATGGCTCGATATAGCCGGATAACCCGGAGCCTGTTTAGACAGGCATGCGGCTTCCGAGACACGCTTCTTCGGAGTCCGGCCACTTCCAGGAAACCTTCCGTGCGTAAGGGTTAGGGCGTCGAGGAGGCGGGGTCGAGACGGAAGGAGTCTTGCAGCGCAGAATCAAGTAGGCATAATAGTACGTTCCGGAGCGGGCAGCTATCTCGTTGCTGACAACTCAATCTTGGAGCCCTCAAAAACTGACGACTCCGCGGCGCAGAGTCATCAGCCAGAGACTGCTTCGCCTCGCGGAGTCGTCAACAGTTGACGTCTCAGCCGTGGAGTCGTCTATTTACTATTCCAACGAAAACGTGTGCTTGCTGATTTCGTCCCCGTCCCGCATGTCAATTAGGTATACCTCAAGGGCGCCGGGGTCTTTGCCCGAAAGGACTCGCGAATCCACGCAGATTCCAAAAGCTCCCCAACCCATGCCGTTTGTGGAAGTCGAGTAGCTCTCGAAAATCTCGGTTCCTTCAGTCGTCCTAATCCTGAAGTTCACGTTGGCTTCGAAAGCCGCGGCCGAACCTAGGACGTACAAGTTGCCTCCATCCCACGCAAATCCGGGTTTCGGCTTCTGCAAGAAGACCTTGTCGCCTTTGATCTCCATCATCCTGGCTATCACGGTGGCGGCCTCGGACCTCTTCAGCCCGTTGTGAGGTCCGAAAGTGTCGTCCGGATAGCCGTTGATCAACCCGCGTTTCGCGGACTCTTGAGCGGCCTCACGGTACTTGGCCTGGATAGATTCTGAGTCCGTAAAGGTCACATCTTCGATATCGGCCGCGAACTGGATTTCGGGGTGAGCCGCCCGGTAGGCGTCGGAGGCCTTGACCAAGATATACGCCATCTCTTCCCTGGGGATCACCTCGTCCGGCTTGAATTCCTCGCCGTACTCTGACGGGACAATCATCCCGGTCAGAATAGCCCGCTCGATGTAGGGCCTGGCCCAGTGAGAAGCGACGTCCGCGAAGGGCATCTCGGACGCGCTCGTTCCTTCGGGGACTCCAACCGCCTCGACGAGCATCTTCACAAACTCGGCTCTCGTTACCTCGTCTTCAGGATGGAACAGGTCATCCGGATAGCCCGCGATGATGTCCATAGACTGGAGAAGCAGAATCGCGCCGCCCGCCCAGTGTTGGGCGACGTCATCCATGGGCCGGAAAGCGGCGTCCCAGTTGGGGCCGACGGGCTCGGTCATGTCAATGTGCCCGGCCAGTGACTCGACAGGTTCTCCCTCAATCTGAATCTGGATCTTGGATACATTCGGGAACTGGCACGCGGTATTCGCGATAGCTGTGAGCACCGCGAGTTCTCCCGGAGCACCGACGTTAAGGTTCCGCATCTCCTGGCTGAAGTTGATTGTGGCGACTTCGTCCTTGATGGAGATGTCGAGTATCTTCGTCTCGGTGGGAATTGACGTCATAAACGGGCTGCCCGGAATCCCGGCTATGAGGGCCTCGAGGGCCGCTTGGACGGGAGTCGTGGTGAGAGGGACAATGTAGTCCACAGGATGGACATACACGCCGCTCATTAGGTACATGGGAAAGTAAACGGTAAACCGGGTCCGCTCGGACTCTGATGCATATGCGTTAGCGACCGGAAGCAGCGCCTGCACCAGCGCCAGCGTCAAGACCAACATGGGTATTGCCAGCCTGAGCTGCCGCGAGCGACTGCTCACTACATGAGCCTTCAGGTTGATGTAATTGGCCATTGGCTCCTCTCCTTCGTTTTGGATAGTTAGAACGGACGTCGACACTTAGTGAGACTCATTATAGCAGCCTGAAGTTCCAAGAAGGCGGCGCGGGGATGGCATAATGTGTAAACTGGAATCCCGGGCTTGAGTTACCCCGTATGTTCTGCTCGTCCGCGTACGGCTCTAACGAGAATGCCGTCCATTTCCATGGGAAAGAATCAGCCTGAGGAGTTGATGTCAGTGAGTAAGACCTTTTGGGCGCTCGTAGCTAAGTACATTATGACCTTCGTTCTCGCCTGGCTGACTTTCGGGATGATGCTGGATAACCCATTAGGGACGATCGGCATGGTGGCACTGTTAGCGACAGTGGCCAACTACTTCGTGGGAGATTCTCTCATCTACCCCGCTTTCGGAAACATCATCGCTGCCATTGGAGACGGCCTTCTAGCCGCTGCCATATTCTACTTGGCTGCTTTCGTGACACCAAACTTCACGGTAGACGTCCAGAGCCTTGTTCTGTACGGAGTGCTGGTCTTGCTCGGGGAGTACTTCTTCCACAGGTATTTCGCGGCATCGGAAGAGGTCGAACCCTAGAAGGGTCAAGGTCACGGCCGGTCCAGCGCGAGTTGCTCCCGATCCGAGTCCTCCAACGTCCGCTCAAGGAACGCGACAAGCCGCTGCATAGTCTCGGGCCCAACAGCGTGCTCCATTAAGCACGCTTCCTTTTCCGCGGTTTCAGGGCTGACTCCGAGAACGCGTTCGAGGAACATCCGCAGTACCTGATGCCTCCGCAAGATCTTCTTGGCCTCGGCCAAGCCTTGGGGCGTCAGGGTAATCCGGCCGTATCTTTCCTGGTCGGCCAAGCCTCCGTCCTTTAGGACTCCCACCGCCTCACTTACGCTGGCTTTAGAGACTCCCAGCCTGTTCGCGAGGTCAGTTACCCTGACGGCTTTGTCCTCTTCGGAGAGGGCCAGAATGGCTTCCAGGTAGTCCTCTATTGACGAGGTTAAGTTATCGCGCATACCGAAATGCTTCAACGCCTCTTGTATCTTATCCTTCCGATCCACCAAGTCGCGAACTCTCTGAGACAACAGGCTCTCCCGCCGCGACAAGGTCTTTGTTGCCCATCATCATGAACCCCTGAATCAGAAGTCCTATACCTGTGCCGATTAGCAGCGACTCCACGCTGACATAGTCGGCCATGGGCCCGAACACGAGCATCCCCACCGGCATCGAAAGGCTCGCTATCATCGCAAAGATACCGAATACCCTGCCCAGATACTCTCCGGACACCCGATGTTGCAGAATAACAGTGGAGACGGTGTTGAACACCGGAACGGCAAGTCCAATGAACGCCATCATGAAAAGGTACAACCAGAAGTTTGTAACCACTCCGAGCAAGACGACCCCGACAGCGACAGCCAAGTTCGCCAACACCATAGTGTGTACTTTGTTTCGGAGGCCGTCCCACGCGACCATGATCAGGCCTCCTACGATCATGCCTCCGGAGAAGGTAATCTCGATGGCGGTGAGCCGCCAGACATCGTCTCCGAAACTGCGTGTCACCTGCAAGGGAGTCAAGAAAGCCGCGGGAGCTATCAAGACAAGGAAAGCTACATTGAGCCAGCAAAAAGACTTAAGGAATCCATTCTGATTAATGAAATCAAAACCCTTACGCATGTCATCAAAGTAGCTCGTCTTCTGTTCCACCAGTGGTCTCTCATGGGCGGGGACGCGTAAGAACGAAAGCAAGATGAACACAGCGATTGCCGCCGTAATTACGTCGATGAAGAGTATCGCCTCGATAGAAGCTTTGGTCATTAGCGCGCCTGCCACCATCGGAGACACTATGTTCACGGTCGAATTGATACTGCTGTTGGTCGCGTTTACCTTTGTAAGCCTGTCTTGGGGAACGATCTGCGGGAGGAAGGCTCCCACCGCGGGCTTCTGAATGCCGGTCCCCAACGCGCGGATAGCAGAGATAAGAAAGAACTGCCACAACGCCCGGTGGCCTGTGAGAAACAGAATGGCCAATACTAGGGTCGCGACGGCGATCAGACTGTCAGCCAGTATGATGATGGTTTTCCTGTCATAGCGGTCTGCCCAGACTCCGGCGAAAGGAGACACAAAGAAGGTAGGCAGAAAACCACAGATGATGGATATGGTCATCATGAGGCCAGACTGCGTTCCCAGGGTGATCTCCCAAATGATGGCGTACTGGACCAACGAAGACCCAAACAGCGAGATAGTCTGGCTGGCTAAGAACAGTATTGCGTTCCGTTTCCAGTTAGTGTTCATGGATAAGGTATCTTGCTCCAGTCTTTAGGGCACGGCCTGCCTGCTTATCCGCCTGCCAGACTACCGGCCTGCCCATCGTAGTTCGTCTGTGACAGTCTGTCTGACCGCTCGGCCCAGACAGTCCTCCAGTATATAGGAACCTATTGGTTGCCGCAACGTCACGGTGGAATTTTCACACGAACCTCGCCACCCGACTCCCCCCAATTCCCTATTGCGCACCAGTAAGTCACTCTGATATATAATGAAAGTCGAAGTGTTAGGGATACCTAACATAATCCGAACTCCTGGGTTTCCATCCCCCCAGAAGGCGTCACGACATCAGTCTCGATGCAGCGAGACATAGAAAGAAGGTGCCGGATGGTGTCAACCGCAACACAGAGCAAATCGTTTACGGTTGCCCTCGTTGGCCAGCCCAACGTAGGCAAGAGCGTGGTCATGAACCTGCTCACTGGAGCAGGCGCAGTCGTCTCTAACTACCCGGGGACAACCGTGGAGATAACAGAAGGAAC
>Ga0134099_1002974_pt1 | contig 13080 bp, 9 predicted proteins | sample 10_taG_2_FD_105482 | JGI IMG/M metagenome (GOLD analysis project Ga0134099, IMG submission 105482) | Switchgrass degrading microbial communities from high solid loading bioreactors in New Hampshire, USA - 10_41_5_180_A2 metaG | ecosystem: Engineered > Bioreactor > Semi-continuous > Anaerobic >...
ATCTATAGTAAACAGGCCTCGTTTAAATTTACCGGTTGCCAGTAAATAAAAACGGGTTTCGTTCTGATTTAAGTATCCGACCATTTTGTCTCCGTTAAACACCACTGTCCCGAGCATTTCTCTTTTATTGCCGCCTTTACGCGGGATCTCCCCCGGTTGTAAATCTGGGAGAGGTTGCACTGTGTTTTGCTCCGTACTGTCTTCCGGCAAAACGTCAAAATCGTTTATCGCGGTATAAGTGGCTATGGTCTGAGCATAAGGCGAAGAAAGCTTGACATAAAACTCATTAAGAAAAACGTCAGGATAGTATCCGGTATTGGCGGCTTGTAAAAACGACAGCTCTATATCCTTAGACAGGCTTCTTCCAATTAAACTCTTGTTTTCCATAATATAATCCTCTGCCCGGCCGCGGCAAACCAGTACCCGCATCAGATCCCCTACTTCCCGATATCTGGTTAAAGGTTCAATATACCTGCCAACTCCTTCACGGGCATATTCTTCGGAAAAAACGACCATTTTGGCCTGGGACAGGGATATTTGCCTATTCGACGCCGAATTAAGCATATTGATACTTTCAATAAGGGAAGTGGCTTCAACTGTTGAGATCACAGTGCCGCTAAGTTCCCCCGAACTTTTGTCGGAATCTCCGCTGTCGCCGCCTTCACCTTCTTTATATGTAGAAACCTGAAAGGTAACCCTAATCATGTTGCCGGTGCCCTTATCCACTCCTATAACCAGCGCATATACTTCCTGATCTATTTCTTTAGCATCGTAACATCCGCTCAGCGCCAGACAACAGATAAAAAGCAAAGCAACGGATTTTATTAAAAAAGTCCTTTTATTGAGTTTCACTTGCTTTCCCTCCTCTTTTGCCCATTAACATAGCTATGAGCAACACCAAGACCGGCGCCAGGACTATAAGAAAGAGGCTATAACCGCGGATAAACCGGACATAAATATCGATAATTTCAGCCATGTTTTTCGGCAAAGAACTAAAGGCAAAAGTGAGAAACAAAAAAGGCATTAAAAGAGGACGGTGATTTGTTATGTTAAATACTCGACAATAGGAGCTTAATGCTATATAAAAGGTAGCGGAGACGGCTATTACCGAAGCAAACACCCAGACAAAAAGGAATATGGCTTCAACTCTCTGGAAAAAACGACTGTAATAAATAATTCTTGATAGATGATTCATGCCCGATATGTATTCGCCACCGGCAGTGTACTGAAACGCAGCCAAGACGCAGGCCAGGCATATGCTGAAAACGGCCCCTGCAGTGAGCAAACAGGCCAACCCAACTCTTTTTAAATTTTTTAAACCCTGTAATGAATTGGCTATAATTGCCAAAATTATCACCGTATCATAGGACGAAGTCCTAAGAATACCTTCTTTGACTGTGACTCCCAGCCCATAGCCAAACCAAGGCTTTAAGTAATGAAAATCGTAGAACGGAATTGCCAATAAAAGTATCAGAACCAAACCGGCAATAATCAAGTAAAAAAGAATATAAGCAACCCTGGAGATTCCCTCCAAACCGACATAGGCCATAGCCGCCGTTACGATCAAAAATCCGGCAACCAGCACCTCCTGCGGAGTCAAGGGCATGCAGTAGATCTTCAGAATATTTACAAATTCAGAAAGGTTGATCCCGGCATAATAAAGAAAGTAGACGGAAAAAACCAGAACCAAAAAGCGTCCGATTTTTTGGCCTAGGACTGCCTCAAATACTTGGTAAAGATCTTTCTGGGGAAAACGCTTTAAAAGCAAATATACCAAAACAAAAAAAGCTATGGCACAGGCGCAGGGAATCAACGTGGAATACCAGGCAGCGGTGCCGGTTTGTTTAATTGACGCCAGCGGAAAGGTATAAAATACTTTAGTGATTATAATTACGGTCACCAAAGCATATGCTTCCAACATTCCTATTTTTCCTTCTTTGATCATTTCCACCATCCCCGCCTCTAACTGTTTTCCGGATTCTGTTGGGTCCACTGTCGAGCTATTTCCGGTTGCCGTTGCCTATCCCGTGGGCTCAGATAATCGGGTCTGTTTTCTTGCAACCACAGAGGCCATCTGATAACAATGTCTTTGCCTCTTTTGGTTCGCGGAGCAATTATGGACATAAACGGAATGCCAAAGGATTTTAAGTTGACCAACATCAAGGTAAGCAGTACCGCAGCCAGCGCCAGGCCAAAAAAGCCCAAAATGGCTCCGGCAAAGATAAAAGCAAATCTAAGAATGCGAATTCCAAAGGCTAAGCTGTAGTTCGGCAGCGCAAAATTGGAAAGCCCTGTTAAAGCCACAATTATAATAAGTACCGGACTTACAATGTTGGCCGTTACAGCGGCTTCCCCTAAAATTAAGGCTCCGATTATGCCCAGGGTATTGCCCACTATACCAGGAATCCGAATACCTGCCTCCCGGATAAGCTCAAAGCCAAGCTCCATCAGCAGTACTTCGATAATGGTCGGAAATGGGACATTTTCCTTGGCTCTGGCAATGGCAATCAAAAGCTCTGTGGGAATCATTTCATGATGAAAGGTAGTCAAGGCCAAATAAAAACCCGGAAGCAAAATAGCGATGGCAAAAGCGCAGAATCTCACCATCCTCAATGCGGTAGTATTGTGCCATTTAAGCGAAGCATCCTCAGCAGAGTGCATTAGAGCATTTAAAGTAATTGGGACAATCAACACAATCGGATTTCCGTCAAGAATAATAGCTACACGCCCTTCCAAAATATTGGCGGCGGTTCGGTCCGGGCGTTCTGTACTCAAAATAGTCGGGAAAAGGGAAAAAGGATTATCCTCGATCAATTCTTCCAACATCCCAATACTGACCACAAAATCAGTTTTTATATTTTTTAGCCTGCGTTTTACTTCCTTGAGTATCAGCGGATTGACCAGACCCTGCAAGTAGACAATCGCGCAGGTTGTATTGCTTTTTTCCCCCAGTTCGAAGAATTCGGTAACCAGATCCTTGTTTCTTATTATTCTTCTGAGCAAAGTAATATTGGTTCGCAAATTTTCGCTGAAAGCTTCCTGCGGACCTTTTACCACAATCTCTGTTTTAGGAGCCTCGACTCCCCTTTTTTCGTACCCTATGGTTTCACAAATCAGAATATAGTCCAAACCCTCCACATAAACCGCCGTATTTCCTTTCAAAATATTGTTAATCACTTCGCCGAAAGTTTTTAAAGCTTGGGTATCGTCGGTCAAAACAATATCTTCCAAGGGCATACCGACTTTATATTCGGAATTCGAAGCATTTTCCTGATCCAACAGCGGCTTTAAAATATATTCATTTATTATGTTTTTGTCAGTCATACCGTCGAGGAAGGCTAAAAAACCCCTTTTTTTGTTCGACAGGCTAAACTCCCTGATAATTAAATCTTTATTTTCCGGAGCGTGGAAAGCCTGCTTAAGCACCTGCAAGTTGGAGTCGACATCGGTTTTAACCTGGTCTTTATCCTTCCTGGCAGACCTGACCTCAGAAGCAGATAAAGGCTTTTTGGGAATCCTTCTTTTTTGACCGGCACGTTCGACCACTACCGCCGGCGCTTGTTTTGGTTGCTGTGCTTCGGAAGTTTGCGAAGTATCTTCCGGCTGTGCCGCCCTCTGATCCTGACCTTGGGACGGCTGCCCGCCTTCCGGGGGCTGTTGCTGACCGGAAACCTGTTGCTGGTTCGGTCGTTGCTCGTCTACCTCAGGAAGAACAAAGGTTTTCGGCCTATTAGCCTTTTTATAAGTTATTAATTCAAGCATTCGCCAAATAATATTTTTGTTTTTTTTCCCGGACATAACTCACAATCCTTTCAGATTGTTAGTATTTGTCAAAGCTACTGATTTTAACCACGACTCTTAATTTATTTGGCCAATACATACATTATTATGTGCGCGGTATTCTTTTCCTAAGTATCTTTTTTTCTTCCGAATGGGAGATTATACTATAAGATTAATAGTTAAATTAGAAAAGGAGTCAGGAACAGTATGGAGATAAGACCTTTCAATAAAGTATTGGTGGCCAATCGCGGAGAAATAGCCATAAGAATTTTTCGAGCCTGCAAAGAGTTAGGTATTAGATCAATCGCCATATATTCGGAAGAGGATAAATACTCTCTATTCCGCATCCGCTCCGATGAATCTTATCTGATAGGCAAAAAGAAAAAACCGATTGAAGCATATTTAAGCATGGAAGAAATTATTGACCTGGCTCTGAAAAAAGGAGCTGACGCAATCCATCCGGGGTATGGTTTCCTGTCCGAAAACCCAGAATTTGCGAAAAAATGCCGTAAAGCCGGTTTAGAATTCATCGGACCGTCGGCAGAAACACTGCAAAACCTCGGCGATAAAATCAAATCGAAATTAATCGCCCAAAGTGTCGACGTCCCCACTATACCGGGTACGGACAAACCGATCAACTCTGTGGATGAAGCCATAGAATTTGCCGAAAAACACGGTTACCCGATAATACTGAAAGCCTCGGCCGGTGGCGGCGGCAGAGGAATGAGGGTCGCTTACGGCGCCGATGATTTGGTTAATGAATTTAAGAATGCCAAATCTGAAGCGAAAAAAGCCTTCGGCCTGGATGATATTTTCCTCGAAAAATACCTCGAAAGACCGAAGCATATCGAAGTTCAAATTCTGGCTGACAAATACGGCAATATCGTTCACCTCTACGAAAGGGATTGTTCTATTCAAAGAAGACATCAAAAAATTGTGGAATTCACTCCGGCTTTTACCATACCGCAAGAACTGCGGAACAAACTGTATGAAGCCGCTCTGAAAATCGCTAAAGCGGTAAATTATGTAAATGCAGGAACCGTCGAATTTCTGGTGGATAAAAGCGGCAATTACTACTTCATTGAAATGAACCCGCGCATCCAAGTGGAGCACACTATTACCGAAATGACCACCGGAATTGACATAGTTCAAAGCCAGATACTAATAGCTCAAGGCTATGCGCTGGATTCTCCGGAAATAAATATTCCTTCGCAAGATGCCGTTCAACCGAGAGGTTATTCAATCCAGTGCCGGATTACAACCGAGGATCCGCTGAACAATTTTATGCCGGACACCGGCAAACTTGACGTGTACCGTACAGGCTCCGGTTTCGGTATAAGGTTGGACGGAGGCAACGGTTATACCGGGGCTATCATTTCCCCGTATTACGACAGCCTGTTGGTTAAGATCATCTCCTGGGACAGAACGTTCAAAGGGGCAACCAGAAGAGCCATCCGTTCAATCAAAGAATTAAATGTCAAAGGAGTAAAAACAAATGAAGCTTTCCTCATTAACGTGTTGAACCACGAAAAATTCCTCAGCGGAGAATGCGATACCCACTTTATCGACGAAACCCCTGAACTATTTGACATCAAACCCAAGAAAGACTACGAAACCAAAATCTTAAAATACATCGGTGAAATAGTAGTAAACGAGACCAAAGGGACTAAAAAAGATTACAATATCCCCCCTGTACCGAAGGTAAAAGTCCCCGAAGTCCGCACCGGTGTCCGCACCATTCTCCAAAAAGAAGGACCTGAAGGCCTCGTCAAATGGGTTTTAAAACAAGAAAAATTGTTACTTACCGATACCACTTTCCGGGATGCTCACCAATCTCTGTTGGCCACCAGGCTCAGGACTAAGGATATGCTTAAAATAGCCGAAGCAACCTCCGTGTTGGCCAAAGATTTGTTTTCACTGGAAATGTGGGGAGGAGCCACTTTCGACGTAGCCTACAGATTTCTCAGAGAATCTCCGTGGCGCCGGTTACAAGCCCTAAGAGAATTGATTCCGAATATCCCGTTTCAAATGTTGTTAAGAGGCTCCAACGCCGTAGGCTATACCAATTATCCCGATAACTTGATACGGGCTTTTATCCGGGAAGCCGCAGAGCAAGGTATAGACATCTTTCGAATTTTCGACAGCCTGAACTGGCTAAAAGGAATGGAAGTGGCAATAGACGAAGTCCTAAAATGCGGAAAAGTAGCCGAAGTGGCAATTTGCTACACCGGAGACATTTTGGATGAAAAAAGGCAGAAGTACACGCTAAACTACTACATTCAAAAAGCAAAAGAAATTGAGAAAATGGGGGCTCATATTTTAGCGATCAAAGACATGTCCGCTTTGCTCAAACCGTATGCAGCCGCAAAATTAATCCGGGCTCTAAAACAGGAAATCTCCATCCCGATTCATTTGCATACCCACGACACCAGCGGCAACGGCCTTGCCACGTTGCTGATGGCCGCCGAAGAAGGCGTGGACATAGTGGATACGGCTTTAAGTCCTATGGCCGGACTGACCAGTTCCCCGTCCTTAAATTCCATTGTGGCCGCGCTCGAAAACACCAAACACGATACAGGAATTAATCTCGACGATATCCAACTTCTTTGCGATTACTGGAGTGAAACCAGACCCGTTTACGAACCTTATGAGTCGGGTTTAAAATCCGGTACGGCCGAGATTTATAAATACGAAATCCCCGGCGGTCAGTATTCGAACCTAAAACAACAGGTTGATAGCTTTGGCCTCGGTCACAAATATAACGAAGTAAAAGAGATGTATAAAGTTGTCAATGAACTCCTCGGAGATATCGTCAAAGTCACTCCGACCTCAAAAGTAGTCGGAGACCTGGCCATTTTCATGGTTCAAAACGGCCTGACCAAAGATAATATCTTGGAAAAAGGAAAATATTTGACCTTCCCTGATTCAGTGATAGATTATTTTAGAGGTATGATGGGACAGCCTGAAGGGGGATTCCCGGAAGCCTTGCAAAAAGTAGTGCTGAAAGGAATAGAGCCTATCAATTGCCGACCGGGTGAAATATTGGAACCGGTAGATTTTGAAGCAATAAAAACAAAGCTGGAACAAGAATTCAAAATCGAGCCGAACATGCGCAATATCTTAAGCTATGCTCTATACCCGAACGTCTACAGCGATTACTTAAAATCGCTACAAGAATACGGCCACCTTTATAATCTGGAAAGTCACGTCTTTTTCTACGGCCTTAAAGAAGGAGAAACGGCCGAAATAGAGTTGGAAGAAGGCAAAATAATGATTGTCAAATTGGTTGAAATTGGGGATTTGGACGAGGAAGGTTACAGAACTTTAGCCTTTGAAGTCAACGGTAACCGTAGGGAGATTAGAATACTCGACAAAAATTTCGACAGACAGGATAAATCGGAACATACATTAATGGCTGACCCGAGTAATCCGAAGGAAATCGGTTCGTCCATAACGGGCACCATTAGTAAAATATTGGTCAAAGAAGGCGATAAAGTTCAAAGAAAACAAAGCCTGGTGATTATCGAAGCCATGAAGATGGAAACAAATATCTTGGCCGCTGAAGACGGAGAAGTGGACAGTATACTGGTGGCCGAAGGGCAACAAGTTAAATCCGGTCAATTACTGTTAAAACTAAAATAATTGTTAAAAATTATTTCCATAATGTACCATTTTGGATGACCCTACATACTATATTACTAGGTTTAACCAATACAACCAAAAAAGGGGGTCACTTTAAATGGCACTAGGAGCAGGTGTAGGAGCAGGCGTAGGAGCAGGCGTTGGCGTAGGCATGGGAACCGGAGTTTCCGTCGGAATTGCAATTGTAGTAGTTATCATCCTTCTTTTAATTGCATTGGGTATCGTATTTTAGGAAAACAGAAGATTGACAGAGGAGGGTTTTAATATGTACGGTGGCTTATGCGGCGGCTTTGGTTATGGCTACGGTTTCTCCGGATATGGAAATGCCGCAGGAATCATTGCAATTGCGATCCTTATCTTAATTGCATTGGCCGTGATCTTCTAAATTTCTGAATATAGAGCATAATTATAAAGGGATGCCCAGAGAGTTTCCGGGGCATCCCTTTATTTAGAATATAATTGTATTTCTTTATATAACTATATTTCTTTATAAGTTCCTAATTCGCCGGTATAACGCATTGTTCCGGTTCTGCGTCCACAAAGGCCTGGATGCTGGGCTGTCTTAAAGACCGCCCTTTGGGCCATTCAGTGTATTTTATTTTTACCGTCAACTCCGGTTTGACCCAATAAACATCCTTATGTCTTTGGGGTCTGTTTACAAAAGGCTGCTCTTCTACCGTGCGCGAACGCAGAACTTCAGACAGTTCTCGCCATTCTTGTTTGGTAAGTTTTCCGGTTCCAACATGCCCTATATACCACAGGTGCCGGTTTTCATCATACAAACCCAGAAGCAGGGAATTGACCACTCCTTCGTTTAAAGTGTATCCGGCTACCACTGCAATTAAATCACGATAATTTTTAACTTTAAGCCAATAATCTTTTTTCCCGCCCGGGATATATGGAGAGTTTTTCTGTTTCAAAACTATCCCTTCCATGTCGTGCTGTTTTACCGCTTCAAATAAAGCTTGCCCGTCCGGATGGGACGTGACAAGCTGAACATTCGGCTGCGGTATTATAATTTTGGCCAATAGATCCATTCTCTGACTTAAAGGAAGATCTAATATCCATTTCCCGTTGTAAAAAAGCACATCAAAAATCATATAGGTCACCGGGATCAACTTACTGTATGTTTCTATACGCTCCAAGCGACGAATTCCGTCCCGCCGCATTACTTCAGAAAAAGAAGGCTTGCCGTCAGGACCTAACGCTATTATTTCTCCGTCCAAGATTACAGATTCGGCAGTACAATATTTGCTAATTTTTAAAAGTTCGGGATAATGCAACGTCCTCTCCCGGCCTTTTCTATTATATAAACTTACTGTAGTCCCGTCATAATAAGTTAACAAACGAACCCCGTCCCATTTGATCTGCGCGATCCATTCTTCGTTATTCGGTATGGTTTCGCTGCTTTGAGGCTCCATAGGTATAATCGGCTCAAACAAGAAAAACACCTCTTATGCTCGTTGGCATTCTTAAAGTTAATGTGAGAAGTTTGCAAGATTTATATTGCGCTATATATTTTTTGTTTTTCCGGGAAAAAAAATGCCCTCGAAGCTAAAAAGACTGTTAAATTCGTTGATTTTAGACAGAATAATAATAAATCTTAGGAATAGGAGTGATCGAGCATAGTCAATAGAGGTTTCAGCTCCTTTCAGCAAAAGAGAATGCTTATTTTTCAAGAGCTGATAAAAAGGTTTTGGAACGGCAGAATAAAGACTAATACCGATTTGGATATATTGGCTCAAGATTTGCAAAAAAAACTTCACATGGATAATTCGGATTTGCCTTTTATCAAAGACCATATAAGAATAGCCATGGGACTGGAACCCATGGGCAACGCCAATTTCCAAAACGAACTAAGCCTGGTTCGAAACTATAAAGAAATCCGCCAACCCATAGTAGCAAAACTTCATGAAGGGTGTAAAAACTGTTCAGAAGAAAAAAGGGCTGAATGCGCCAGTGGCTGTAAATATGAAGCCAGAGTCTACAGAAGGAATGAAGAGCCGGTAATTATAAACGATAAATGTTTAAACTGCGGAGAATGTGTGACAAGCTGCGATTTTGGAGCCATCGCCGATAAGATTGAGTTTGTCCCGTTAATAGAACTGCTTCAAGCCAAAGATGTGGATGTTTATGCAACAGTTGCTCCGGCCATTGCCGGGCAGTTTGGGGATGATATTTCGTTGGGGCAAATAAGAACCGGGTTAAAACTGATAGGCTTTAACGATATGATCGAGGTAGCTTTGTTCGCCGACATTCTATCTATTAAAGAAGCCTATGAGTTCAATAAACTGGTCAAAACTGAGAATGACTTTTTCCTGACAAGCTGTTGCTGTCCGGTTTGGATTAATTTAGTTCAAAGGAATTATCCCGAAATGTTTACCAAAATGTCCCCGTCGGTTTCTCCAATGATAGCTTCCGGTCGTTTCTTAAAAAAGCTGTATCCTGGGGCAAAAGTCGTTTTTATCAGCCCGTGTATAGCAAAAAAATCCGAGGCTATTGACCCGGATTTGAAAGGGGCTATTGATTATGTATTTTCTTTTGGTGAACTGAAAGAAATTTTTCAGGCTTTAGAAATTGACTTAAGGCAATTGCCGCCGATTGAAAAAGACCATGCGTCTTTTGCCGGCAGAATATACGCCCGCACCGGTGGAGTCAGTTTTTCGGTTAAGTCGGTAGTAAATCGAATTGCTCCCCAAAGGTTAATTAAATTCAAAGCACTGAAAGTGGACGGAGTGAAAGACTGTAAAAGGATCCTCGACAACCTATCTCAAGGCAAGACCGTTGAGGCAAACTTTATAGAAGGAATGGGCTGCGACGGAGGCTGTGTCGGCGGACCAAGAACCATAATCGACAAAGAAACGGCAACAAAGTATGTCAATGAATTCGCTGAAGATTCCTTAATCTTGACTCCGCTTGACAACTTGAACATAATGAAAATTCTCAGTGAGTTAGGTCTAAGCAAAATCGAAGAAATTTTTACCAACGAAGAGATTAATCAGTTGCTTACTCGCTAGTCCACAACGGGCAATTATTTACTTGACAACCAATCGCCTTTATTTAACCCGAGGTCAGGCACAGTAGTGGTTAAACCGTCCCGAATTATAATTAACTCTACCCGCCGGTTTTTAGCCATTCCTTCTTCAGTAGTATTCGGAGCTACAGGCTGATACTCTCCGTAACCCACTACTGAGAATTTCTCCGGAGCAAGGTTTGGATTCTTGAGTAAAGCTTTTAGCACATTTAGACCTCTGGCAACGCTTAATTCCCAATTCGAAGGGAATTCTTTGGTATTAATGGGCCTGTTGTCAGTATGGCCGGCTATTTGAATATTATTATCCAAGCCCTCCAATATGTAAGACAAATTCTCGATAACAGGCAGCGCCTCCGGGCGCAAATCCGCTTTGCTCGAATCAAATAAAGCGATATCCTGGATAGATACCCTTAAGCCTATTTTTTCGACCCTGCATGTCACTCTACTGGCCATACCGACATCTTCAAAATATTGCTCAAGCTTTTCTTTATAGGCATGTAATTTCCGGTCCTCAACCAGTGCTTCAGTATTCATCTCCGGCAGCGGAATTGGCTGGTCTTGCTGTTCGGGCTGCGGATCTTGGATTATTTGCAATTCATCCGCGCTTACACTGCTGTCTCCTTCCAGCATGCTTGTTCCGCCGCTAAATATGGCTTCCAATACCATCTTCATCTGTTGCATTTTATACTGGTCAATCTGACTCATTGCAAACATCACAATAAACAAGGCCAGTAATAGGGTTAGCATGTCCGAGTAAGGGATTAACCAGGTTTCGTCCTTATGCTCATCCTGGGCTTTATTTTTCTTAAGCATCAGTATTCTCCTCTTTCTTTTCCTCGTTCATCTTTTCCCGCAAATTAGGAGGAAGGAAAGCAATCATTTTATCTCTGAGCAAAGCCGGATTACTTCCTCTTTGAATATGAATCAGGCCTTCAAGAATCATGGTTTTATGCGTAACCTCTTCTTGAGATTTCCTTTTAAGTCTGTTTGCAAAGGGATGCCAAAGAACATAACCGGTAAAAATCCCCAACAATGTGGCTACAAACGCCGAGGCTATGGAATAACCGAGTTTTTCCATATCCTCCATGTCACCTAAAGCTCCGATTAAGCCCACTACTGCCCCAAGCACGCCGAGGGTAGGAGCATAGCTTCCGGCCTGGGAAAAAATTAAAGCTCCGGCTCTGTGTCTTTCTTCCATCATATCAATTTCTGTTTGCATATAATTCCTTAAGGCCTGCTCATCAGTACCGTCCAGGATAAGTTCCATACCTTTTTTAAGGTATGGATCTTCTAATTCATCAATCACGGATTGCAAGGACAGTAAACCGTCCCGGCGAGATTGCTTGGATAACTCCACCATTTTATCTATGGTGGCGATAGGATCAATTTTTTTGTCGGTAAACAGCACCTTAAACAGAGAAGGTATTCTTTTTAATTCACTCTTCGGAAAGGCATTACAAATTGCCGCCACAGTTCCGACAATGATGATTAAAAATGCTGCCGGATTAATTAAAACGGCCGGGTTTGCCCCTTTTGCCGCCATACCGCCAAGCACAGCTACAAATCCTATAATTATCCCGATAACAACCGTTAAATCCATTTATTTCTCTCTTCTCCTTTTCGCTAACCTAATACCGATAGGTTAACAGTTTATTTTTAGGTTAGCTTTTAATGTTTTGATGTGATATTTTGAGTTAATAAAATTAATTGATTTTCTTTGTTTTGTTCCTTTTTTCAATTTTTAATTTCTTTTATTTACTGACATAACGATATTTTTTGTTATTTCTGCTTTTTCTCCCCCTTTTCGTTTTGTTTTTTATCCTGTTCGTGTTCAATCTATTTTACAATTTTTACATAGCAAAATTGTCAAAAGGCTGTTTGCCCAAAAAATCAAATATCTATACAAAATGAGGCTACGCTGCCGTCTTTGCCCGGCGTCACTTCAAGCCTAGCTCCTATGCTGGCTTTTAGCTCAGGTACGTGGGAAATGATCCCGACCAAACGGCCGGACTGCTGCAACTCACACAGGCAATCTATGGCGCTGTCCAACGACTCGGGGTCGAGGGTTCCAAAGCCCTCATCGATAAACATGGTGTCCAAACTTACTCCACCTGCATAGGATTGGACAACATCAGCAAGTCCCAACGCTAAGGCCAGCGAAGCTTTGAAACTTTCGCCACCCGAAAGGGTTTTGATATGCCGTGCTCGGCCTGTAAAATAATCAAAAACTTCAATTTCCAATCCGCTTTGGGCCAGCCCTTTACCTTTCTCTGCAATACGACTCATCCGGTAACGACCGTAAGTCATTTTTTGAAAACGCAAATTGGCCGCGGCGATAATATCATTAAAAAACGCCGCCAACACATACCTTTCAAAACTTATTCTTTGACTGTTATCCCCTTTGGCAACTTTGGCCAAATCGCCTACTATGAGATACTTTTGTTCTTCTTCACTAATCCGTTGTGTAAGCTGTAATATCCCTTTAAACAAGTTTTGGTTGTGACTCAGGCGCGAAGCCACTGCCGTGCTTTCCGCGGTGAGCCTGTCTTTCTGTTCCTGCAACCTCCTAAGTTCTTCTTGCAGAACAGTCAAGTCTTGTCTGTTCAAGTCCTTTACTTCTTGGC
>Ga0134099_1002975_pt1 | contig 13079 bp, 10 predicted proteins | sample 10_taG_2_FD_105482 | JGI IMG/M metagenome (GOLD analysis project Ga0134099, IMG submission 105482) | Switchgrass degrading microbial communities from high solid loading bioreactors in New Hampshire, USA - 10_41_5_180_A2 metaG | ecosystem: Engineered > Bioreactor > Semi-continuous > Anaerobic >...
AAAAATTTAAATAAAAACATATTAAAATCAAAAACGGCAAGTTAATGCCGTTTTTTTTGATTTTTCTCATCATTTTCAAACTCCTAGGAATCAAGAAACAGAAGTTTTTCGAATTCTTCCGCTATGGCTTTATCAACGTTTGCCCCTATACGAACCATTAACATATTAGCCGGATGAGAAGCAATTTCCTCTTCATCGGTATCTCTTATCTCCATACCGACGTGCTCCATTATTTTCCTCATCATTTCACGGTACTCCCATATCTCAAGGCCAGTGCCTTCAAAATCCCAATGCCAGTAATATTCAGTAGAAAAAACTATATAATTCTCCATTAGCGGATCCTCAAATGCAACTTCCAGCATTTTTTTAGCTACCCCATAATTGCGAACTTGCGGGGCAACTTCTATTGCTCCCAATTCTAACACCTGCATAGGACCTAAAGACCACCTTTCAAACGAGTCAGGAGGATGAAAAGTAACATACCCGACAATTTTTCCATCTAATTGAGCAGTTACAACTCTACCCTCCGGTAACTGGCTAATTCCAATTAATGCTTTTTTCTGTCTCAAAGCAGGGCGAAAAGCTTTTAATTGTAAATCTATAGCCAGAGATTGCAAAACATCAGGAGTGGTATTCCCACAAATAAGCAACTCTTTCCCGTTAAGTTTATATTTGCGGGGCTCTTTTTGGCATTTATCCGGCACCAACATCTTCCTCCTGTGAGAAAACATTTAATTTGCCCAACTAGCTAAATATCTTTGTTGTTCCTCAGTTAACCTGTCAATCTCCAACCCGAGAGAATGTAATTTCATTAATGCTACTCTTTTATCTATCTCCTCTGGTACATTGTACACTCCGTTTTCTAAATCATTATTTTTAATTAGATATTCCAAAGAAAGAGCTTGAAGCGCAAAAGACATATCCATCACTTCGCAAGGATGACCGTCTCCAGCCGCTAAGTTTACGAGCCTGCCCTCGGCCAATAAATAAATTTTTATATTGTTATCTAAAGTAAATTCTTCAACATTTTTTCGAACAATTTTTTTAGAAATAGCTATTTCATTGAGATCCGGTTTGGATATTTCCACATCGAAATGCCCTGCGTTTGCCAGAATGGCCCCGTTTTTCATCAATTTCATATGTTCTTTACGAATAACATTTTTATTACCTGTGACCGTAATGAAAATATCCGCTTGAGGAGCTGCATCCTGCAAGGTCATTACTTCATGTCCGTCCATCCAGGCTTCAATCGCTTTAATCGGGTCAATTTCGCAGACAATGACTCTGGCTCCTAAGCCCCTTGCCCTCATAGACACTCCTTTGCCGCACCAGCCATACCCGATAATGCATACGGTTTTCCCGGCAATAACCAGATTTGTCGTTCTCATAATAGCGTCCCAAACGGATTGGCCTGTTCCATATCTGTTATCAAATAAATATTTGGATCTGGCATCATTGACCGCAATCATCGGAAAACCCAACAACCCTTCTTGGGCCATGGCTTTCAACCTCAGTATTCCGGTGGTGGTTTCTTCTGCTCCCCCTTTTATCTTTTGTAAAAGTTCTCTGCGTTTGGAATGAACAGTCGAGACCAAATCGCCACCGTCGTCGATTATGTAATCAGGCTCAAAATCCAAGCCCCGATGAATATGTTGAAAGTACTCTTGTTCTGTTGCACCATACCAGGCATGGGCTCTTATTCCGTTCTTTACTAAAGCAGCAACCACATCATCTTGAGTAGACAAAGGATTACTGGCTACAACAGCCACCTCTGCCCCACCGCTTTTAAGGGTTAAAGCGAGATAAGCCGTCTTTGCTTCAAGGTGCAAACACATTAATATCCTTTTCCCTTTAAAAGGTAATGTTTTTTGAAATTCCTTATCTATAGAGCTTAAGACCGGCATATACTGTTTAACCCAATCGATTTTAAGTTGACCTTCGTGCGCTAAGTTAATATCTTTTATGTCCGAAACCCCAAGCATAACTATCACCTCATTGGCTTTATTATACACTTTTTCCTGATAAAGTAGAATGAAGAACAATATTCCTGATAAAAAATCAGGCTCGTAAGTGAACCTGATTTAACAGGGCTGGCCTATGGTTATTATCGCTGCTCACGCTTTAACTCTTCTCTTTATTAATTAACTGAGTAGCAATTTGATCAAATTTTTCTGAACGGTACTCTTCAATTTGGCCCTTGTCCGACAGCTCAGCAAGTCTCGGATCAATCGGTAGCTCCGCTAAAAAGGGTATTCCGCTATATTTTGCCTGTTCCTCTCCACTGGGTTTACCAAATATCTCAATTCTTTTTTGACAGTCCGGACACTCTACATAAGCCATGTTTTCGATTAGGCCATAAAACTGAGCATTATATAAATTGGCCATCTTAATGGCTTTGCGAACCACCATTGTGGCAAGCTGTTGCGGACTTGTAACGATAACAACACCATCAACCGGTATAGACTGAAACATCGAGATTGGAACATCGCCTGTTCCGGGGGGGAGGTCTATTAAAAGATAGTCTAAGTCTCCCCAAACAACGTCAGTCCAAAATTGTCTAACAATCTGAGCAATTACCGGTCCTCTCCATACAACCGGATCATCTTCATTAGGAACCAACAAATTCAACGATATAATTTTTATCCCCTGTGATGTAACAGCTGGCAAAATTCCTATTTCGCAAGCACCAGCCTTATCTTTTACCCCGAAAATTTTAGGAATACTTGGGCCGGTAATATCTGCATCCAGTATTCCGACTTTTTTTCCTTGCCTCATTAAACTAACAGCAAGCATTCCTGTAACCGACGACTTACCCACTCCGCCTTTTCCACTCATTATGGCAATCACGTTTTTAATGTTGCTGGCTTTCTGAGCCTCAGTTTTTTCTTGTACCGACGGACAACTTCCTGAACAAGTTGATGCCGATGAACAACTGCTACATGAATTTGCCACTCTAGCTACCTCCATTTATCTTTCTTTTTTTTCTAAAAATTATCTATAAAATAGTTTTTATAATCTGCCTACATTCTCTATTATTATACAAATAAAATACAATTTCAGCAAATTCAACAGAAAATCTCCTATTTTTATCTTTTGTTCTATTCTCTAATTTATAAGCAGCTTTTCTAACTGGTCAAGCAAACCTACGAAAACTTCCAGAGCTTGCCTTACCGGTTCAGGCTTCTCCATATCAACTCCTGCTTTGCGTAAAAGATTGATAGGATAGTCCGAACCTCCGCTTGCCAAAAAAGTCAAATACCTGTCCACCGCCGGCTGTCCTTCTTTAAGTATTTGTTGAGCCAAAGCCGTTGCCGCAGAAAATCCGGTGGCATACTTGTAAACATAGAATGCATTATAGAAATGAGGAATCCTTGCCCATTCTATACAAATTTCCTCATCGATTTTTACTTCTGCCCCATAGTATTTGTAGTTTAAATCACTATAGATTTTAGATAAATATTCTGCGGTAAGAGCGTGATTTGCCTCAAGGGCAGCATGGGTTATTTTTTCAAACTCGGCAAACATTGTTTGCCTAAATACCGTTCCTCTAAATTGTTCTAAATAATGGTTTATCAAATAAGCCTTCATTTTGTTGTCTTTAGTGGTATTAATCAAATGTTGCATAACCATTGATTCATTCAAGGTCGAAGCAACTTCGGCTACGAAAATTTTATAACCGGCATATAAATGTATCTGATTTTTATTGGAAAAATAAGTATGTAGGGCATGTCCCATTTCATGGGCCAAGGTAAATAAGGAGTCTATATTGTCTTGATAATTTAGTAAAACATAAGGATGCGACTTATAAGTCCCCCATGAATAAGCTCCGCTTGTCTTACCGACGCTTTCGTAAACATCTATCCAACCTGAATTGTAAGCAGCTTCCAGTACTTTTAAGTAATCTTCACCCAAAGGTCTTAGTCCTTCTTTGACAATATCTTTAGCCTCGGCAAAAGATATTTGGGTATCCGATTCCGGCACAAGCGGAACATAGATATCATACATATGAAGCTCATCCAAACCTAAAACTTTCTTCCGTAAACGCAAATAACGGTGAAATTGCGGTAAAAATTCATTGACAGTATTTATTAGAGAATCATAAACGGCCAGAGGAACGTTATCATCGTCTAAAGCAGCTTCTATGGCTGAATTATAACGTCTGACCCTGGCAAAGAAAATATCAGCTTTAACACTGGAATTAAGCATCGCTGCCCAAGTATTGATTTGCCTGTTATAAGCGGCATATAGGGTCTTAAAAGCTTCTTTCCTTACCTTTCTGTCCTTGCTTTCCATAAATCTCAGAAAATTCCCCTTGGTCAGCTCAACTTCATTGCCCTGTTCGTCACGTATATATCCGATCTTTAAATCAGCATCGTTGGCCATACTAAAAATATTACTTGGAGCTAAAGCCAGTTCCCCGGCTTCAGCCAAAATTTTTTCTTCGGCTGGCGAAAGGACATGATTCTTTTGTCTGATAATATTTTCCAAATAATGATTATAAACGTCCAGTCTCGAATCTCGGCGTAAATTCTGTAGTTTCTCTTCCGGCATGGCCAATATTTCCGGAATAATGAAAGACATGGCACTTCCGGCTCTGACTGAAAGCATGCTGGCTTTATCTGTCATTCCTTGATATAGGGCAATTCTATTATCTTCATCTCTGCGCATTTTGGCATATGTGTATAGCTCTTCAATGTTTAAACTCAAATTATCCGCCCATTCCATACATTCAAGGAAAATATCCGGGCTTTCCGCAAGTTTGCCTTTGTATTTTTCGGCATAGTCTATAAGTTTTTCTGTTTCTTTAAAGGTTTTTTCCCATTCTTCATTTGAAGAAAAAATATCTTCCAATTTCCACTTATATTCTGCCGGTATATCTTTGCGTTCGCGCAACTTTTGATTAACCAATATTAATCCCTCCTAAAAATCTTACTAGTTTATTATACACGGACATAAGCAAAAATACTAATTTTGCCACCCATGAGCAACAAAGTAAGGGGCTGTTTGCTAACAGCCCCTCATGTTATGTCAATTATAAATAATTAAGTTTTCCCCAACCCTTTTATAGCTTCAAGAGCCGATGAATCTGCCAAGGTTGTGGTATCACCTATTGTTCTGCCTTCGGCAATATCTTTTAAGAGTCTGCGTATAATCTTGCCGCTTCTCGTTTTGGGCAGCTCATCGGTCAGATAAAGTTCATCAGGCTTGGCAATCGCTCCTATTTTAGCCGCCACATGATTTTTAAGTTCGTTAATCAATTCTTCGCTTTTTAAAATTCCTTCGCGCAATGTAACGAAAGCCGCAATAGCTTGACCCTTTAGTTGATGAGCCTTCCCAATGCAAGCTGCTTCAGCCACGGCCGGATGCTCTACTAAAGCGCTTTCAATTTCAGCAGTTCCAATCCTATGTCCTGAAACGTTAATAACGTCGTCCACCCGACCAATAATCCAAAAATAACCGTCTTTATCCTTTCTAGCTCCGTCTCCAGCATAATAATACTTTCCGTTCCATTGACTCCAATAGGTATCTCTATATCTTTTATCGTCACCATAAACAGTCCTTAACATCGCCGGCCAAGGTTCGGTAATTGCCACATACCCGACTTCTCCTTCTTGGACCGGTTCCCCGGCTCTGTTTAAAATTTCCACCTTAGTCCCTGGAAACGGCAGAGTACAAGAACCAGGTTTCAATTCAGTAACACCTGGTAAAGGTGACACCATTATCATTCCTGTTTCCGTTTGCCACCAGGTATCTACTATTGGACATCTTTCCTTTCCTATATATTTAAAGTACCACTGCCAAGCTTCCGGGTTTATCGGCTCACCGACTGTCCCCAGAAGACGCAAACTGGATAGATCTTTTTCCCGAAGATAATTAGTACCCCATTTCATAAACATTCTTATAGCGGTCGGCGCGGTATAAAAAATGGTTACTTTATACTTCTGAATAATTTGCCAATAACGATCTTTTTCCGGGTAATCGGGCGCTCCTTCGTAAACAAGTATCGTTGCCCCATTCGCTAAAGGACCGTAAACCAGATAACTATGACCGGTAATCCAGCCTATATCCGCCGTACACCAATAGATATCTTCTTCACAAAGATCAAAAACAATCTTATGAGTTGTGGAAACACCTGTAAGATACCCGCCAGTTGTGTGCACAACACCTTTAGGTTTCCCGGTAGTCCCACTGGTGTAGAGAATAAATAGCATATCCTCAGCATCCATTATTTCAGCGGGACAATCGCTTGCGGCCTCTTTCATCAAATCGTGATACCAAAAATCTCTGCTTTCAACCATGACAACTTCTGTCCCAGTTCGTTGTACTACCACCGTTTTTTCTATCAGGCCGGAATTCTGTACAGCCAAATCCGCGTTATTTTTCAGCGGAATTATTTTTCCTCTACGGTAGGCGCCGTCAGCCGTAATCAATACTTTCGAGCCAGCATCTTTTATACGGTCAGGTAGAGCCGTGGAACTAAATCCACCGAAAACTACGCTGTGTGGAGCACCAATTCTGGCACAAGCCAACATTGCAATTATTGCCTCGGGAATCATAGGCATATAAATTGTAACAACTTCACCTTTTTTAACTCCTAAGCTTTTTAAAACATTGGCAAATTTACAAACTTCTTTATGCAGTTCACTATAGGTATAAATAATTGAATCCCCTTGCTCCCCTTCAAAGATAAGCGCTCTTTTATCTCGGCGCGCTCCTTTTAAATGGCGGTCCAAACAATTATAGCATGCGTTGATTTTTCCGCCGTTAAACCATTTAACATACGGAGGATTCCACTCTAAAACCGTATCCCACTTTTTAAACCAGTCAAGGGTAGCTGCTCGTTGCTCCCAAAAAGCCAATCTGTCTTCGGCCTCTTTGTATATATCTTTTTTAGTGTTAAAACTTCTCGCTGACTCTCCGCTCATTTCACGATACTCCTCCTGTCTAACCCCAAATAGTCGTCTTTATCTGTGTTTATTCCTTTATCTTTATCTGTGTTTATTCCTTTATTTTTCATCTTAGCAAAATTTAAAAAAAAAAATACAATTCAATAGCGAACAGTATTATTTCAAGGATAAAAAGCAAAATACCAACCTTCGTTGGTATTTTTAGTCCGCAAATATTTGTACAACTAAGTTTGAGAGGTATAATCTGTTTAAACTGAAAATTATCAAAATATAGGCTATAATCGTAACAATTAATGGTAAGACAGGTAGCGTGCGTTCCACTACCTGTCTTACTACCTCGTCCACCTATCTCCCAGGAAGGTTCCCCATCCTTCCACTGTATATTTTACTTTATGGTTCAGGCAAATGCAAGTACATAGCTAGCAATTTTCTCCGGATCGCATTTATTATTATGACGAACGGGCATTGACTGCAATTTTTTCAAACCTGTCGGTATTTCCCATCCTGTCATATCGCTAAGTTCATTTAAAGCTAACCAAGGATCATAATTTTTGTTGTCCCCACCTTTTAAAGCTAACAGCACGGTTTCAGCAAATTTAAATGGGCTTGCTGTTGAAGTAATTACTGTGTAAGTATCGTCATCGTTTTTTTCTCGGTAATCCATATAGACTTTCCACCCAACAGCAGTATGCGGATCTAAAACGTAACCGTGTTCTTTATAAACAATATTGATGCTCTCCAATACACTAGATTCCTGAGCCCATCCGGCAATCATATTTTGCCGGCACTTTTCCAAAGTTATGCTGTCAACCTCAAATATCCCTTCTGTAGCAAGACGAGTAAATAACGAAGAAACCTTTTCACCGTCCCGGCCAGTCATTTCAAAAATAAATCTTTCAAAATTACTGGAGATCAAGATGTCCATTGAAGGCGAATATGTTAAATAAAAGGGTCTGTTGCTGTTATAAATACCGCAATGGAAGAAATCGGTAAGTACATTATTTTTATTCGAAGCACAGATTAAATTGGCAATCGGTAAACCCATCCTTTTTGCATAATAAGCTGCTAAAATATTGCCAAAATTACCAGTAGGAACTACAATATTTATTTTTTCTCCGGCATTTATTTTACCCTGAGCGACAGTTTGTAGATAAGCCCAAAAATAATAAACTATCTGCGGTAATAACCTTCCCCAATTTATTGAGTTTGCCGAAGATAAAATTTTATTGCTCTCGTTAAACTTTTTCCTCAGTTCATCGGAAGCAAACACTTTTTTTACTGCTGTTTGACACTGATCAAAATTCCCATTCACGGCAACAACATGAGTATTCCGTCCATCGGTAGTTGTCATTTGCCGCTCTTGAACATGGCTTACCCCCCCTGCCGGATAAAAAACAACGATTCTGGTACCGGATACATCTTTAAATCCCTCCAAAGCAGCTTTCCCTGTATCTCCCGAAGTGGCCGTCAGAATTAATACCTCGGAGTCCAAACCTAAAGTTCTTATACTCGAAGTTAGTAAATGAGGCAAAACCTGCAAAGCCATGTCTTTAAACGCAGCAGTTGGACCATGCCATAGTTCCAAAAAACCGTAAGAACCAACATCAACCAATGGCACGGGATTATATCCATTAAAACGACCGTCGCTATATACTTTGACCGCACTGGCAATATTTTCAGCCGGGAGATCCTGTAAGTATAATTTCATAATATTATAGGCTAAGTTTGCATAATCCAAATCTTTATAATCTTGCCAGTTAACTTCGGGGATATTTTCTGGAACAAAAAGACCCCCTGTGGGAACCATGCCCAAAGCAATAACTTCTGCAGAAGTTTGTTTTTCAATATTTCCTCTTGTACTTATATACAAAGTTTTCCCTCCTGAAAAACCGTATAAAAAACGTTTATTCACAATATAACCATTTTAATTTAATTAATCTCAGCATTCAAGCAAATTTACAATCTCTCCTTAAACTTAAATATAAAATAAAGGATAATATCCGGGTAAATTCATATATTAGTTGTTCGGAACATGCTAATTTTGAATAAAACTTTTCCCTTTTCAACTATATTAGATATAATATATGCTAACAATAATTAACCACTGACTTGGCCGAATTATATATTAAGAGGTGAACACAAATGCCTGGAACAAATGTAGTATCGGAATTCCTTATTAGGAAATATCGTCAAACCCTACAATTAGGACTAATAAAAATAGTTAACGATCTTTTTCCCAATGAACAGCTTAAAATCCTGTTCTCTATCCTAGACGGAGTTTACTGCGAATTTTCCGATTCACCGGTTTCACCAAGAGAAACTAAAACAATTGAAAAAGAATTGAAATCATGGGTTGAACAAAAAAGTAGAATAGAACTCATAGGTAAGGATGAAAAATATTATAAATATAAAATTGGAGATACCGTAATCAACTCTATTTATCCTGCCTTTCCTGATACATCAAAAATAAGAGATTTCAGTATTATACCATTTAACCCAGGCTTTATTCTTTATTTTGGCAGTATGATTGACTCAAGTCAGCTTCTACTGCCAGAAAAATTATCCAGCACCTTCACAGAAACTAAAAGATGGCTAGAAAATCTTAAATTGGACAAAGTAAAAGACGTAAATTCAGCAATTATGGACAAAAAACATATAGATTTAATCAGTATATCCGAAGCCTTGCACGAGAAAAAAATAGCTGATATCGCCGATCTAATATTACGTGAAAAGAAAACAGTGAAAATTATTTTAATATCAGGGCCATCTTCCTCAGGGAAAACTACTTTTGCCCAGCGTCTGGCTACTCAGCTCAGAGTCAATGGGCTTAGACCGGTACCTATTTCACTGGACAATTATTTTTTAAACAGAGAAGATACCCCCAGAGATGTAACCGGCCAATACGATTTTGACTCCCTTGAAGCTTTAGACCTTCCGTTATTAAATGAACAAATTGACAAACTTCTTAAAGGAGAAAGGGTTGAAGTGCCAATTTTTGACTTTGTTTCCGGACGGAGAGCTCCAACGGGACAATCATTATGCCTTGACGAGGACGAGGTACTGGTGGTTGAAGGAATTCACGCCCTGAATCCTAGACTTTTCCCCAACATTGATAAAACTAAATTCTTTAAAATTTATATTAGTGCCCTGTTCCTGTTGAATATTGATCCTTACAATCGGGTTCCTACCACTGACGTTCGGCTTATAAGACGTATCGTCAGAGATTATAAATATAGGGGTTTTGGACCGGAACGTACCCTTAAACAGTGGCCAAGCGTGCGAAGGGGTGAAATTAATAATGTCTTTAAATATCAAGAAGAGGCTGACGTCATGTTTAACTCCAGCTTGATTTACGAGTTAAACGCGCTGCGAGCTTATGCTGAACCTCTTTTGGAAAAAATATCTAAAGAGAGCGACTATTATGAGGACGCTTCGCGCCTACTGAATCTTCTTTCTTTCTTTGAATCAATGGATACAACCAAGGTCCCGTTCAACTCCATTCTAAGAGAATTCATCGGTGGAGGATTGTATTGTGAAGACTAAATTTCTAATACCTCGCCAAGAATCTTATAGATCTTTTTTGGCAATTTGCTCGGAAATATAATTCATTAAAATATCTGCTGTTTTTCGATTGGTAGCAACCGGGACATTATGCACATCACATACTCTCAACAAAGCGGTAATATCCGGTTCGTGAGGTTGGGCAGTCAGCGGATCGCGCAGAAAAATCACCACATCTATTTTCTGACAGGATATTCTACTTCCAATCTGTTGATCCCCTCCGAGTGGACCGGACAATACTTTCTCAACCTTTAATCCAGTATGTTTCTCTATCAGCGAGCCCGTTGTTCCAGTCGCAACAATTTGACATTTGGAAAGAATCTCTTTATATTGCATCGCAAAGTTAATCATTTCCGGTTTCATTCGATCATGAGCTATTAGTGCAACACTTAACATATTTATTCTCCTTTATGATTTTTCGAATGTAAAACTTGAGAGAGTTCTCTAAAAACTAAAAAAATGAACTATCAAAGGACGAAACATTCTATGGATAAAAATAAAGTTCATAATATAATAAAACTTCTTGCTGAAACTTATCCACAAGCCAAATGCGATCTAAATTATCAAACCCCTTTTCAATTGTTAATCGCTACCATCCTTAGCGCACAAACGACGGACCAAAACGTAAACAAGGTTACAGCCCAACTTTTTGCCGAGTATCCCACTCCGCAGAAATTGCTCCAAATACCTGTGTCCAAGCTGGAGAAAATAATTAATCCAATCGGTTTGTATAAAACAAAAGCCAAAAGAATTTTAGAAACCTGTGAAATTCTCGTCAGAGAGTATAACGGTGAAGTCCCCTCAGATATTGATAAACTCACCAAACTGCCCGGAGTTGGGAGAAAAACGGCCAATGTAGTGTTGGCCAACGCTTTTAAAATACCGGCATTTCCGGTTGACACTCATGTGAAAAGAGTGGCTAAGCGACTTGGTTTAACCAATGAAACCGACCCTGAAAAGGTTGAAAGAGACCTCACAAATCTTATCCCTTCCGAATATTGGATAGACATCCACCATCGTTTAATATATCATGGCAGAAAGACCTGTATGGCCAGAAAGCCCAAATGCAACAGTTGTCCCCTTAACTCCAATTGTTCGTACTACTTGACATCTTATTTAACAACATGAGCTGTAATCTGCATTAATGTATTTCTTGTTTTGATTTCAGACAACAACTCAGCGGTGATTTTTTCTCCCGCTTTCAAAAAACAACCATTATCAAGCATAACATCCTTGTCAAGTGTTTTTCCCAATAAAAATTGAAGTTGCTTTTGCTCAAAAACGTTAAATCCTTCAGGAAATACAAGTGGTTTCGGCTCAGATTCGGATGTCTGGGTATCTTGAACTCCGAGCTGGGCTATTTTTCTTTTTAAAATTTCTTTTTCATCAATTTCTGATTTTTTGTCAACATCAAGCCTAATTTTAGCCTTATTAAAGGATTTAAGTTGAGGTTCGGAATCAGTGTTATCAGAATTCTGTTCGAGCAAGATTATTTCTTTACCATAAGTTATTACTGTGTCACAAGAAACCTTTTCTTGCTTTCCTTGAGAATCGGAAACCATACAGGCGACAATTCTTCCGGTTTCTTCATCAATCATTATTTCCGTAACTTGTCCAATAAGACATCCTTTAGTAGTCAGTATATAGCTTCCGATAACCTTTATATCCTTTTTAATTAACTCTATAGCAACCGGATTATGAGCTACATCTTGAATAATTTTACTGTCAGGAATAATTAGCGCAAAATCTCCCAACCCTACGATATCTTTGTAGGATATGATTCTTGCCCCTAAATAGTCCGAAGGCTGATCAATTATAAAAAAGGCTATGCTGCCATTATCAGGGTTTATAATTACGTCTTTTACCTTGCTGATTTGTTTTCCCTGATTTATACTTATTATTCTTAAACCGATAATATCAGATAGCGGTTTCATCTTAATTCTCCTTTTATTCTTAAAAAACTGATCAAAATAGTGATAATATAAGAGATTCTATAAGAATTTGCTATATCCTTCTATATACTGATAATAAACTTTTACAATAAATTGAAACATGTTTTACACAATAAATAAAAACATATATAAAAATTTCTAATCGTAAAATTTTTATAATTTTAAATATGGCTGAAAACATTTTTTAAAATAGTTAAAATAATCTTTAAAGTTTTTTTAAATTTATTTTTTATTGCTCAAATTTTTAACAAGTGTTATACTACTAAATGGCCTGAAGGTAAGCCCTAATTACATTATTAAGTATTTAAAACTATAAGCCAAAGGTTCAAAATCCTAATTTAAAGCGAGGTAAAAAAATGAAACATTATGATATAGGGATAATAGGTGGCGGAATATCTGGAATAATGGCCACTTACGAATTAGTAAAGCATAAGCCCGAACTTGAGGTATGTATTTTTGAAAAAGGCAATTGCATCGCCAACAGAAGATGTCCGCTTACTGAGAACAAAACCGAAAAATGCTTAAACTGTCCTAGCTGTGCGATTATGGAAGGTTTTGGAGGCTGTGGCTCTTTTTCCGACGGCAAGTATAACTTTACTACAGAATTCGGAGGTTGGCTCCCTGAGTATATTCCTAGCGAAAAAGTAATGGAACTTAT
>Ga0134099_1003022_pt1 | contig 12939 bp, 9 predicted proteins | sample 10_taG_2_FD_105482 | JGI IMG/M metagenome (GOLD analysis project Ga0134099, IMG submission 105482) | Switchgrass degrading microbial communities from high solid loading bioreactors in New Hampshire, USA - 10_41_5_180_A2 metaG | ecosystem: Engineered > Bioreactor > Semi-continuous > Anaerobic >...
AGAAAGATGATTTTACCAGCAAGTATAAGATGCGGTTGAGATTTTTGGAAGAGCGTCGTGAAAGCTGTGTCCAGAAAAGAGATTGGTTTGAGGTACTTAAAATATGGAAACAAGTTGTATGCAATGAAGATTAACGACGATAAAAATATCAGAATACTATTCAGCTTCGTAGAATATAAAGGCATAAAATATGCTGTCTTATTGCATGCTTTTGAAGAAAAAAAGGGGAAACGAAAGAGCTCCACGAGCTATGTAACAGCAATTCGTGTAGCTCAGCAAAGGCTCAAGGAGGTTTTGGGGTAGTGAAAGATATCCGAACTTTACCGGATGCATGGGAAATGATTGAAAGACTAGCAGGGGGAGATGGGGGTAGTAAGGATAGTTTATATGAGATCTATTACCAGATATCTACTGCGATCTTCGATTATCGCTTGAAACATAATCTGTCCCAGAAAAAACTAGCGGAAAAACTGGGTGTTTCCCAACCTATGGTAGCCAAATTGGAAAGCGGTGATTACAATTACACCATCGAGCAGTTATGGAAAATAGCTAATAAACTCGGCTTTGCTTTTCATATCGAATTCAAGGAAAAAGAACCGGAAAGTTATTCAATTATTGACCGACCGGAAAATGAGGATCACATTATAGACTATGAAGTTGGCTATTTGGCGGTGGGCTCATGAAAGATAAAGATATTATGGCTGATTTTCAATTTCTGGGACATCGGGTAAGTAAACTGGTTTTAGATACCAAACTTGTCGAAGAGAAGGGGCCCAGCAATGTCTCCTTTGATTTTGACTATGCGGTTTTGGATTTATTAGAAGAGGATAACCGATTTTTAGGTATTATTCAGTTAATTGTTCAGGTGAAAGCGAAAATTAAAAATAAAGTTCTATTTAAAATAGACCTGAAGATGGAAGGCGCTTTTGCCGGTAATGCTGAAAAACTTGGTCATCAGAGATTCACTGATATGCTGGAAATGAACGGATTAATCACCTTATTGCATATATCCAGAGCTTACTTATTAAGTGTGACTGCCCAATCAGGTATCAATCCGCCAGTAAAACTGCCCATGGTTAATGTAATAAAACTTCGCGAGAAGAAAGCCCAGCAAAGTCAGGTCGAATAGCTCAAAGAAACAAAAAAACCTACTGCCGATTCCATACTTGTCGCTTTGGAGTCGGCTTTTTGTTGGCTGTATTTGGGGACTCTTGTCATCAGATGGGAAGGATAAGCCGGCCGATTGTAGAATGGTAGTATTTAGAAGAAATAGAGTGCTTTGTTAGATAATAGGAGAGATAGTATGGGCAACTGCAAATACTGCGGGCAGCCGGCCGGATTCCTGCGCCGCCAGCACAAAGAATGCGCCGCCAAACATGACCAGGGCTGGCGGAAGATGATAGACCTGGCCCAACAAGCCGCTCTGGGCCAGGGAGATATAAACAGTCTGCATTCCCAGCTAAGCAGCATAGCTGCCCACAGTTTCGTGCCAGGGGAGCAGATAAACGAAGCCATTATAAGAGGTTGGGAACAGGCTGCTACCCACTTCGTTGAGGACGGTAACCTCAGCCTGGAGGAAGAAAACCAGCTAACCCGATTTGCTGCTCATTTTAATCTTTCCCAGAACGAATTGAATCAGCGCGGTGTTTACATCCAGTTTGTGAAGGGGGCAGTACTGCGCGAGGTAATGGAAGGCAAAATACCTGATCGGTTAAAGATCGATACCCAGCTGCCTTTTAATTTTCAGAAGTCCGAATCCCTTATCTGGGTCTTCAATAATGTAGACTACTATGAAGACAAAACCCGCCGTCACTATGTAGGGGGCAGTTCCGGAGTCAGCATCCGGATAGCCAAAGGAGTATATTTTCGCACCGGCGGTTTCAAAGGCCACCCCGTAGAAACCACCGAGCGGGTCCATGTAGGAACCGGAATCATGGCTGTAACCAATAAACACATCTACTTCTCCAGTCCGCAGAAAACCTTCCGCATACGTCTGGACAAAATTGTCTCCTTTATGCCCTATTCCGACGGAGTCGGTATCCAGCGGGACGCCGCCACCGCCAAACCCCAGTTTTTCATCACCGGGGACGGCTGGTTTACCTATAACCTGCTGATGAATGTAGGGAATGTGGAGTAGACAAGAGGCTGATTAGAAATTAGATAGTTTTGAAAGTGTGAAGGTGATTAAATGCCTAAAATCTACGATAACATTGAAAACCACTTAAAAGGTGGATTATTGATAACTCTAGACAGTTCTTATCGAGCCGATTTCTGTGTCGGTTACTTTAATCTTAGAGGATGGAAACTGCTTCAGGAATCAGTGGATAAATTTCAAGGCGGTGAAAACTGTTGCCGACTTCTGGTGGGAATGCAAAGGCCAGAAGAGGATTTATTACGACAGGCTTTGGCTGGTAAAGAAGAAGGGCTGATGGACCCGCCGAAAGCCCTAGAAATCAAAAAAGAAATAGCTCGTTCATTCAGACGGCAGCTTACTTTTGGGATACCCACTGCCGAAGATGAAACCAGCCTCCAAAAGCTTAAACAGCAGTTAATGCAGGAAAAAGTGAAAATTAAACTCTTCCTGCAATATCCTCTGCACGCTAAGCTGTACTTGATGCATAGAAACGATCCTCTGGCGCCATTGATCGGCTATGTGGGAAGCAGCAATTTAACTATGGCGGGTTTAACTGCGCAAGGTGAGCTTAATGTGGATGTACTGGAGCAGGATGCTGCGCTAAAACTCAGCCAATGGTTTGAAGACCGCTGGAATGATCGCTGGTGCATTGACATCAGCAAGGAACTTATTGAAATCCTGGATGAGAGCTGGGCCAGCGACAAGTTGATTCCACCTTATTACATCTATTTAAAAATGGCGTACCATCTTTCCCAGGAAGCCCGGAGCGGCATCAGTGATTATATAGTACCGAAAAAACTGCAGGAAGAATTACTTCCTTTCCAGGCGAAAGCTGTTAGCGTAGCCGCCAGGCATTTAGACAAACGGGGCGGAGTTTTGGTCGGGGATGTGGTGGGCCTTGGTAAGACTCTTACCGCTACAGCTATAGCCAAACTTTTTGAGGAAACATTTTTTACGGAAACCCTGGTTATATGTCCGAAGAACCTTACCCCCATGTGGGAAGATTACGTACATCGTTATCAACTGCGAGGAAAAGTCCAGAGCATATCCCAAGTGAAATCAGACTTTGTAGAAAAGACTCCCCGTTATAGAGTAGTAATAATTGACGAGAGTCATAATCTCCGCAATCGTCAGGGCAAACGCTATGCATTAGTAAAAGAGTATATTGAAAAAAATGAAAGCAAGGTCATTCTGTTAACCGCTACACCATACAACAAAAGCTATCTGGACATATCCAACCAACTTCGCTTGTTTATCCCTGAAGACAAGGATATTGGCATTATGCCGGAAAAGTTTATTAACAGTGTGGGCGGTGCCACAGAGTTTGTAGCTCGCTACCAGTATCACCCCAGCACTCTTTTAGCTTTTGAGAAAAGCGAATATATTGAAGACTGGCAACAATTATTGAAAATGTATATGGTGCGAAGAACCCGCACCTTTATAAAAAACAACTATGCCGAATGGGACCCTGACAAAAAACAATATTATATATCGTTCAGCGATGGAACAAAGAATTATTTTCCGTACCGCATACCCAAAAAAGTTGAATATAGCTTTGACGAAAAAGATCCTGATGATATATACGTTAAGCTATATTCTTCAGATGTAGTAGATAAAATAAATCAGTTACATCTGGCCCGTTATGGGTTAGGGAATTATATAGACACCCAGTCTGCCGGAAAACTCAGCAAAGATGAAGAACGCATCATAGCCAACCTGTCCAGGGCAGGCAGACGCTTGATGGGCTTCTGTCGTACCAATTTATTTAAGCGTTTGGAAAGCAGTGGTTTTTCATTTTTAATTTCATTAGCCCGGCATGTACTCCGGAATACCGTTTTCTTATATGCTATCCAGAATGGCCTGCCTATTCCCATTGGAGAGCAGGAGAGAGCTGATATTGATGAGTTTTTGGAAGAAGATGAGCAATGGAATGGCGAGGTCAGTTTATCCTTTATTACCGATCGCCGCCAATACTGGAAGTTAGCAGAGGAAGTATATGAACATTGCCAGAGGGATAAACAGAAATTTGATTGGCTGGACAGCAAGCTATTTATACCCGAGCTAGCCCAGGAACTGGAGGAAGACATACAAACCATATTGACTATTATTGATATCGGCAAACATTGGGATCCAGCCAGGGACAAGCATCTTAACGCTCTGGAAGAGCTATGTACAGGCAAGCATGCCACAGAAAAAATAATTGTATTTACCCAGTTTGCCGACACAGCCCGCTACCTTTACCAACAACTGTACAACCGGGGAATTGAAAATATAGCCTGTGTTACTGGAGATGTGGAGAACCCCACTGAATATGCTCACCGCTTCAGCCCAGTCAGCAACGGCATTATGAAGCACGTTCCTGACGAACTGCGCATTTTAATCAGTACTGATGTTCTCAGTGAAGGACAAAACCTGCAGGATGGGCATATCGTTGTCAACTATGATTTGCCCTGGGCTTTAATACGCCTTATCCAAAGGGCCGGACGCGTGGACCGGATTGGGCAGAAGTCTCCCAATATTATTTGCTATTCATTTTTACCCCAGGATGGACTGGAAAGAATAATTAATTTAAGAAACCGCCTGGCACAGCGTATCACTGAGAATTCCGAGGTAGTCGGATCAGATGAGGTCTTTTTCGATGGCGATCCGGTGAATATAGCCGATCTTTATAATGAAAAAGCCGGTCTGCTGGATGATGATGAGGGAGAAGTGGATCTGACTTCCCAGGCCTATGAAATATGGAACCAGGCCGCCATGGCTAATCCAGCCCTAAAGAAGATTATTCCAGCCATGCCGGATGTGGTTTACTCTACAAAACCTGGAGAAAGTGGAAGTGGCTTTAGAAACGGAGTTATAACTTTTGTCCGCAACAGCTTTGGCTTTGAAGGATTAACCTGGCTGGATGATACAGGTAAGGTGATATCAACAAATCAGTCCCGTATCTTAAAGGCTGCCGAATGTTCCATAGACACCCCTGCCTTAAAGCGTCTTGAAAATCACCATGAGTTGGTCGCTCGTGCTGTGGAGCTGGCAGAACGAGAAGCTGCTGCACCCGGAGGACAACTGGGCAGCCAAAAGGGAGCACGCTATAAAGCCTATAAAATGCTAGATCGTTATTATCGCAATATGAAAGATACCATTTTTGATGTACCGGCGTTAAAACGAACCTTAGATGATCTGCTCCATTACCCCTTGAAAGAATCAGCCCGGGAGCTCATTAACCGGCGTATACGTTTTGGCATTACCGACGAGGAAATGGCTGCTATGCTAATACAACTGAGAGAAGAAGGTCGATTATGTGTAGTTGATCAGAAGCAGGCATCCGCGGTGGCTTTACCCCAGATCATCTGTTCTCTTGGAATCATTAATGAGGTGGTTGAATGAATGCTATAAGTAAAAAGCAGTTTAAGCAGCTCATTAAGGCCTTTGACTTTACAAATCTTTTCAACCTCCTGGGGTGGAACTACATTACCGGGCAGGATATGGTAAAAGTCGGGCTCGAAACCTTTACGTTGCAGTCCGTGGCAGAAAAAAGAGGATTCCGGATACTGGTATGCAGTCCGGATAGCCGGGGACGAGTACCGGACTACAGCACTCGCATGAAACTGGACCGGGCCGTATCACGCCTGTATTATGAGCACCTGATAATATTTCGGGACGAATTAAATCGTACCCAATTGTGGCAGTGGGTCATGCGGGAAGCCGATAAACCGCCTCAATTAACTGAAACCCGTTGGTATAAGGGGCAGGATCCCGAATTGCTTTACCAGAAAGCCTCCGGTCTTTTTTTCACCCTGGATGAAGAGGAGAATATCACTATTGTTGATGTTACCACCCGGGTACGGGAGAATTTCCAGCAGAACCGGGAAAAGGTCACCAAGAAGTTTTACGAGGGGTTTAAGAAGGAGCATACTGCTTTCCTTGGTTTTATAAAAGGTATAGAGTATAAAACCAGCCAGGAATGGTATACCTCGTTGATGCTAAACCGTCTGATGTTCTGCTATTTCATTCAGAAAAAAGGCTTTCTTGACAATAACAAAAACTACTTACGCGATAAACTGAAAGCTTGCCAGCAGAAAAAAGGCAAGGATAAATTCTACTCTTTCTACCGCGATTTCTTGCTAGCTCTTTTCCACAAAGGCTTGGGATCTCCTGAACGCAGCCCGGAGCTAATTGCTGAATTCGGCAAAATACCATATTTAAATGGTGGATTGTTTGACGTCCATCAACTGGAAAAAGACTTTCCCGATATCCAGATCGAGGATCGTGCTTTTGAACGCATATTTAATTTCTTTGATCAGTATGAATGGCATCTGGATACCAGGCCATCAGCCAGCGGCAGAGAAGTAAATCCTGATGTTATCGGTTATATTTTTGAAAAATACATAAATGACCGAGCCCAAATGGGGGCCTACTATACGAAAGAAGATATTACCGAATATATCAGCAAAAGCTGTATTATCCCCTTTTTATTCGATGAAACCGAAAGACATTATAAAAAAGCCTTTGATGCCCAGGGCTGGCTCTGGACTATGTTGAAAAACAGCGGGGATGCTTATATATATCCATCAGTCAAATATGGCATCGATCCCGATGATCTATGGGGTGATTTACCTGACGATGTAAAAGAAGGATTAGACCCGAATCAACCTGACCTGGTAGAAAAACGACGTTGCTGGAACCGTCCAGCACCAGCCGATATAGCTTTGCCTACGGAAATCTGGCGGGAGGTTATAGAACGCCGCAAACGCTATCAAGAGATCAGAGATAAAATAGCTGCCGGAGAAATAAGAAACATAAATGACTTTATCACATATAACCTTGATATCAAACAATTTGCCTTAGACATCATAGAAAACTGTCCCGATCCGGAGTTTATACTTCATTTTTACAAATCCCTGGCCGGGGATGGTAAAAAACGTAAACCGATCTCTATCCTAGATCCCACCTGTGGTTCGGGAGCATTCCTTTTTGCCGCTTTGAACATCCTGGAGCCTTTGTATGAAGCTTGCCTGCAGCGCATGGAGGAGTTCGTAGCTACGGCTCCTAAAGGGAAATACGATTTCTTTGAAGAGACCCTGGTCCGGGTAAATGCTCCCCAGCATCCCAACCAGCAGTATTTCATATTCAAAAGCATTATACTCAATAACCTTTACGGGGTAGATATAATGCATGAGGCCGTGGAAATAGCCAAGCTCAGGCTTTTCTTAAAATTGGTTTCCACCGTAGAACCAGACTATCAAAAGCCGAACCTGGGATTGGAGCCCCTGCCGGATGTAGACTTCAACATTCGAGCTGGAAACACCCTCATTGGTTATACCAGCGAGAAGGAAATAGAGGATGCTTTGGGAGGTCAACTGGACTTTGACAATGATTTAGAAAAAATCAAAGAAAAGTGTGATATAGTGGCTCGAACCTTTGCACGCTACAAAGAGCTTCAGTTGGAATATGGAAAAGACTATATAGACTTCTTCCAGGCGAAAGCTGAGCTTAAACAGAGGCTGGAGGAATTAAATGACCAATTAAACCTGCTCTTGCACAAACAGACTACTGATATGAACTATGACCAATGGCTTACCACCCACCAGCCCTTTCACTGGCTGGCTGAATTCTATGAAATAGTCCATGAACGCGGCGGTTTTGATGTGATCATTGGGAATCCGCCATATGTAGAGTATAGGCAGGTAAAGAAGCGATATAGTATTAAAAATTATTTTACAGAAAACTGCGGAAATCTGTATGCGTATGTAATAGAAAATAGTACAAGTCTGTTAAATTCATACGGATTTATTGGTATGATTGTACAATTACCTATAGTATGCACCGACCGAATGATTCCGTTACAACAGCATATGAAGTCGAATTACGAGATAAATTATTTTACAACGTTTGACGATCGCCCTGGAAAATTGTTTGATGGGTTAGAGCACATCAGGGCCACTATTTTCGTTTCAAAAAAATTGGAAAACAATTGCAGAGTAATATATACATCAAAATATCATAGATGGTATACAGAATTCCGTAGTTTTTTATTCGAAAACATAGTATTTCATAAGAACAGTTATGATTTTCCAGGAGCAATACCCAAAATAGGGACAAATATTCATGAAAAAATTTTCGAATCAATTTCGCATATGAATTCTATATCTCAGTTTTTGAATAACCAGAATAAGAATTTAATTTATTTCCATAATGCGCCACAATATTGGATAAGAGCCACGACGTTTGTACCTTATTTTTGGAATGAAAGGGATGGCCAAAAACCATCACAACAGATCAAAACGTTATCATTCTCTAATCGAGATACCGCAGTATTAGCGAACGCTGTGCTAAATAGCTCATTATTTTACATTTGGTTTTTAACTCTATCTGATTGTAGACATTTGAATATGAGAGAAGTAGGATCGTTTCCTATAGAATTAGAGCACATAGACAAAATACCATCGCAAGAACTCATTAATCTTAATAACAAGCTTATGGAAAGCTATATGCGAAATAAGTCAAGAAAATCAACTTATTATAAAACAACGGGAAACGTGGAATATGACGAGTTTTACCCCAAATTATCCAAGCCTATTATAGATGAAATCGATGCTGTTCTTGCTGAACACTACGGCTTTACCCCCGAGGAACTCGACTTTATTATCAACTATGATATTAAATACCGTATGGGTAAGGAGCTCGGGGAGGACGAGGATGACGAATGATCAAAGCTAGTCTTGGCAATAAGGAAATCCTCAACCTTCCTAAGACCGCTTTTCTTTGCAGCCGCCAGGTCCCGGCTAGCGTTGTACTTAAATGCTACGATTGGGCCATTGCTGAACGGGAGGCAGGCAACTGCGTTATCAGTGGTTTTCACAGCCCATTGGAAAAGGATGTTCTTCACTACCTTCTGAAAGGTACCCAACCCATCATCATCGCCTTGGCACGCGGACTGAAAATCCGCGTAGAAGCAGAACTAAAAAAACCCCTGGATCAAGGACGCCTGCTAATCATCACACCGTTTGAAGATTCCGTTAAAAGAGTTACCATAGCAACCGCCGCCATTCGCAACCGCATGATGATAGAAATTGCCGACAAAGTAGTAGTTGGATATGCAAGTCCAGGAGGGCAGTTAGAGCAGCTTTTGGCGAATTATCCAGATTTGGATATGTTGAGACTTAAGCTGTGATTAAATTGTTCAGAAAGGGGAAGTGCGCAATGGCGGAGGTGCTATACCGTATTCTGTTAGGATCAAAAGAATTTGTCAAGCAATGTGAGGACAACATCGACGATGAGCTGCTCAAAAAGAAACTAGAAGAAATGCGTATCAGAATTGGAACTCTCTTGAAAACGGACAATGTCTCGTTTTTGTTTGGGGCTGGTGCATCTATACCAGCGGGAGGAGTATCTCTAAAAAATATACCTCTTAAACTGGAAAAGCTATTGGTTGACAAAGCCTTGCAAGAACAAAAAGGCCTTAGACCTCCAAAGTGGATCGATATCTTTTATAAGACAGCTTCCGTTATTGCCGGTCAAAGCTTCTCACTTGAAGACCGAGGCCTTCATATGAACGACCCTGGATTAGAGCCTATACCAGTAAACCTGGAAGATTATTTAAGCCATTTACACATGTGGCAAGCAGGTATGAAGGGTAATAGAACAGTCCATTACTTACGCGACAATAACAGATTAAACTTGGTTGGAAATGATTTGGCCAGGCTTATCCAGGAAATTACTGATGCTCTAATTAGCCTTCTTCATTTACCCCACGAAGGAAAGCAAGATGAACTCAATGTGCATCGCAAATTCATCAAAAAAGTCCTAACTCGTCCTCTAAACCTTCGCCGTGCTAATATTTTTACCCTTAATTATGACACTTTGATTGAACAGGCCGCTGATGCAGAAGGAGTCCTTCTAGTAGATGGCTTTGTTGGTACGTTGCGCAGAGTATTTCGACCAGAATCTTATGATGTGGATTTTTACTTTCCTGCTCAAACAACTGAAGGACATGTACATAGATTTGACAGGGCATTGCACTTGTACAAACTCCATGGATCCCTTAGTTGGAGAAGCTGCACTGCCGATTGGGAAAATCCCTATGGGTTGTATTCGACTATTGATGATAATCAGCCAGGACAGGTGGTTATTTATCCTTCGCCGCTTAAGTACGGACAAGCATTGGCATTACCGTATTCAGAATTGTTTAGGAGGTTTGGCAATGCCATTGTTCAGCCGCAATCAGTGCTCTTCACCATTGGATATGGTTTTGGTGATGAACACGTGAATGCCATTATAAGACAAGCTCTGGCAGTGCCGAGTTTTACTTTGGTAGTCATTGATCCTTATCCTAATGATTTTGTTAAGAGGCTGGAGTCTCTGGAAGATGAGAGGATCTGGACTATTACAGGTTCAGAATTAGGAAGATTCGATGGTTTTGTTAAGCATTTATTGCCAGACTTAAGAGATGAAGAAATTGAAAGAAGGGTTATTCGCACATATAATGAGCTAATTAAACAAGATGGTTCAAAGGAGGAATCATCTGATGGCGACAAGTGATTACGAGATCGGCAGAGTTGTAGCAGTTGATACTGCTCAGATTACCATAGAACTGAGTCGGGATTTGAAAGCTTTGACACGAGTAACCTATGAAGGTTCAGTGGAAGTTGGCCGAATAAATTCTTATGTCATCATACCAGTTGGCAATCGACGTATTGTAGCCATGGTCACTAAAGTAGTTCTTACTGAGGAAAGTGAACTTCGTGCTGATACAACCATGGTTACTTTGCCATCTTCGCGACGTCTGATGAAGGCGACTATGATTGGAACAATAGAGGACAAGAAGTTTCGCCAAGGAATAAGTCTTTTTCCCATACTAGATTCATCTGTTTATATAACCTCCAAGGATGATTTGGACATTATTTTTGGAAGTAATCAAACGTCATACGAATCTGAAGACAAGCCTGGCTACTGCATTCCGATAGGCAAATCTGCTATATTTCAGGATTACCAAATAAAAATTGATCCAGATGCCTTTTTCGGCAAACATGCTGCTGTTATTGGCAGTACCGGTTCAGGCAAGTCCTGTTCAATTGCTACTATTCTGCAATCAATTTTAGAACAGGATAATGTCCAGCAAACTCGGTTTATTATTCTCGATACCAACGGGGAATATAGGAGCGCTTTTCAAAAGAAAATTGAGGAAAAAGACTGCTGGATAGATGCCATTGATAATTGCAAATGCCTGTATATTCCCACCGACCCAAGTGATAAAGACCGCCTAACTATTCCTTATTGGTTTATGAATTCTGAGGATTTTATAAGGCTATTTCGTGCTGCTCCCGGAGTACAGAGGCCAGTCTTGATAAATGCATTATCGTGTGCACGCGATGAAGTGACGGAATTAGAGCAGTGTTCTGCAACTGCAGATAACCCCAGGTATTTTAACAAATCTGCGTTCCGATATAGGTATCTTGAAAATGCTTTGACCCGGGATGAATTGAATTTAGCCCGGGCTCGTGAAAATAGTTCTACTATGTTAATGCGTATATATAGACTGCTAGAGGATTCTCGATTTGAATTCCTCTTTGGACCAACTTCTTCTGAATGGCCTTATGTTGAGCATTCTCTGGCTTCTTTTCTGCGGGATATCCTTGGTATGAAAAGTAATCCAGATATAACTCTTTCGGGTGAAGATAATTTGCCGCCTGGTGAGCTCCCATTTTATGATCGCCAAAGAAAAGGAGCCGGGGCTTCCAATGTGGTTATCATCGATTTGAGTTTGCTCGCTTCCGAAGTTTTAGAGAATGTCACAGCATTAATTGGCCGGCTTATTTTAGAGTTCCTGCAGCGACTATCTGATCAAGAGGTAAGTAAGGTTCAACGCGGATACTTTCCTGTAGTTCTCATATTGGAAGAAGCTCAAAATTATATAAAGGAGCATACTGGAAAAAGTGTAGAAGAATCTATTTCCAAGCAGGTATTTGAACGTGTTGCCCGTGAGGGCAGAAAATTTGGGCTTGGTCTGGTGGTAGCTTCTCAGCGTCCTAGCGAACTGTCCAAAACGGTTCTGTCCCAATGCAATAGTTTTATAGTTCACCGTTTGCAGAATCCCGAAGATTTACGCTATTTTAAGGAAATTGTCCCTAGTATCTACGGCCAACTACTTGATCAACTTCCAGCATTGGTACCGCGAATGGCCCTGGTTCTCGGAGAATGTGTCCAAGCCCCGGCATTAGTAGAGATGCGCGAAGTAAATCCAGCTCCAAGCAGTAAGAATCCGAAATTCTATAAGAGCTGGGTAAACCCTGAACAAGAACCTGATGTTGAAGCTGTATGTGCCAAGTGGGAAGGGATTTAACTTAAGAAGCGCACACAAAAGAAAAAAACGTAACTAATGGGGAGTGATAAATAAATGGCGGTTTGGCTAATAAGGGCAGGGGCTCATGGAGAATATGAAGAGAAGTTTATTACTGAAAACCGTGTGTATGTAACCTGGGAATATCTTGATGTTGATTTAAGTAAGCTTAAACACAGGGATGAATTGACTGCGGTTATGAATGAAAAGTACCCTGATGCCAAGCCTAAAACCATTCAAAATTGGGTAAGTCAAGTGTTTCCCTTTGCTCATGCAATTCAAAAAGGTGATTTGGTAGTATTGCCATTAAAAACGCAACCAGCCATACAAATAGGTGAAATTACTGGTGATTACCATTTTAATCCTGAAGGACCTGATCCATATTTCCACTGGCGGGAAGTTAAATGGGTAGGGGAGTCCGTTCCTCGTGCTCATTTCGGCCAGGACTTGCTTTATTCTTTTGGTGCAT
>Ga0134099_1003027_pt1 | contig 12927 bp, 14 predicted proteins | sample 10_taG_2_FD_105482 | JGI IMG/M metagenome (GOLD analysis project Ga0134099, IMG submission 105482) | Switchgrass degrading microbial communities from high solid loading bioreactors in New Hampshire, USA - 10_41_5_180_A2 metaG | ecosystem: Engineered > Bioreactor > Semi-continuous > Anaerobic >...
AAACCGGTCAGGATCGACCGGCACAGCTCGCGCAGTTTGATCAGCGCCTCCCGGCGCTCTTCGGGGACCTGCTCCAGGTATGTGTCTACGTCTCTGGCGTCGCTTTGCAATTTTCCCTCCTGTGGTTGTCTCTTTGAGGTGATTATACTCCGGGAGTGGTTGAACCGCTGAGGCGCGTGCAGCGGGTTACCTGTTAAAGCAACCATTATTGCTTAATTGCTGCGCACCTTCGTATCTATATATTTGAATCGAACCCGGTGCTCAAAAAAATCTTCATATGACGATCTTTAGTTGACTTTCCGTTGCTTTTTCAGTAAACTGAATGTATTCACTCAAATGACAACACAGCACTGATGATGATCAGTGGTTCGTGAAACTTCCTTCACAGGCAGGTTCGAATCTGCTCTTTTTCCATTGCGAAGAGCGCTATCTACTGGGGAAAAGGATCGTGATCTTGCCTTATGAGCTGCAAAGATGCCTCAACATAAATCACGCCGCAGGCGTTCCTTCCCCGGCAGGCGTGATGACAACATGATTCCATGGGCCCAGGTTGAACGCATGCGCTTGATGGAGGAATATACCCAGCGACTTAAAAGTGCAGACGATCTCATTATGAAACGCTTTAATGAGATGACTGCCGAATTTAACCGGGCCTACTGGTTGAATGTGATCAGCTCAATCGTCGTCATCGGCGTAAGCGTGGTCATATTTGGTCTGAGCCTTTACCTCATCCTGAGCGGTGACGAGCGAATACCTGTGGCTGCCAGCCTGACCGGGATTTTCGTCAGCTTCGTCATCCTTATCCTGATCTACTACCGCAACCCGGTAAAAGTGATCCGCAATGCGGTCTCCGACCTGGTCAAAATGAACGTGATCTTTATGGGCTACGTGCGCCAGATCAACCAGATCGATCTCACCTTCAAAGATTTGTTTGAAAGCAAAGGGGGTGATCTCGAACAGATGCGAGGGACCGTCACACAGCTGCGGGTGACGGTTGACGAGACGGTCGACAACATTATCAAAGCGCTCGAAGACCTGAACGGTTTTTCGGGCTGATCGGAAAGTGATCTAACTGTTCATGGACTGCAGCCATGATCAGGCAGGAAATGGATCATGCTCTCAAAACCTCTGGAGATTCCCGGCGGCCCGATTCGCCCGCCCAGCGGACCGGGGAAGCGTAAGTGTCCTCACTGCAAGCGTAATTTTTCCAAGTTTCAGGTGATTAACGGAAAAACTGTCTGCCCACATTGTAAAAGAGTAATCAATCATAAATAGCTGCTCACTGCGAAATGGATAACGTGCTGCCCTCCCTGTCTTTTGTGCTGCTGGTCATCATGTTATTTCAACCAGCAGTGTCTCCGACTGTAGAATTCAATATCAATCATCTCCTCGATGCAGCCAGTGAGCGCTTCTGGTTCGCTGTCGTTTTTAGCGTTCTGCTTGGCTTTACCCTCTCCAGCCTGAATACATTTTTTATCAAGACATTTGAAGGGTATATCCTATTACACCGGCTGCCCTCTCTACGGCGCGCACAAATCAAGCGTTTTCGCTATTTGAGAAGAAAACACCAACGAATTGAGAAGAGCATTAACCGGTTCGACGAAGCTGCTAATCTCACATCAGATGAGAAGCAGAAATGGTTATCTTTACTTTACAAAGAAGACCGAACCCCTGAAGAACAGCAAGAATATGAACGATTATCCAAGATGGTTGAACGGAAACAACAAAAACTCGAAATGCTGCTCGATCAAGAATATCGCCTTGCTTCTCATCTGGATTCATACTTTCCTCATCATGAAGGGTATATCCTGCCCACGCGTTTTGGGAATATCCTGCGCGCTGCAGAGACCTATCCCAGCACTCGTTACGGCATCGATGCTGTACCCGTCTGGCCGCGGCTGATCTACGTAATCCCGTTGAAATATTATGAAATGATCGAGCACAGCTGGAACCAGCTGTCATTTCTCGTCAACTGCGCAGTGCTCTCCGGGCTTTTCACGCTGCTTTCGTTGATTATTTTGGGTTGGACGAGATTGATTAAGCCAGACCTGACCCAGAATTACCTGATCGCATTCGGTGTGTCACTAACAGCCACGTTTATTTTTTACAGGGCTGCCCAACTGCTTGTGATGACTTATGGGAATATGATCCGGTCGGCATACGACCTGTTTCGCTCCCAACTGCTTGTGCAGTTAAACCAAAAACTGCCAGATGATCTTGATGAAGAAAGAGACACCTGGACAACAATCAGTGACTTCTTTAACCGGGTCTCTCCGGTCAGGCCTGTAAATTTTATTTATGATTATAGAGAGTTAACGAAAAAACAGCCTGAACCCCGGGAGATCAAATTCACGCTGCAGCGTGCTCCAGGACGGGCTGCGCGTAAATCGAAAGCAGCGCGTATTTCCCATCATCGAGGGGATTAATTTCGCAGAAACTGAAATCGTAGGCAGGCAAGCCGCCCTCCATACCGACGGCCACCCATAATACATGCTCGGGATTCTCGCTGCGGCTGTCCTTGAGTTCAATCTGCAGGCGATTGGGTTCCGGAGACCAGACGCGTATCTCGGCTGGGCGGTTAAATTTACCGGCAAAGGTATTAAGATCTCCGCTATCGAGCACGTGCTGAATGGCATTTAATCCTTCGGTGCGGTAATCGACGAGCAGCACTTCCGGGTTCGAAAATCCGATCAATGTATAACGGGCATAGTCCTGATTCTTATCCAGAAACGAAAAAACCCGCAGTCCCTGCATCTCAACCAGGGCAGGGCCTTCAAAGATCGTCTCGGACATGGCATGCTCCTTTCTGAAAAAGACCCGAGTGTTCAACAACCTGTATATACAAAATAACAGAACACATGTTCAACTCTTGTAGAATACTAGAACTTTTGTTCTGTGTCAAGATTCTGAGGCAGATTCTAATGTTGACCCACCCGTCGGTATTTGGTTCCTGTAATCACATCAGAAAATGCTTGCCCGCAGCGGAGCCATCCCAATGACCCTCGCGCTGAACGCCATCCTCTTTACAGCCTCCCTCGTGCTGGGGATCACCGGGTTTGGCAACGCCATGATTGCCATGCCGCTGCTGCTGTTCTTCCTCACGCCCGACAGCGCCGTGCCGGTGATCCGCCTGGTTTCGCTGGGGCTGCACATATTCACCCTGGCGGTGTACCGCTTCCCTGTCGACTGGGTCCTGCTGCGCAGGCTGATCCTGCCCATGATCGCCGGCAACCTGCTGGGAGCGTATCTGCTGAAGTCCGCCAATCCGCAGTTCCTGCTGACAGGCATGGTGGTGGTGATCTTCACCTTTGCGGTGCTGAACCTGTTCGACCTGCAGCAAATCACCCGGCGCCTGCAGGCGCCGCCCTGGCTGGCAGGGTTGTTCTCCGGGATCCTGGGCGGCAGCATCGCCATGACGGGCCCGCCCGTGGTGCTGTTCATGAGCCAGGCCCACGGGGAGGATAAGAACATCTTCCGCGGCACGCTGCTGGTGTTCTTCATGCTCGAGGTGGCCGCCGGGCTGGTCTCGTACCTGGCCCTGGGCGTGATGACCCCTGAGATTCTGAAGATTTCGCTGCAGGTGTTTCCCGCTTCTCTGCTGGGATTATGGCTGGGGATGAAGGTGTTCGCGCGCTTCTCGAGCGCCACCTTCCGGCGTGTGGTGCTGGCGGCGCTGATCGGACTATCGGTGCTGGTGCTGGTGACGCATTAAGGGATGGACCTTTTGCTGGTTGAATGATTTCCGTCCGGCTCAATAACCTTGACAATTGTAGCGCATACGCTACAATTGAGGAGCAGGATTCAACCGTGGGCAAACATCGCAAATTCTTCGAACGGTTGATGAGAGGATCATCAGACCATGCCCTGCGCTTTGATGATCTGTGTATGTTATTGACACGACTTGGGTTCGAGGAGCGCGTACGCGGGGATCACCATATTTTTACAAAAGAGGGTGTGATGGAGATTATCAACCTGCAGCCAAAGGGTTTCAATGCAAAACCCTATCAGGTGAAACAGGTTCGATACCTCATTCAAAAGTATGGTATCCGGTTAGAAGATGGAGATGAATGACGTGGGTAAGGTGAACTCGCAGGCGTATCAGGTGCTGATCTACTGGAGCGAGGAGGATGAGGCATACATCGCCGAAGTACCCGAGCTGCCCGGTGCTATGGCGGACGGTGAAACACGCCAGGAGGCCTTGAAGAACGCAGAGACCATCATCCAGGAATGGATCGAGACGGCGCGCGAGCTGGGCCGCCCGGTTCCGGCTCCCCAGGGAAGGCTGATGACCGTTCCCGAGGCAGCAGAACGGCTGGGTTTGAGTGTTTCGATGGTACGCCGCTACTGCTCATCGGGGAAACTGCCGGCGCAGAAAATGGGACGCGATTGGACCATGCGCCAGCGCGATGTCGAGCGCTTTGCGGAACAGGAGCGCCGGCGCGGCCGCAGCGCGATGAAATTCAACTGAACTTCCTGCCCCCATACGTAATCTTTTTAAGCTTGAGATTCCAGTCGTAAGCCCCGCTGTGACATTTCCTCCGGGGCTTAATTCATCTGACTCACACCCTCAAATCCCCTTATAATTTCAAAACCATTTGTATTATTCCCTGAAGGATTCGCATGCCCTCCAAACCGCCACTGTTCTTCAAACTCGTCAGCCACCCCATCCGCTGGCAGATCCTCACCGCCCTGGCCGAAAGCGACCGGCGCGGGCAGGAGCTGGCCGGCCTCACCGGTCAGCCGCAGAACCTGGTTTCGTATCACCTCAAGCGCCTGCTGCAGGCCGGCCTGATCCGCGAACGGCGCTCCTCCGTCGACGCCCGTCAGGTGTACTTCAGCCTGGACGTCGACGCGCTGCGGCAGCAGCACGCCGGCAGCGCCGCCGCTCTGCACCCGGCCCTGTTTGCAGAAACGGACGGAACCCCGGGGACGATCTCCACACCGCTGCGCGTGCTCTTCCTGTGCACCCACAACAGCGCCCGCTCGCAGATGGCCGAAGCGCTGCTGCGTCACCTGAGCGAGGGAGAAATGGAAGCCTTCAGCGCCGGCACGCAGCCCTCGCGCGTGCACCCCCTGGCCGTGCAGGCCATGCAGGAGCTCGGGATCGACATTCGCAGCAGCCGCTCAAAACACGTGGATGAGCTTCGCGGGGAACATTTCGATTACGTCATCACGGTGTGCGACAGCGCCCGCGAAGCCTGCCCCATCTTCCCCGGGCACCCCAGGCGGCTGCACTGGAGCCTCGCCGATCCCGCGGCAGTGGAAGGCACGGAAGAAGAGCGCCTGGCGGCCTTTCAGCACACCGCCAGCCAGTTAGCGGGGCGCATCCGGTATTTCCTGCTTGCGCTGCGCAGTAAGGAAGGGAACGAGCAGGGCTGATCCCCCTGCCTTCGCGCGCCTCGTTCAGTTAACGGATCACCCTACTGGACGTAATCGATGAAATCGAAATCCCCCGGCGGCTGGCCGAAGCTGGTCAGGATCTGGGCGGCCTCGGCGCGGTGATGCACGGCATGGATGAGCGGCTGCACCAGCATCTGCCAGGTGACCAGCGAACTCTCGCCCCCCCCCGACCATTTCACCTGCCTTGGCCGGGCCAGCGTATCCTCGTCCAGAGCTTCGATGGTCTGGCGGGCGAGCGCTCCCTGCTGGCGAGCCAGGCGTCTCAGATCCTCAACCGTTGGATAATCCTCCAGGCGCGGCGGCGGGACGTCGGCGGTGTTGAAGGCCCGCCACCAGCCAAAATCGGCACGCAGGATATGGAACAGGGTCTGGCGCAGGGTGTCGTAGCCGTATCCAGTGGGTGCATCGAGCTGCTCAGGCGGCAGCTTCGCGGCGCAGTCGAACAGCTTCTCATTTGCCCACTCGTGGTAATCGAGCAGTTGTAACAGCATTTCCTTCCCCGGCATATGCAACCTCCTTGAAAAGTATACCAGCGGGGCCCCGGGGTGGTTTCATCAGGCGCTGCACCGGCTGCCGCGAGCGGCCGGGCCGCCGGTAGAAAGCATGAGGATAAAAACCTCCCCCTTAGAGACCCTCTTCCTGCCCGCAGCAGGTACAAGTGAACCGTGGTAAACTTCAATCAGGTTCGATCTCTGGTTCAATTGAAGACGGATGTTTGTTCAGGACAGGGAGGATTTATGAACAACTTTCACGTCGAAGAAGTTCTGCGCAAGATTCCAAATCTCAACGAAACCGCAGAAAGCGTCTCGCGCGGCATCCACGACGGGGTGCTGCAGGGCGGGCGGGCCGTCCGCCAGGGGGTTGACCTGCTGCACGGCACCTGGCTGGGGCATCCCCTGCACCCGGTGCTGACGGATGTGACCATTGGGGCATTATCTTTTGGCACCCTGCTGGACCTGCTGAGCCTGAACGGGGGCGGGCGGCGCATGGAAAAGGCCGCCGACACGCTGATCGAAATCGGCACCGCCAGCGCCATCCCCACCGCCCTGGCCGGCATCGCCGATTACACCACCATCCCCCGCCGGGTGGTCAGCACCGGCGCGACGCACGGGCTGGCCAACATCCTGGCGCTGGTGCTCTACCTGCTCTCCGTGCGCAGCCGGCGCAGCGGCAACCGGCCGGGGGGCGTGCTGTTCGCTGCCCTGGGCCTGTTCATCATGCTGATCTCGGCCTGGCTGGGCGGCGAGATGTCCTTCCGCTACGGCGTGGGCGTCAATAAGACCGTGTGGCCCAAAGGGCCGAAGAACTGGACCACCGTGCTGGGTGAAGATAAGCTCATGGCCCAGCAGCCGGTGCGCGTGGAGGTGGAAGGCAACCCGGTGCTGCTCTACCGCCAGGGGGACCGCATTTACGCCATCGGGGCGGTCTGCCCGCACGAGGGCGGTCCGCTGGACGAAGGGGAGTTCGACGGGCACTGCGTGGTGTGCCCCTGGCACCATTCGGTGTTCAACCTGGAGGACGGCACCGTGGTGCACGGGCCGAGCACGTACGCCGTACCGTCTTACGACGTGCGCGTGCTGAACGGGCAGATTGAGCTGCGTCTGCGCGAGGAGAAGGCCCTGGTACCGTGAATGATGGAGGGACGTAGGGGCAGGTCAAAGGGGCAGGTCTGAGACCTGCCCTCTGTATTCTCCTTCTCACGCTCTGCGGCCGCGCGTGAATGTCCCTGGCGCCTGAATCCATCCGGAGGCGGTGCAGAGCAGGGCCGGGTGGGTGCCCGCAGAGGACCGGCACGGGAACCATACCCGGAGACCAGATTGCCTCGCCCGCACAGTCCCGCCCTGGTGATTCTTAGCTTCTCCGCCCTCTCCCCGTTTACCGTGTCCGGGATGTGAAGCACCACCCGCATCTCCATTTTTCCTTGACCACTGCGGGCGAATCGAATATGATACATATCTGCACGCCGGCGCCCGGGTACTCCTGCCCGGTCTGGTAAAGCAGATCCTATGAATTTATCCCAAACAAACCCTCTGGAAAACACACGGGCACAGCGCATTCCCTGGGACCTGCTGATTTCGCTGGTCCCGCCGCTGCTCTTCGTCACTGTGATGGCGCTGTACTTCCCCTTCCGCGCCGCGTTCGAACTGGACCCGGATGAGGGGGTCAACGCCATGAAGAGCCTGCTGCTGTTGAAGGGCTACCCGCTGTACGACTCGGTATGGAGCGACCAGCCCCCGCTGTTCACCTACCTGCTGGCCACCGCCTACCGGATCCTGGATCCGGGCGCGAACGTCGGCCGCTTTCTGGTGCTGCTCTTCTCCGGCGCGCTGGTCTGGGCGGTGTTCCGCTTCCTGCACAAAACCTGGGGGCTGCCGCATGCGGCCGCCGGGGTGATTCTGCTCGTGCTGGTGCCCGATTACCTCAACCTGAGCGTCTCGACCATGATCGGCCTGCCGGCCATCGCGCTGGCAGCACTGGCCATGTCTGCCCTGGGCGCCTGGCACCGCACGCAGCATCCCGGGTTCCTGGTCCTGTCGGCCCTGCTGCTGGCGCTCTCCCTGATGACCAAGCTCTTCACGGCCTTCCTGACGCCGGTCTTTCTCGTGGGGATTCTGACCGGCGAGGCCATGCGCCTGCGCGGGAGAGACCACCCGCTGCAGGCCCTGCGCTCGACGTGGAAAGCAGACCTGCGTCCTGCGCTGCTGTGGAGCCTGGTGCTGGGGGTTGTGCTGCTGACAGCCCTGCTGATCATGATCGGGCCGGCCAACCTGTACCAGCTTATCGTCCCGCATCTGGAGGCCGACCTGCCCGCCTTTCTGGGCGACCAGCCCGTCGAAGAGATCATTACCTATTCGATCAACGATTATCTGAAGCCGGCGCTGCTCGTGCTGCTGCTGGCCGTTCTGGGCCTGATCGCCACGCTGCGCACCCGGCGCTGGGCCGGGCTGTACCCCGCGGCGTGGATGGCAGGGGCGTACCTGCTGCTGACCTTCCATGATCCGGTCTGGTACCACCACAGCCTGCTGGTGACCGTGCCCGCCGCCGTGCTGGCCGGCGCAGCCGTGGGGGAAGCGCTGGGCGCTGTGCCGGCGCTGTTGAGCGCGCTGCGCCGCCGCTGGGCCGGGGCGCTCTTCGTCGCTGCCGCGCTGGGGCTGGCTGCCCTCACGCTCGCCGTGCGCCTGCCCCTGGTTTCAGAGCAGTTTGAACGCGTGGACAGAGATTTACGCACTTTCCAGCCCGTCCAGGGGATTATGACCACCATGCAGCGCTATGCCGACGTGACGAAATGGGTGGTGACGGATCTGCCCTCCTATGCTTTCTTCACCGGCAAGGCCTCACCTCCCGAACTGGCCGTGATCACCTCCAAACGCTATAAGACCGGCGAACTGAGCGAGGACGAAATCATCGCCGTGATCGAGAAATACAGGCCGGAACAGGTGCTGGTGGGGCGTTTTAAATACAATGGCCCTCTAATCCCCTACCTGCAGGAACACTACAAGCTGGTCTTCCAGCAGGGCCGCAAGCAGCTTTACCTGCGTGAGGATGTCGAGCTGCGCGAAGACGACGTCGACCTGCGCTATGTCGGGCCGAAAGACCGGCGCTGAGGCTGATTAGCCTCCCACCGGTCGTCGAGCCCAGAACGCTTCGTGAAGGGTTCAGGGGGCTAACACCGCCCATTCAGAGGGCGAACAGAACAACGCTATCGCCATATCCATCGCACCCGGAAAGGCCCGGGGCGTGATCCCAACAGCCATGCAATCTTATAGCTTTATAACAGACTTCCTATATAATTTAAGTATGGAAACCCTGCAAACCCGCCGTGTCGTCATCTACCTCGCCTTTGCCTTCGGTATCGCCTGGCTCTTCGGCCTGATCGTGTACCTGACGGGAGGCATGGTGGACAGCCCGGTGATCGTCCCCGGGCTGAACATTACCCTGGCCACAGTGCTGATCGCTCTGGGCTACATGTGGTCGCCAGCGCTGGCGCACATCCTCACGCGCGTGATCACTCGCGAGGGCTGGCGAGACACGCTGCTGCGCCCCAACTTCCGCCGCGGCTGGCCCTACTGGTTCGCCGCCTGGCTGCTTCCGGCCGTGCTCACCCTGGTGGGCGCGGCGGTATTTTTCCTGCTGCAGCCGCAGTACTTCGACCCCGAGCTGACCCTGCTGCGCAGCATGCTGCCCCCCGGACTGGGGATCAATCTGTGGGTGATTGTGGCCGTGCAGATCGTGCAGGCCATGCTGATCGCCGCCGTCATCAACAGCCTGTTCACGTTCGGTGAGGAGTTCGGCTGGCGGGCCTACCTGCTGCCCAAACTGCTGCCGCTGGGCGCCCGAAACGCCGTGCTGGTTTCGGGGGTCATCTGGGGGCTGTGGCACGCGCCGGTGATTGCCATGGGCCACAACTACGGCCTGGAGTACCCGGGCTTTCCCTGGAGCGGCATCCTGATGATGTGCGTGTTCACCACTGCAGGAGGCGCGCTCATCTCCTGGGTGACGCTGCGGGGCGGGAGCGTCTGGCCGGCGGTGATCGCCCATGCGGTGCTCAACGGCATCGCCGGGACTGCCGTGCTCTTTACGCAGGGCGAGCCCAACCCCCTGGTCGGCCCGCTGCCGGTCGGCATCGTGGGGATGGCAGGTTTTATCCTCTTCGCCCTGTGGCTGCTGCTGCGGCCGGACGCGCTGGAGCCGGTCGAACCGGTGCGCAGGGCCGCGGCCGGTGAACCTTCTGAAGTGGTGGGGGGGCCGCTTTCTGCAAACTGAAAGGAGAGATGAATGAAAGACGTTATGCTGTCCCTGATCAGCCTGCTGGCACTGCTGGTGCTGGCCGCCTGGCTGCTGGGACGCCGGGACGACACCTGGAAAACTCAGGTGGAGTCCAGCACCTGGGTACAGCTGCCTGAACGATCTTACCCGCACCAGCGCCTGGAGCCCAGGGAGGCGCTGTTATTCGGTGAAGATGCCATTCCAGGCCTGAACCACACCATCGATAATATTAAAGTTGCCAGCCGGCTGCTCTGAAATCAGAGGGCCGGTTTTTTGATCAACTGGCAAATGTAGAAGGATGTTTTCCGGCCGCTACCCGGTATCCGCCTGCGGCGGGCCGGAGATGACCTCTGCGCGCGCAACCTGATCCATCAGCGAGAAAAACCCTTCGCTCAATGTCGGGTGGATGAACACCGCCCCGTGATAAAGGGTCCACGGTGCGCGCGCCATCATTAACGTCATCAGGGAGTGCACCAGTTCCCCGCCGTTCTCACTCAGCACGGCGGCTCCCAGCAGGCACTCGCTGTCGGCGTCGACCACGACCTTCATGAGACCCTGCGTGCGGTTGTTTTCAATCGCCCTGGCCACATGGCTCATGGGGATCTTGCCCACGCGGATGCGGTATCCCTGCTGCAGGGCCTGTTTCTCGGTCAGCCCCACTCGCCCCAGCTCGGGGTCGGTGTACAGCGCGTAGGGGATAATGCGCTCGCGGGTGCTCTTTTTCTCGTCGTGGAACAGGTTGTGATAAACGATCTGGAAATCGTTATACGAGATGTGGGTGAAGGCTGGGCCGCCCTTCACGTCGCCCAGGGCATAGATGCCGGGTGTGCTGGTCTCCAGGTATTCGTTAACGGTGATCCAGCCGCCTTTCCCCGTGTGCACCCCAGCGGCTTCCAGGTTGAGGGAATGGGTGTTGGGCTGCCGGCCGGCAGCGACGAGCAGGTGTGAACCTTCCAGTTCCTGGCGCTGAGAGCCGTCCGTCTGCTTCGAGTGATGCGAACGAATGGCTATGCGCACTGCGCCGTCATCTGACCTGACCGACTCCACGCCCGTGTCCAGCAGCACCCGGATCCCCTCTGCTTCCAGCACCTGACGAAGGGCTTCGCTGACGTCCGGGTCCTCTTTACGCATCAACTGCCTGTGCTTCTCGATGATGGTCACCTGGCTGCCGAAGCGGCGGAACATCTGCCCGAACTCCAGGCCGATGTAGCTGCCGCCGAGGATCAGCAGGTGACGGGGCAGCTCGGTCAGGTCCAGGATGGTGTGGTTGGTCAGGTAAGGGACGCTCTGCAGGCCGGGGATATCCGGGACCTTCGGACCGGATCCGGTGTTGATAAAGATATGCCCGGCCGTCAGGTCTTCCTCAAAATCACGGCCGTGCACACGCACCTGATGGGGGCCTACGAAGCTGCCCTCGCCGCGGTACAGGGTGATGTTGGGCCGGCTGCGCACGCGCTCTTCCTGCCCGGCGCGAAAACTGGCGACCAGCTCATCCTTCATGGCCACAACGGCCGCCAGGTCGACCTGCACCGGGCCGGTGTGCACGCCGTACTGCCCGGCCCTGCGGGCAGTCTCCGCCGTACGGGCCGAGGCGATCATCTTTTTGGTCGGCGTGCAGCCGTAGTTGATGCACGATCCGCCCAGGTGCTGGCGTTCGATCAGCGCCACCTTCCAGCCCCGGTCGGCCAGGTTGTGGGCCAGCGGCCCCCCCGCCTGCCCGGCCCCGATGATGATGGCATCATAAGCCGTTGGAGATTGCACCATATGCTTCTCCCCCCATATCGAGCCGCCCGCTTATATAGACAATAATTATCGCAATTCTACCGCAGAAGGAGTGGAACGCGCAGGGATCAGGTGCTGCTGCCCGCCTGCTCTGGTTATTTAAAAATACAGCGTCCTCCCTAACACGACCGCATACAGGATCACCGCCAGGCCGCCGAGCCCAACCAGGCTCCAGCTGCGAGGGATCGTCAGGGGAGGGCCAGCCGGCTTGGGGAAGCTGCGGGCCTTGAGCCACTGCATCATCCACAGCAGAGGCGACAGCGCGCCGAGCACGGCTGCGGCGCCGGCCACGGACGGCAGCCCCAGAATCCCGTAGGGGTTGAACCAGCCGGCGGCCAGGATGACCAGAGCCGAAGTGATGTAAGTCAGGATGCCCAGCTTCGCGGCCCGGCTGAGCTGTTCGGGAGCGCTGCCCCCCAGGAACTGACCCAGCTCGTGCAGCGCCAGCCAGACGAAATAGACGAAGAGCAGCGCTCCGGCCACGAAGAGCAGGCCCCGCCACAACAGGTGCGGCTCCCATCCGGCGATCACCACCGCCCAATCGCCCAGGTTGGCCGCGCCGCTCAACATCCAGTACCCGGCGCCGTACAGCCAGTTCATCAGCATGAACAGCCACAGGAAGAAGAGACGGGAAGTGTCGACCCGGTTCCGCAGGCGCGAAAGCAGCCGCCAGATGAGTGTGCCCAGCAGCAGGTTGGCGATCGAAGCACTGCCGGCCACCACTCTGCTCTGCCAGTCAGCGGTGGCCCTGCAGTCCACATGCAGGGCGGAGAACTCGAGAAGATCGCCTCCGACCAGCAGGCAGGTGGCGGCGTGCACGCCTTCGTGAAAAGCAACGTTCAGGCTGATGGCGATGGCGGCAATAGCAACCGCCGTCAGCCAGTCCAGTTCCGCTGGATGAGATGGCTGGTTTTCTGTCACTGCATTCTCTCCTTTCTTCAGGATAGACTCTGGTGGGCTGTGCTTGAGGCAGGTATT
>Ga0134099_1003039_pt1 | contig 12879 bp, 10 predicted proteins | sample 10_taG_2_FD_105482 | JGI IMG/M metagenome (GOLD analysis project Ga0134099, IMG submission 105482) | Switchgrass degrading microbial communities from high solid loading bioreactors in New Hampshire, USA - 10_41_5_180_A2 metaG | ecosystem: Engineered > Bioreactor > Semi-continuous > Anaerobic >...
TATTGTGACAGATTTCAGTGCTACCGCCGAACAGTTGTCGGCTTCCATCCAGAACATGGTTAAAGCAATTAATGAGATAACACAGGCAAGCAATGACGGCGCTACCGGAACAACTAACATAGCGGAAAAAACATCTGTCGTCGTTGAAAAAGCAAGTGAGGTAATCAGGTGCTGCATGATCTCCAAAGAAAGTTCGCAAAGGCTGACCGAACTGGTATCTAAATTCAAAGTGTAAGTATCTGGGCAGACGGTTAAAGGATATTGTCTTGCTAATACCTTATAACTGCCTCTTGAGTTGAGACTGTATGATATTTATGCAAATAAACTCCTTCTATGTTAGAACGCTGAAACATAGAGGGAGTTTTTTATGGCAGGAAAAAGGTAGAGAGCAGTATAATCAGAATACATAAAAAACAATGCCATAAAAAAGCAATACCATAAAAACAGTATCATAAAAAAATACAGAATCATAAAAAAATACAATATTTCATAACCATTTAATATAATTTGCCCTCAAAAGAAAGTAATATGTCATTGGAATAAAGTAGTTTACATATTGGAAGAAGCAATGAAAACTGCTATGTTGAGGCTTTCGGGAATGAACCCGGCCAGATAAAACAAGATAGCAATAAAAGAATGAACAAAAGTATTGATGAGGGGGAAAAGTATGAATTCTAAACAGTTGGTTCTTGATGCACTTCATAACAAAGAAGTAGAGCGCATACCATGGGTTCCTTTCGTTGGATGCCATGCGGCAAGCCTTATAGGTGTAACAGCAGAAGAATATTTTAAGAGCAGTGATAATATAGTTAAGGGAGTTACAAAGGCATATGAGCAGTATAGGCCTGACGGACTGCCTGTATTGTTTGATTTGCAGGTTGAGGCTGAAGCAATGGGCTGTGAACTTAAATATTCGGATACTAACCCGCCATCTGTTGCAACTCATCCTCTTGAAGAAGGCAAAAAACTTGAGGAATTAAAAATACCCGGAGAAAAGGATGGGAGATTCCCAGTGGTACTTGATGCAACTGCCAGGATATGTGAAGCTCTTGGTGACAAAATTGCATTATATGGATTAATCACGGGTCCCTTTACTCTGGCTCTTCATCTTATGGGAACGGATATATTCTATGAGATGATCGATGAACCTGAGAATGTCCATAAGTTGATGAGCTTTTGCAAAGATGTATGTATTAACACATCCAGAATGTATATAGATGCCGGCGTGGATATCATAGCCGTTGTGGATCCTATGACTTCTCAGATATCCCCGGATAACTTTGCAGAATTTGTATCACCTTATGCAAAGCCTGTGTTTGAATATGTCAGGTCCAGGGGAAAAGGATGCTCATTCTTTGTATGCGGCAATGCGAAAAAGAATATTGAGGAAATGTGTAAATGCGAACCTGATAATATATCTATTGATGAAAATATACCCCTTGAATACGTAAAAGAAGTTTGCAGTAAATACGGCGTTTCATTCGGTGGCAATATACAGCTGACAGTTACTATGCTTTTCGGTACACCGGCTGACAATATTGCAAATGCGGAAAACTGCATGTCCATAGGCGGTAAAAAGGGTTATATTCTTTCACCCGGATGTGACATGCCCTTTGCAACTCCTCCTGAGAATGTAAAGGCAATAGCCAGCTATGTGCATGGCGAAGTTGCTGAATTTATGAAGAGTTCAAACGTTCTTGAAGGTATTGATGTAGAACTGCCTGATTACCAGAACGAAAAGCAGGTTATAATTGATGTAATAACTCTCGATTCCGAATCCTGTGCACCATGTCAGTACATGATGGAGGCAGTTATAGAGGCTTGTGCTGATTTTGGAGATAAAGTGGTATATAGGGAGCATAAGATCAAGTTTAAGGAATCGGTTGTTTACATGCTTAAGCTGGGAGTAAAGAACTTGCCAACAATTTGCATTGATGGCCAGATTAAGTATGTCAGCTTAATTCCTGATGTTGAGCTCCTTAAAAAGAGTATTAAGGAAGCTGTTGATTTAAAAGCAGCAAAATAATAGAAAATAATAATAGGATTAAATGAATCAAAGCGGAGTAATGGAAATTAATCTTTGGTTAAGGGGCGAAGGAAGGGCAAAATGGAAAAAATAACAATAACATTGGTTTCTCTTAAAGACCCCTGTACATCCTGCAATATTATTTATGGACTTGTCAAGGAAACGCTTGAAAAAGTTCAAAAGGAATATAACAATGTTGAGCTTAAGTTTGTTGAACTGGATCATATAAAGAAGGCTGCAGAAGTTGAGGGGCTGGAAGTAGAAAAATTTCCAGCCGTTCTCATTAATAATGAACAGATAACGGCAGGCTCGCTGCTGACAAAGCGGCAGCTTGTCTCTATTTTACAGTTGGAGGGATTATAACATGGCTGGAACTAATCTTCTTATAGTCGGGGGATTCCTTGGCGCAGGAAAGACTACATCTATTTTAAGCATAGCTAAGTACTTGCTGGGCAGCGGTAAAAAAATTGGCATTGTGACCAATGACCAGGGCAGTGACCTGGTGGATACAAGTTTTCTCATAAAAGAAGGCCTGCCTGTTCTTGAAGTTACAGGAGGATGTTTCTGCTGCAATTTTGATGAGTTTACAGCCAGGGTAAACGAACTGGCAGAAAGTGAAATGCCTGATGTAATTCTTGCAGAGCCCGTGGGAAGCTGCACCGATCTTATAGCTACAATATATAAGCCCCTTATGCATAATTATGTAAATCAGTTTGTTTTGAGACCTTTATCCATTGTGGCGGATCCAAAGAGGGTGAAAAGGCTAATGATGGAGACAGAAGGCTCTCCATTCCCTAATGAGATCAATTATCTCTTCAGAAAACAGATGGAAGAAGCTGATATAATTATTCTTAATAAAGCTGATACTCTTACAGATGAAGAGACACAAGCTATAACTCAGTTTTTGAAAGAAGAATTCAAAGGTACGGACGTACTGGTTGCATCCGCTAAAAATGGTACCGGAATAGAGAAATGGGTACAGGTTGTTATGGGAAGGGAAGCAATGCCGGGCAATTCCCTTGATATTGACTATGATGCTTATGCGCTGGCAGAGGAATACCTGGGATGGTTGAACAGTGCGGTACTGCTTAAAGCAGAGAAACCCGTAAATGTTAACAGCTTTGTTGAAAAGCTCATGAGTGAAATTAAGATAAAGCTTAAAGATATGAACCGTGAAATTGCTCATCTGAAAATATACGGCATTGCTCAGGATGATTGGGTTAAAGCAAGTATAACCAGTATATATGACGAAATTGATTTTAACAGAACTATGGAGAAAGAAACGGAACAGTTCAATTTGATTATAAACGCACGGGTAAATACAGATCCTGATACTCTTAAGCCACTGGTTGAGACTGTCCTTGCTGCTGTTTGCAGTGAAACTGATACTGAAACAGTACACAAAAAGACCGAATGCTTTAAGCCGGGAAGGCCTATGCCGAAATACAGGATGAGATGATGTCTGAGACGAAAGACCTGCCGGCATTGGGTTCCGTCTTTTAGGATGGAGATGAACTATAGCTTTCATCATGGTATTGCACGAATTATACAAGTGCATTTTACAAACTGGTACAGTTGCAAATCTGGACAGTTTATCATATACTCCGGTTTTGTGACCGGAGTTTTTCGTGTAAATGTAAATGAAAGAAGTTTTTGTTAATATAATTGCTTAAAAATATTTTGCATTTTTAAGTCAATATCAAAAATTGATTCGGCACATTCTTTTAGCTGCGCGCTCAAGTAATCAGGCAGAGGCTTGTCTGACTTATACATCAACTGATGTTCAAGGCTTGCCCAGCAATCCATGGCGATGGTGCGTATTTGCACCTCCACAGGAACAAGCTCCTTTCTGTCAGATAAGAAGACTGGTATCTGAATTACAAGATGCAGGCTACGGTAGCCATTTTCTTTTGGATTAGCAATATAGTCCCTCTTCCTGATTAATGTAATGTCATCCTGCCGAAGCAGTAATTCCGCTATTATATAAATATCATTAATATAATTGCAAATAACACGAATTCCGGCAACGTCCGTCAGATTTTCTCTTATGGATTCAACACTGATTTTGTGGCCTTTGCGTTTTAATTTTTCAATAATGCTTTGTGGAGTTTTCAACCGGCATTCAATGTGATGAATTGGATTGTGATTATAACGCACATGGAATTCCTCGTCAAGTGTTTCAAGTTTAGTGCGCACCTCACGTATTGCTGCATTATATAATTGTCTTAACTCAAAGAAATCCTGTAGTTCTTCCGGCATCTCCAGCCGGTACTCATAAGTATCAATACTGCTAATATTATTCACTAATTGAGTATTATCTTTTACTCTCTTTTTTATCATCCCGTTTACCCCTATCATGAGCGTTTTAATGTGTGTTTTAATATATTAAATACTGTGCAATAATTTGGCACTGCTCAATAGTGCTACCTTTATCAATTTGTGCAGATGAAGTTTTATCCATTGTAATTATATATATCTAATATGAACTCAATGTTAACAAAAAGTGAACAAAACCACCCATTAGGGGGCATGTGATAAGGAAGTAATCTCAATTAAACATTGGATAGTCGGCAAACGGTATTGTAAATAAGCTGGAACCAGCAAATTATAAACGTATTGGAGGCAAAAAATGAAAGAGATTACTTATTAGCAGTCTGGAGATTACCTGTTTCCTGATTTAGAGCTACCAAAACAGGGAAATGCTACAGTAGGTAAGTATGGCATGCTACACCATACTTACCTGAAAACACATAAGCATGGCTTATATGTAAAGCTTATATTATCTGGAAAACTGCAAGCCCATCTTGCCGAAGTGTACTCACAGGTACGGGTGATGGTATGGGAAATTACATGTCAAACCAGCCAAGGAAGAATTCTACCAAATAAGTCAAGCAAGTCATTAGAATGGGTGGGTGTGATGAATGAGTTAAAGCATGAAGCAGAGGAAATTGCACTCTATCAAATCATATACAAGTGAAATATAAGAGGTAACGCAGTAGTATAGAATATAAAGCACCTGTCCAGTTTTGATTACTGGAGAGGTGCTTTTGTGTATGATTAATTTCCTTTTTCTCGGCTGGTTATTGGATTTTTCGCTGAAAAGACAAATCATTATTATTTGCTTTTGCAAATTGAATGCCATGCATTTAGAAATGACAGGTACTTTTATAAAAGATTGCATGTTACATACGGCTATTACAAGTATTTTAGACATTTGTAAAAAACATATTGACATTGATGTTAGACAATTGTATAATATGTTTAAAGACAATTGTCTAAAAGGAGTTGATTCTATGAACAAAATTAAAAAACTGCCCGATACAGAGTTTGAGGTTATGAAAGTGGTATGGGCAAATGAACCACCTATTACCACCAATATGATCATGGAACAGTTGGGCAAGGAAAAGGAATGGAAAGCACCTACTGTTATTTCTTTGATGCTTCGGCTGGTGGAACGAGGTTTTGTCAGGACAGAGAAAAACGGTAAAGAACGCACTTACTTCCCACTCGTCACCAAAAAAGACTATCTAAAGTTTGAAACCGGCGACTTTATGGAAAGGTTTCACGATAATTCATTTACAAGCTTGGTTGCCACGCTGTATGACGGTAAAAAACTAAAAGACAGCGACCTCGACGAGTTAATGAAGTGGCTAAAAGAAAAGAGGGATTAGTATGGAGGCATTTATAAGAACCTTACTGGAATGCTCTGTTGCTATGACGGTAATATCCTTAATCTATATGTCTGCCACGCCCCTCTTATCTAAGCGGTATAGTGCAAAATGGCTATATTATGTTTGGCTGGTAATTGTAATAGGCTGGATATTTCCTTTTAGGCCACAGCTTGATGTGGTTTCGCTTCCTGTTGAAATTCCAAGTATGCAGACTATACAAGTAATACCTGTTAAATATATGACCGTTGATGAGCCAATGATAGCTGTTGCAAATGAAGCAAGCAGGACTTCATCTATACCCTTATGGTGGATAATAGTAAGTATATGGGTTATCGGTGCCGTTGGGACGATAATATACCATTTTATACGGCATTGGCGATTTGTGAAATTGGTAAACCGCTGGAGTGAAGACATAATCAGTTTACAGATATTAAATATCTTGAACACTTTGAGAACAGAAATGAAAATTGGGACGCATGTAGGATTAAAGACCTGCTCTGGTATCACAGGGCCCATGATGGTTGGCTTTTTCCGACCTGTCATATTCCTACCTGGTGCCAAGATGTCTTCCGATGAGTTGACCTTTATTTTAAGACATGAGTTAATTCATCTAAAGAGGAATGACCTGTGGTATAAGGTATTAGTTTTACTCGCAACCGCTATCCACTGGTTCAATCCGATAGTACATATCATGGCAAAAGCTATTGGCGAACAATGTGAAATTTCTTGTGATGAGCTTGTTTTACATGGAACAAATTTTGAGCAGCGTAAGCAATATGGCGAGACCATCATTGGAGTTGTTAGAACCGGAGCAAAGCTCCGAACAGCATTATCAACTAATTTTTATGGAGGGAAAAGAAGTATGAAAACTCGTATTTTTTCAATTATGGATACGACCAAAAAGAAGGCCGGAATTACCATACTTTGTGTTGTACTAATTGCAACAATAGGCACAGGTATTGTGTTTGCTGCCGGTTCAGCGAATAATGGCAGTTTTGTTAATATTGTTGCTGAAAAGCAAGAGAAAAAAACAAGCATAGGAACTGTTGAAACTAAGAAAGTAATTGATATTGATGCTGAATTTTTAAATGTTGGTGAGTTTGTGTGTGTAGGAGGTCCATATACACTTGATGAAGGCGATATAATTCAATACGATATAACATCAGAAGGAAAAGGACGTTTAAATGTTGAGCTTCGCAAAACTGATGATCCGAATGATGATAAAGGATATCTAGGACATTCGTGGGTTGCAGGTAACTCTATTAGGGATTTCAATTCTTTTATAGTCAGCGAGTCATTAGCAGGCGAATATTATTTATGGATTGGAAATTTTGACGGTAAGATTAATGGAATAGAGTTGACGGAGGATTATAATACTGGAACTCTGAGTAACATTAAAGGAACTGTTAAGATAGCTGCCAAAATAGAAGAGCTCTATAAAGAACAAGAAACTTTAAAAACTGAGGTAATGCCTTCAAATCAAAAGGAGGTTGCATCTAAGCTTATTGGCGTTAAAATGTCAGATGAGAGCAAGTTTAGACCGGAAGAATGGAAGGATATACTCGCGAAGGTCGAAAGCGGTGAAGTCGCATTGGAGGATGAAAGCTCCATAGGGCTTACAAAATCCAAGCAAGACATTGACGTCGATGTAAAATCTTTAGATAGTGGTGAGTTTGTGTGCCTGGGACGATATACACTTGAAAAAGGCGATATAATTAAATATAACATTGCAGCAGAAAGGGACAGCATTTTAAATATCGGCTTTAGCAAAACGGCTGACCCGCTTGACAACAATCAATACCTTGGGCATTCGGGGTCTGCTGGCAACTCCACAATTATTGCCAATCATCCTTTTATATTCAAAAATTCATTATCAGGTACTTATTATTTGTGGGTAGGCAATCCTCAATTTCAATCACTTAATAATATTAAAGGAGCTATTGAGATAGCAGAAGAGTAAAAGCTAAAAGCAACCTGAGATTTATATTTACTAAAAGGATTAGACGATAATCTGTGCCAAATGGCGGCTTTGACGTTGTTTCAAAACCGCCGTTTTCTTTTTTGAAAAGTGGAATTGTGAGGCTATAGATATTTTTCTGCAGTAAATTCCGTCTTTGGTTCAGTAATATAAAGTTACGTATGCTAAATCGTTTGATTCAGATAGCGCCAGTATCATCAGGAAAGTTCCTGTCCATACTGGTGTTTTCTCTATAAAGCAAAGGCTTGAAAAGTGAACCGGCAGGATACACAATCATGTTTTAAAATCTTTTTCGTCAGGGGGGTATACAAAAGCCCAAAAAATCTGCTGATTAATAGGGGGATATATTTTTGATAAAACCTTACCTAGTTTTAACTCAAAATTAAATGGATTGTAAGAAGTTTTCAAAATGATATGACAAACCAGCCGAAAAGGAGAAGACTTTGCGCCATGACGCTTATTATTTTTTGGCTCGTATCCTGCCAGAAGGCAGTATGTCCCACGTTGTAGCAAGCACTGAACTTGTGTGCCCAAGTTCGCTTGTCAGTGGGATACCCCTGAAACCCCTACCAAAACGCAAAGGAGGAATCACATGCGTAAACACAACAAAACCTTTCATATCCGCTTTACGAAATCGGAGTATGAAAAGCTGTGCAGCCTGTCAGAAAGAACAGGACTGCCAAAATCCACCTATGTCCGCTTTATGATTAAAGGGCAAGTTCCAAAAGATCGTCCTTCACCTGATTATTATGCTATGACAAAACAGCTCTATCGAATTGGCACCCTTTTAAACCAGATTGCAGCCCGAGCTCATACTACTAACTATATTGATGCCAAACAGCTGGAGGAAGCGCTTATGATGCACCGGCAAGCCCTGTTAGATATTCAGGAAGCAGTCCTGTTACCGGAAGCAATGGATACTGAAACTGTTCTTCATCATGCAAAGGAGTTGGAAGTTCTGGGCGAACAAACAGAGCCAAGCACAGAACCCATGGTATGAGATATCACAAATAGCAAGGAGGTGGACAAATGTGCAAGTGTAATACAAAAATTCCGCTAACTAATAAAACTCCCAATCTTGACTTTGAAAGGGAAATCGGCAGCACAACCTATGAGGTTACATCCCACTTTGAGCAGGATGCAAAAGAGGATATGACTATAAAAGTCAAACGGCTTATCTTAAGAGAACATGAGGAAGAGGAATAGCAGTTTATCGCTTTAAAGCATGACTTCGGATAACGGGTATGGTAAAATATTCTCATACAATATCCGTTTGTCCGACTGTCCACAAAGGAGGATAATTATGCAAAGACAGTCAGACAAAATCACAGCCCTATATTGCCGCTTGTCAAGAGATGACGAGCTGCAGGGTGATAGTAACAGCATTGTAAATCAGAAGAAGATACTAAGTAAATACGCTAAGGAGAACGGCTTTCCCAATCCTGTATTCTTTATAGACGATGGGATATCCGGCACCACCTTTGACCGCCCAGATTTCAAACGTATGATTGAAATGGTAGAGGATGGAAAAGTATCTACGGTCATCATCAAGGATATGTCCCGCTTTGGACGTGACTATTTGAAAGTAGGACTTTATACCGAGGTGATGTTTCCTGAGAAGAATGTCCGCTTTATCGCAGTAAATGATGGCGTAGACAGCGCCTGTGGCGACAATGAGTTTACTCCATTTCGCAATATCATTAACGAATGGTACTGCCGGGATACCAGCAAGAAAATCCGTGCCGTATTCCGTACCAAAGGACAGGCTGGGGAACATTTAACAACAAATCCACCCTATGGGTATGTTAAAGATCAGGCCAACCCAAAACAATGGATAGTAGACGAAGAGGCCGCAAAGGTAGTGCAAAGGATTTTCGACCTGTGTATCGCAGGATTAGGCCCCACACAGATTGCTAAACGTCTGACGATGGATGGTATCCTTAACCCCACCGCTCATCGCCAGAAGCTGGGACAAAAAGTAGCAGCTCCTTTACCTGTAAATCCTTGCCGATGGGTTACAGAAACGGTAAAGGCAATCTTAGAACGGAAGGAATACCTGGGGCATACAGTAAACTTCAAGACCTACCGTAAGTCCTATAAGAGCAAAAAGAAGATGGATAACCCAAAGGAAAAACATCTTGTATTTGAGAACACGCATCAGGCTATCATCGAGCAGGCACAATGGGACAAGGTACAGGCATTGAGAAAAAACAAGCGGAGGCCTACAAAGACCGGCAGAACAAGCATATTTTCAGGGTTGCTTGTGTGTGCGGATTGTGGAGCTAAGCTATATTACTGTACTGCAAACGGTTTTGAGGAAAGGCAGAACCACTTTGTTTGTTCCAATTACAAAAGCAACACGGGAACATGCTCCGTTCATTTCATAAGGGAAGTTGTTCTTTACTCTTTAGTGCTGGAACATATTCAGGGTATTATACGGTATGTACGGCAGTTTGAGCAGGTATTTGTCAAGCAAGTAAGAAAGAAATCTGCTGAAGAACAAATGAAGATGATTGTGGAGAAGCGGAAAATGCTCCAAAGGGCACAAGAGCGTATAGAAGAAATAGACCGATTATTTAAACGTATTTACGAAGACAATGTATCTGGACGCCTGTCAGAAGAACGTTATGCAAAGCTGTCTGCGGACTACGAGGCCGAGCAGAAGGATTTACAGAATAAAGTAGTTAATTTACAACAAGAATTGTCCGCAGAAGAACAGCAGGCAGAGGATACCGGCCAGTTTCTTAAAACGGTTAGGAAGTATACAGACATACAAGAGCTTACGCCGACAATTCTAAATGAGTTTATATCAAAGATTATCATCCATGCACCTGACAAAAGCAGTGGTAAACGTAAGCAGAAAGTGGAGATTATCTACAATGGCGTAGGCATACTGGATATACCTGAATTAACCGATGAAATACTACGAAAAAACAGACAGACGGCGTAACCTCATTGCTACACCGTCTACTATAAAACTTAAACTTCCTTATGTCACACCCTCTTTTGGGTGATGTGCTTTAAAAAAATATTTTTGATATCTTTACCTTAATAATTTGGCATGTCCTATTTTTGAAATAAACTATGTAACATATAGAAGTGGGTGTCTGATCCAACCGGATAAAGCTGGCATTCTGTCAGGTTCGTCCTTTGTTGATCATGTTGTTTTGAAAGTGGAGCCGACCCAAACCGGTGATATTTTTGATATTTTTCCCCATAGGAGAGATTTAATATTTATAGAGATCATTTGTTCCATAATATATTGCTGTATCACAGCAAAGATAAAGAAGGATTTTAACAGTAGACGGTTTAAGCATTATAGTGACACGTGAAAAAGTTCTTCTCCACTTTAAGCAAAGCAGTAATATAATAACAGTATAATAAATAAATGGTAAATGGCAGTAAAAGATGTATTGCTAAGCGGGGGCTTTATTGGCAGATGTTTATATTGCCGGATTATGCAATTTGTGAGAAAATCCATGAAAATAACAGAATAAAGGTATACAGGGGATTCACAGCCAAGGACAGAATGCCTGTTATTATAAAGGCATTTGAAAAAGAAGCAGCCGATCCTCTTGGAATATCAAGGTTCCTGCATCAGTACAAGATAACCCGTGATCTTAACATCGAAGGTATTATCGGCCCAATAAAACTGGAGCAGACAGACTCATATTTTGCCCTGGTAATGAAGGACGTTGGAGCTGTACCCTTGAGGGAATACACTCAAAACAAGCCGGTAAATCTAATGGAGTTTCTTGAAATTTCCATCCAACTCACAGGAACTTTAAGCCAACTCCACCAAAAAGGTATAATTCACAGGGATCTGAAGCCGGAAAATATTCTTGTTAATTCCGGTACGGGTAAAGTATATATAATTGATTTCAGCAGTGCTTTGCTTTTATCTGAGGAAAACAAAAAAAACAATCTCCTTGCTAACGGCTTGGTGGGGACCCTGGAATATATGCCACCTGAGCAGACAGGACGATTGAATATTGAAACCGGCCAACGCAGTGACCTCTATTCTCTGGGAGTGGTATTCTATGAGATAATTACCGGCCATCTGCCTTTACAAGCGGAAACCCCTGCTGAGTGGATACATGCTCATATAACCCGGCAACCGCAGCCGCCGGATAAAATTAACCCTGACATTCCCCCAGTTATATGTGAAATCATTATGAAACTATTGGAGAAGGCCGCTCATGCAAGGTATCAGAGTGCATACGGGCTTTTGTGGGATCTTAGGGAATGTAAAAGGCTTTTGATACAAACAGGCAGAATTGAATTATTCTCTATTGGACAAGCAGATGTATCAGCCCGTTTTCAGATTCCGCATAGCCTATATGGGAGAGAAAAGGAAAGAGAAGTTCTGAAAGATGCGTTTGAGCGTGCATGTGAGGGAAGTAGGCAAATAGTGCTGGTTAAAGGATATCCGGGTATAGGCAAAACAATGCTGATAAATGAAAGTCTTAAATCCTTTGATCATGAGAAAGGCTATTTTGCTATGGGCAAATGTGACCAACTTATGCATAATATACCTTATGCCCCTATGGCAACAGCTTTTGGAAACCTTGTAAAGCAGTTAATGACTGAAGACCAGGAACAATTAAATAAATGGAAAAAAAGAATCATGTATGCGCTTGGCAGGAATGGTGCAGTGGTTACCAATGTTATTCCTGAACTGGAGTATATTATTGGCAAGCAGAATCCTGTGGATGCATTGCCTCCAAAAGAAGCAGAAAACAGGTTCCTGATGGTTTTCAGAGATTTTGTAAAGGTATTTGCCTGGAGAGGACATCCGCTGGTTTTGTTCCTCGACGACCTTCAGTGGATGGATCCTGCTTGTGTAAATCTGCTTAAGTATTTAACCTGCGGTGCAAATCTTCGTTCTCTGCTTTTTATAGGGGCTTTCCGTGATAATGAGGTGGATGAAGACCACCCGCTGATGGAAATGCTGGAGGAAGTTCAAAAGGGACAACATGACAGGCAATGCATTTCGCTCATGCCCTTGGACAGGAGTCAGGTTCAGGATCTGGTTGCCGGCACATTACATACTGAATTGAACAGAGTAGTTTCCTTGTCAGAGATGCTGTACCGTAAATCCGGGGGTAACCCGTTCTTCCTGGTTCAATTGCTTGGGCTTATACATGACGAAGCTCTTCTGTATTTTGACAAGGAGGAAGGCTGCTGGAAGTGGGATCTTGAAA
>Ga0134099_1003049_pt1 | contig 12853 bp, 16 predicted proteins | sample 10_taG_2_FD_105482 | JGI IMG/M metagenome (GOLD analysis project Ga0134099, IMG submission 105482) | Switchgrass degrading microbial communities from high solid loading bioreactors in New Hampshire, USA - 10_41_5_180_A2 metaG | ecosystem: Engineered > Bioreactor > Semi-continuous > Anaerobic >...
AATTAATTGTCGGTTTTTCGGTTGCATAGAATGTAATTGAGTCATTACCAGTAACAGCTCTATAGATATACCCCCATGCCTCAGCCATTGCCTCATCTGTGGAGTATGTGCCTGACATCACAATGTCTATAATAGGTGTGTCTGTTTCCAAGATGCCTGTTACGGTAACGGTTTTGGAATAAGGGGCTGAGCTGCCTGTCCAAACCGTATCTAGCGTTGTAGTAAAAGCTTGTGTCTTTGCACTGATTTGTTCGGCAAGCGCTTGTATATCGTCACTGTCATCAAACTTATTGTTAACAAGTGTGTTGCCAGTGCCGCCCCCGATTACTACTGCTTTACCCATGCAATTGTTCGAGGATATAAGGTTGTAGTTGTTGCCGGTGCCCTGTAATAGTATCGTGTATTGGCTTGAAGTATAGTTGCTTGTTTGCCCTGTGCCACGAATGCAAGTGTTGCCTGTTACCGTGTTGTTACTAGATGAAGATAGGCAGATGCCGTAGCTGTTGTTGTTGTTGCAAGTGTTGCCTGTTACCGTGTTGTTCCTAGATGAATATAGGTAGATGCCGCCGCGGTTGTTGCAAGTGTTGCCTGTTACCGTGTTGTTACTAGATGAAGATAGGGAGATGCCGTCGCTACTGTTGTTGTTGCAAGTGTTGTCTGTTACCGTGTTGTCGTCAGATGAAGATAGGCGAATGCCGTAGTAGTTGTTTTTGCAAATGTTGCCTGTTACCGTGTTGTTACTAGATGAATATAGGTAGATGCCGTAGTCGCTGTTGTTGTTGCAAGTGTTGCCTGTGACGGTGTTGTCGCTAGATGAAGATAGGTAGATGCCGTAGCTGTTGTTGTTGTTGCAAGTGTTGCCTGTTACCGTGTTGTTCCTAGCTGAAGATAGGTGGATGCCGTAGTAGCTGTTGTTGCAAGTGTTGCCTGTTACCGTGTTGTTACTAGAGTAATATAGGTAGATGCCGTAGTTATAACTTGCAGTATATGTTGCCCTGTTCCCGTCAATTTGCAAACCTTGTATTTTGCAACCGCTTTTTTCACTTAAGGTTATTAAGCCCCTCGCAGTAGGCCCACTATCCGTATTAGTGGAATTATACATTCGCTTTAAGGTCGTAGCGTTACCGCTACCCCTTATACTTACATTATTCTTTGGAATATTGATACTCGCCGTAATATTATAAGTTCCATCAAGGATGACTACTTCCCCGCCAGTTGCGGGCAAAGCATTTAGTGCTTGTATAATTTCTTCTTGGTCATTTGTTCCATCGCAAAGGTAATCGCAGTCAGCAGCAGTCCATCCAGCTGTTGAGGTACCTATGATAAACCTGGCAGTTCTTACGCTAGAGATTGTCGGAAGCTGGGTATTAGGAACCCTACCACTCGCATCAAGAGAAGCTACACCGCCTGCAGCTCCCTTTTCAGAGACCGGAATAGCTCCAACCTGTTGTGCAGTGGTGTTGTGCGGGTTACCAGTAGACTGGCTGTGGTCATAGGCTATCTTACCTCTATCGCCTCTATAAGCAGTCGAAGATGTTTCTCCTAGCGCTATAGAGGGAGAGATCTCGACATAGACTGTGCCACTCCATCTATAGGTCTTATTACTATCAATAGCTACATAAATCTTACCCGTCTCGCCCGGGTTGGGAAAGGCCGATAGGCTCGAATACTCCAGAACGTCGTCAACATAGGAGGGAAGCTGTGAGCTAGGAACTCGACCAGTGTCATCAAGTTCCGCCACGCCACCAGCTACACCCTTCTTAGCTTCATCCAATGGTGTATACCCGAGGGCCTGTGTTATCTTTTCTTTAACCAGGGTTAGAGCCCATGGAATATTATTTTTAACCAATGGGTTCACCGTCCTTTACGGTTATGTTCCTACTATAATTATACGCGGTAATCTGGTATGCGGAGAGCTCAATTCTAGGTCTTTCTTATCAGGTTATACCCTTTAGACCTTGAATTGAGCTCCCGGAAGTACAAGTAGCTACTCAGCGGGCTGACTATTAGGTAATGAAGGACTCAATTCCATGCTTCTTTAAGTCTTCTTTTACCTTTTCGGCTCTCCACTTCTCGCTGAAAGCCCCCACCTGAACTTTATAGAGGTTGTCTATGAGCCTAACTTGGGCATTCTGGTACCCGGCTAGGAGTGGATCAGGCAGAGCTCTTATCTGAGCCTGCAGATTTTCGGCCCTCCATTTGTCCTTAAATGCCCCAACCTGTACTCTATAGAGGGTCTTAGCGTTCGGGTCGATAACGGTTCTCTGATCGCCCCAAACCGCAAGGTAGATTACAAGCGGCCATCTAGGCGCCTCTATAACGAGTTCCCTAGAGATAAGGCAACAGCTCTGGCCGCCATCAAGTGCTATGGAGTCCTCGCATCTCTGTGCTATCATGAGAGACTGCAGCTGCTCCATAGTATAGGTCTCGCTCTGGCGACAGACCAAAGCTATGAATTCTCCAGTCTCCGTAAACCCTATGGCGTTGCGTGGTCTTGAGCCGGCAGTCTCCTTAGGATAATCAAGGTCGACAGGCTCGCCGTTCTTTACCATCGGTATACAAGAGATGAAGTTGGCATACTTGTCGAGATTAGGTGTGAGCTTCATCCTAGTGTCTCCGGGATTCCAGCCATAACCATCGAGTATGTACTCATAGCTTAGAGTTACACCATCCTGTTTAAGGTTCTGGCAAGGTTCCCGAGTAGTCATGTTGAAGAACTGACCGTTGATAAGTAAGTCGCAGCCGAGTTCGTTAAAGATCTGGGCTGGCTTCTTATAGGGGTACTTGTCAACATAGACTGCGAACTTCCTGGGCTTTCCGATCTTATAGATCATACTCGTACCTCCTTACCTCCAGTTTAGATAGTCTTCGGGGATTGCGTAATACTGGGGTATAAACGTCGGGCTAAACCAGATAACTGTACCAGTCTCGTCAATCTCGAAATCAACGATCCAGCCTCCAGTATGAGCCGCGATCGATTTACCTTTCATGAAGGGTGTCTGTGCACAGGTTGTACCGGCCTGCAGGCAATGAATGTTACGGTAGAAAATATACTCAGCTTTGTGGTAGTGGCCGACTAGGAGTATCTTTGGCTTCTCCCCACCAGACATGGCATCTATCATCTTCTGAGACTTATACGATATGGCATAAGCTGCACCGTCCCATGGATGTCGGAGCTCCATATGGCAGCCGGGGGCAAGCTCAACGATGGCGCAATCTCTGCCTAGGAATATCATGTCCGACCTCTTGCTGGCTATCATCTCGCCAATATCTACTCCACTTCTTTTCATATGGGAGGCATCGTGGTTGCCTGTTATGAAGTAAGTGGTGGCGCCTTCGATTTGAGGGTAGACTCGACAGATCTCGTTTACATGCTCTGTTGTTCCCTGGGTGTAGCACTCATATTTATGCCCCGCCCTCATTTCCTCGCCTTCATCAATATCTCCAATATTAAAAAAGTCTCTAACCCCCAGGCTATACGCCAGTTGGTAGAAACGATGAAGGAAGGTTATCTGAGTATACTTACTGTTAATGTGGTTATCCGACACTACTCCTATTCGGAATCTTTTGGCTCCACCAAACAAGGGTTTGAACAGCGTGGGATTTAGGTTCTGAGTAACCGGGACTCCTTTGGGCTTGGGCTCCTTGGGCTCCTTGGGCTCCTTGGGGTCTTTAGCTTTCTTATGCACAGTCCCTATCTCCCCCAGTAGCAGGTCCACTAGGGCTCTAAGTGCTTGATCCGGGTCGTCATCAATAAAGTCAGGGGCTAATTCCCTAGGGATCAAGCCTGTCCCTAATATCCTTTCTATTCTCTCTTTATCTTCTGGTTTCATTGCCTTACCTCCCTAGTTAGTAGTATAATGGGGGAGTTAAAACCTGTGGCCTGGCACAACTACACTTCTACTCCTAAATTATATGCGATTGGCAACGTAATAGTTAATATGAGATTTTCTAGATAATGCCAGTTAGGGCGTACAATTGTTCCAAATCAGGAGGAGACTAGGAAATATACACGCGCACGATATTATAAGAGGTATAGTTGTAAATACCCCGGGGGCGGGGACTATCCAGTCTCTAACGCTGAGTTATCTCCTTTATTTTTGGGCTAGGAAAAGTACAAGGCTTGGTCTAACTATTTTTATTCTACCCATTTGCGCGAGCTTTAAATAGGCTTCATTTGCCTTGAAGCAGCCTTTTATACACGAGCCGCTATTTATTTTCTTACTGGACTATGCTATAATAAGGGCGTTAAGATTAGTTGGCAAAAAATTCTAGGAATATGATGTGGTGGCGCGCCCTATCAGATATGCCTATTAGAGTATAAGAATATAATATATAACAGGGAATGGGGAGGCGATGGGGATTTAGTTTCACGTAGATTGGTACTCCAGATAGACTCGACTTCTAGTGCTTCAAGTGCTTCAAGTAAACTTGGGCTTCCAGGCTTCCCTTTAAAAAGGCTTCAAATATACTACGCACTCTCCCCTGGATTGGCTTCTGAATTTTGAATACCTGGGCTTCTCGAAAACTAGTTTATGTGAATTGGTACCCTTTAAAAGACAACCCTTTAAAAGTCAGAAATTGGTACCCTACACTTATTAAATCAGACAACCCTTTAAAAGTCAGAAATTGGTACCCTACACTTATTAAATCAGACAACCCTTTAAAAGTCAGACAACCCTTTAAAAGTCAGAAATTGGTACCCCCAGGTCTGGGCAGCTAATTAAGGGAAATCATAAAATAGGGTATTCAATAATTCAGACCCCCACCCGGTAGGCAATTTTATATGTATACTCGTATAAGGGACCCGGGTGGTCTAGTTCTAGAAGGGAGATATGACTATGAACAACACACTCAACAATACTAGAGTAAGAGGCTTCTAGGAGGTTGAGCCTATCAGCCTCCTTCCATAGCCGAAAAGGCTACAAATATTAGGCTGACAACCTACTGTCGAAAGGAGAATGTATCATGATTACCAAAGAAAGCCTCGCAGAGATCCAGAAGGCAACTAGGAGAAGAGGGCCCAAGATCACCAAGCTCCTCCTCGCTCTCGGCATTATCATAGCTGCCTATGTGGCAAGACCCTACAGCGATACCCTCTGCTCCTACCTGATCGGTATTGGGGTAACCCTGACGATCTTCGGTATCAAAGACCTCAACATCCAGTAAGACAAACTATATTGTACAAAAGGAAAGGAGATAATAAAGATGAAGAGAACAAGGAAGAACGGTCCAGTTATCACCTACAAGTTCAAGAGTCCTGAGATGAGAGACCTCTACGACCGAGGAAAGATTAGCTTTGAAGAAGCTACGTACAGAGTCGAACCAGAGCCCTTCATGACCCCCCTCATAACTTCCCAAGTTGTGAAGATTAAGACTCACCTCAAGAACTATGTCTATCCTGAAGCCTTCAACCCTGACGCAAGAAGGTTCCTAGTCATAAATCTGAAGACTGGAGCGGCATACACCAAGAGGTACTTCTACACCTACCAGCTGCTTGAGCTGGTCTCTGATACCGCTAGAACTCACGTCTTCATCACTAATGCAGAAGTATAACAAGTAGACTGACCCTCTTAAGGCTTCCTAGGGAGTCTGAGCCTATCAGGCTCCCTTCCAAGGCCATAAGGCCTAAATAATATTAGGGTAGCGACCTACCGCTAGAAAGGAGAATTATCATGACAGTAACAAGAAATTCTGATGGCACAGTAACCCTAATCATGAGCGAGGAAGATGCAAGGAACTTGGTGTATGTCGCCGACGATATGGCGGAAGTCTATGAGGAGGCTGCTTACAACTCCAAAGTGGAATATGGGGATGACCCTACATTTCTGCAGTCTGTAGCGCATACCCTAACCGAAATAGCAGAAGTTCTGTTTAGCGTGATAGGTGAAGAATGAGGACCTACCCTACTGAGACTGAGGGTCCAAGGTTAGCAAGGCGGAGTAATCCGCCTCTAACCTATGTCTTGGGATCAGCCGTAATTGGTCTCATCTCACCCGCAAGGGACAACTATGTAAGGAGGACTAACAATGAACCACTACAACAACAAGTATGACCAGCACAGCCGCGAACACTCTCTCAGATGCCAAATTGGAGCATGCAGGGGTTGGATCCGCATCTATACTGAGCGTGGCGATGATGCCAATGTGCAGAAGTATAACAAGTAGACTGATACTCTTAAGGCTTCCTAGGGAGTCTGAGCCTATCAGGCTCCCTTCCAAGGCCATAAGGCCTAAATAATATTAGGGTAGCGACCTACCGCTAGAAAGGAAGATCATTATGATGAAGAACCTCAGAACAGAACTCAGAAAGGCCCAGAACGATGTCCGTGTAGCCGAGAACAAGTATCTCGAGCTCAGAGACGCAAAGAGCAATGGCTGCTGTGCACACATGGATCTGATCGAAGTATTAAACTATGACCATCAGATACTTCGGGCATTCAACGAGCTCATGGAAGCTAGAGAAAGAGAAGACGTTCTCACCGACCGCCTCATCCAGGCTAAGAGAAGACTTGAGAATCCAGTTATCGAGAGAATCAACCGCTGGACCAACTTCTACGACGACCAGCTTGACTACCTACCGGCAATCACTGATAGGGCAATTGAGGGACTCGAGGATGGAGACCTTGATGAAGAGCTCGCTCTTCTGGAGCTGAGATGGAGACTTGAGTATCAGGAGCCTCTGGCCCTCGAGGATCTTCAGAGGATACTCGATATGATTGAGGTCTGGGAGCATGGCTGCTACAACGAGGAGAGGGTGTTCCACATCAGAGAGATGCTCTATAGGCTGGTCAAGGAGGAGACCGGAACGATAGAAGAGTAGTAGTTATACTATAAGGATGCTGGGTGTAGTTCTCTATACCCCGCCCCTTATACTTAAGCTTCTGGAGGGTTGAGCTTATCAGCCCTCCTCCAGGCCCAAAGGGCCCAAATAATATTAGGCTGGCAACCTACTGCCGGAAGGAGAATTATCATGACAAAGAACATCAACAACACCAACAGCAAGAAGAGCCTCAACAGCAATCTCAACAACCCTACCAACAATACTAAGAAGGAGGAAACAGTAATGAACAACACCAACAGCAAGAAGAGCCTCAACAGCAATCTCAACAACACTACCAACAACACTACCAACAACACTAAGAAGGAGGAAACAGTAATGAACAATGTCAACGTCACCAACGAGGCCCTCGAGAAGGCCAACCAGATCCAGGAGCTCCTGAACAAAGGTTACTCACTGGCTCAGGCTATCACTCTCGTAGGCGTAGCAACTCACAACACGACAACTAAGAGAGACACAATCGAGTTCCTTAAGACCTGCAACGACATCTCCGAAGTCCGTCGCCTCAGGAAGATAGCCTATGCGAAGATCAGCAAGAGCGCAGGCAAGGCGGATGCGATAGCTCGCTACCAGAAGGAGATCGAGGCAGCAGACCGGAGACTCAATGAGCTCATGGCTGATGTCTATTCCGCAGCTACACCCTGGAAGAGGGCCATGGAGCTAGGAATGGATGCCGATGGTGCCTTCAACATCTTCCTGCAGGACTACAAGGAGCAGGTAGACAAGTCCGCTGAGAGTATCGCCAAGACTCTCAAGCTCACCAATGCGGCCTTCAAGACAGAGGTTAACTCCATGAAGTCAGAGCTCGTGGACATTCCTGAAGAACTCCTCGAGTCCGCTGGAAAGAGAGTCCGGAACAATGATATGCAGGTAGTCACCGTACTGAAGAGAGCTGCATTCATTCGTAAGCATTCGGCTAAGTAACACCTCAGCTCTACCCCGCCCCTATTATTTACAGAGATAATCGCAGCTGTGAGATGACGCTGCACATTGAGAGACTACACTGAATAGATACTATACTAAATAATTTAAGGAGGAACTGATTATGTTCGTTAAGAGAATGTATGGTAACAAGGAAATGTACAACATCACCCTGGACAAGGAACGACTCGAGCTTCTTAGAGAGGCCCTTGATCATGTAGTAGAAAACCTCCGGGAAGTATTCGATAGAGAAGACATCGACTCTGATGTTTTCGGCCATCTCCTCGAGGTCTCGTTCACAGCTAAGGAACTCCTGGGCGCCATAGACAGAGAGGCTCACATCCCCGGAAGGCAGATACAGGTAGCCGTTTACAATGGGGATAAGAGTACCGCTAAGCTATCAATTGTGGAGAACTTCTTCACCTACGAAGAGGTTCTCGATCTCGCGGGATTTGACCGAGATATTCATGGAGCGGATCTCGACAATGGGGACGTCATGAGCCAGTTCTATGAAGGGGTAGAACGTGCCTATGACCAGATCAAAGACAGACTCGAGTGGGTCTATGTCAACAGAGAGATCTTAGGACGGCTGCTGGATGGTGAGTATGTCGATAACTATATCGTAAAGCTGAAGGAATAGGCAGAGTATAAAAGCCTATCTGCCCGCATATAATAAGGGCACAAAGGAGGTGATTAAATGCCTAGGAGGGGTAATAGATACTTCACCCTGGTAAAAGGAGCAGAAAAGGCGATGGAGGCCTTCAAATTGGAAATCGCTAGAGATCTGGGTTACGACGTGGATCTAGAGAACAACGAAGACTTCTATCGTAAGCTCACCACCGAACAGGTGGGGCAGATAGGCGGTGAAATGGTCCGTCGTATCCAAGCGGCCGGCGAGAAAGCAATCATGGATCGTTTCAAGTCTGGTGCCGAACGTCTCATGCCGGATGTTCCTGGTATACAGGACGTCCGTAATGTGACTAATACGGGTAGAATACCCATGTAGCTTCCTTGAGGGTCTGAGCTTTATCAGGCCCTCATCCATCGGGCCTAAGGAGGTGATGCCTATGAGGGTATGAGGGTCCGTTACAACTGAATAACCTTTAAGTATGCCTGAAGGACTTTAAGTCCGAAGTAGGAGGGGCCGACCTGCGCCCTGACGCCGGTCAACGGGCTCTACTGTAGGGGCCAAGGGGGCGGGCTGGCCGGTCGGGGATGGGGAAATGGAAGCTTTTTCCGAAATTTTTTCGGCTTCGGAATGAGAAGGCGAGACTGAGATACCGATTAGTTGTGTAACGAGGCTAGGGATATGGCCGCCGTTAGACCCCCCCCCATACATTTTTACCGGAGGAAAATTTTTCCGTTCGATATTACCAAGAGCCGACCAGGACATTCTCTCTTTTGGGGGATTGACAACAGGCGTCTGATTGTGATAAAATGTACATACAAAAGGAGGATAATACAAGACCCCCCGGGTCCGTACCTCCCAAAATATTAAGGGTGACGTCCAACCGTCAGGAGGAATGCACAAATGAAAGAGAACAAGAAGACTGTAGTGGAGACTACAACCGAGGTTACTGTGGATGCCCAGGCCATGGAAGCCGCTGCCCGTATCGAGGAGCTCCTCAAAGAGGGTAAGACCCTTGCCGAGGCTCTCCAGATGGTAATGCCTAAGGCCAAGGCGCAGAGAACGGTCGTCGACCGTGTGGCTCTCATACGGGAGATGACTAACCCGGAGGAGATCAGAGCCGCCAGGAAGATCGCCTATGCGAAGAAGTCCAAGTCGAAGGACAAGCCGGACGCCCTCGCCAGGTACCAGGCAGAGATCGATGCAGCCACCGAGAGGCTGAACGAGATCATTGCCCTCATCAACTCGAGTGAGTGCCCCTGGAAGAAAGCCCTCGAACTCGGTGAGACCCCTGATGGAGCTCTCCAGTACTGGATCGGTGACACTGAGATCGCCGTCAACGAGAAGCTCCAGGAGCTCATGACCGGAGTTACCAAGGCCGGTATCAAGACCTTCGTCAACGAGACCAAGCTCGACAACTTCGACTTCGTACCGTCCGAACTCGTCGAGTCCTTCAAGAACCGTATTAAGAACAACGACCAGAGGGCTCGTACCCTGGCTCAGAAGATGCAGGCCATTAAGGATCTCGAGTCCGGCGCCCGCAAAGCTCCCGTTAAGGAAGTAGTGTCTGCCTAAGGCAGGCACTACTTCTTTTAGCCCTTGATACAGGGAGCCTGACTTAAAGCCTCCTTCCTTATTCTCCTTTCATATAGCCATAAACGGGCTCCCTATATGAGGGGCTAACCCTCGAGAATAGGCTGGCACCCTACTGCCGGAGGTACTAAAGATGGACCAAACAGCCACTAGACATACCTACGGGGAGTATCTCAACTCCAAAGCCCTCAGACTGGTTTCAGACTACACCGAGCTCTTCGCCTCGAGTGGTCTGACCATCAAGAGGACCAACTTAGACTACACGGTAGTCGATACATACGGGTTCTTTGGAGCCAAAGGGGAGCATCTGATCTCCGTAGAGCTCGTACTCAGCTCAGGCAACTACTACATCCACCCGAGCGACCTGCCGAAGTTCGAGGAACTGGCCTCAACGGTCTTAGCTTGGAACGAGGAGGTGCTCGATGATGTCGACTTCTAGCCTGAAGTCTGCTAGGGATAAGCTAGGAGATATCAGAGCTGTCCTCTATGATGTTAGCTCTGACTTCGGATCGCTTCCCACCTACGAGCTTCTCCGGAAGTTCAAGAGCGCCGGAGCTTATGCTCCAAGCCCTGTCGATGAACCTATCCACTGGGCATTCAATCAAACTCGCATAGCCTACGCCGAGCTCTACTGGATGCTCGATAGAGAGGGCGAGACAAGGGAGGAGGTGGCAACAGCTACCGACTATGTCCATCTCGCAGTCTCTGACTTCAATGGCCTGTTAGGTTTCCAGGTCAGCGAGGACGAGGATGAGGCCACACAGCTTGAGCAGCTCAAGGATGACCTCGATACCGTTATTGAGAACATAGAGTCAGCCCTGGAACTATTGGGAGGACTCAAATGAGAGGGCCGGGGGATGAAAGAGAGTTGGATGTAGTTACATCACAGTGCTACATCTCCTCCTAATCCCCCTCCCCTTTATTTCTCAGAAGGCACGCACACACGACGACCACATAATCACCAAAGAGGAATTCAATCGGGACTACAGGCTCGATCGGATAAAACTACTATATGAAAGGAGAACAGATTATGTTCAAGGAAGACAGACCTAATTTCGAATGCAACGGCGAATGCAATGGATGCCCCATAGACCAATGTCCGGTACCCTTTAGATCCTCTCACTCAGTCGAGATGGAAATAGAGGACGGACCTATCCCAGACTTTATCCGCCAGCTCCTTATGGGAGCCAAGGACGAGGATGAAAATCCCAAGACCAGGCACATGGACGCCCCAGACATAGTCGCCAAGGCCAAAGCAGCAGCCGCCAACTACAACAAGACTGAGACCTTCCACTCAGGAGATCTCCTAGTCTACAAAGAGGGACTGGCCCTTGGTCAAGTTGGAAGACACGTCCCTGTCGTCTTCTTGGAGTACTTACCTGAAGAGGTCCTCTGTAGAGAGGTCGAAGCCGGGACCCCTATGTACCTCGAACCTCTCGACATGAGGATCATCACCGGGTATGACCAGGACCTTGGTATATTCCTCATCCACTCAGCCAATTCCAAGCGCTTCACCAAGTATACTAGGAAATAAGGAGGCCGGGCTATGAATCTGACCACTACGACAATTCAGGAGGCTCTCGATTCTGCTGTCCGAGAGCAGACGGAGAAGGACTTCAGAGCAGCCCTGAACGAGGTCCTCAATATACTCCAACCATTCTTTCATCCACTCTCTAGCCCTTCGGAGATACAGGCAGCCGAGGCCCTACTCAAGGAGCTCTTCTGCGTTGACTCCTGTGGCAACCTTAGGGTCTGCACCAAGGCCAGGGTTCCTGAGGCCCATGTGAAGTACCGCCAGTCAAGGGCCTCGACTTTCTTCCTCGCCAAGTTCTCTGATGGCCTGTCCAAGCACCTGTCATTCATAGTGGACCTTACCGAGGATCCGGTATTCAATAAGGCTATACAAAAGATCAAGGCCAGTCTACCTAGGAACGGTCCCAACGACTAACACAGATTAAGGAGTGATCAGTATGGATGCCAAGACTATTCAGGACAGACTGAATGAGACCGTCAGGTACAGGGCTCAAGCTGAGTTCACTGAGGCCCTGCAGGAGGTTCACAGGATCCTCCGACCCTTCTTCGCACCAATCCAGAACTCGGACTATCGGGATGAGAAGTCCGAGGAGGAAGTGATAAGGACACTCAGTAGTCTGTTCTACTACGACGACTACTACCACATGGTCTGCACCAACACCAAGTTACCGGTACCTGGGGTCTATGTCAGGAAAAGGCAGTCCCAAGTCAGCGAGGAGTTCTGGGAATCTATGAATCTGATCTTCGGCCAGATCGATGACCCTGATGAGCTCTTCAGTAAAGCCAGACACATAAGAGACCTCATGGACAAGGCAGACTTTATCTACAGGAGGTTCGAGGAAGAAACTGAGACTGAGACTGAGGTTGATCCGGATGACTGAGCCAGACTCTACGATCCGCTTTGAGGTCAAGCCAGCGACTATCCCAGTACAAAGGATAGAGGCTGAAGGAGGTGCCAGTAAGGACCTGTTCCTTAAGGACGAGGAAGCTCAAACTCCTAGCCGATACTAACCAGCTAACTCCCGAAGGATATGAATAGGTTGACAGTAGAAGAACCTGAGTCATCAAGGCTCAGGTTCTTCTATGGGCCGGCAGCCGGTCGGGGACCTTGAAATTGGTCCTTATTCCGAAGCATTTTATAGGCACCGGGTATGATAGATCTCAAGGGCACAGATGATGCTCTGGCACTGTTAGACCAGGGCAGATAGGTTCTGGCACTGTTAGATCAGGGCAGATAGGTTCTGGTATTCTCTACTCCTTACACCCAAATTTTACTACACACTACCCGATTTTGGATAGGAGGGGAGGGGGCCGGCCAAGCGGAGGGCTGTTTCCTTA
>Ga0134099_1003053_pt1 | contig 12832 bp, 11 predicted proteins | sample 10_taG_2_FD_105482 | JGI IMG/M metagenome (GOLD analysis project Ga0134099, IMG submission 105482) | Switchgrass degrading microbial communities from high solid loading bioreactors in New Hampshire, USA - 10_41_5_180_A2 metaG | ecosystem: Engineered > Bioreactor > Semi-continuous > Anaerobic >...
GAGCATATATGCGATCGCGGATCTGCATCTTTCCTTTTCCTCCGAGAAGCCCATGGATGTATACGGGGGAGAATGGATCAATCATACTGCGAAGGTTAAAGCCTTCTGGGAAAAATTGATTTCGGACGACGATACGGTGATTATCATAGGAGACAGTTCCTGGGCTTTGCGGCTTGCCGAGGCCATGACTGATCTTACGTGGATCAGCAAGCTTCCGGGAAAGAAGGTTTTCATCAAAGGCAATCACGATCTATGGTGGAATTCCGTTGCAAAATTAAACGCATTGTTTGAGAACATGTTTTTCCTGCAGAATAGCTTTTATGAAGCGGAAGGGTATGCCATCTGCGGTTCCCGCGGCTGGGCCTGCCCCGGGGACGATGATTTCACCGAGCAGGACGAAAAGATCTATCGTCGTGAACTGGGAAGGCTGAGGCTTTCCCTTGAGAGCGCGGCAAAAGCCGGATACGGGAAAAAGGCCGACGCGGACGCGGGCGGCCCCGGACGCCGGGGGGGGATCATCGGCGCGATCCATTTCCCTCCGGCAAGCGACATTTTGCGCACATCCGGATTTATAGACCTCTTTGAGGAGTACGGCGCGGAAAAGGTACTTTACGGGCATCTGCACGGAAAGGATGCATACGGAAGCGGTATAAAGGGAATCAGGAACAATATAGAATATATACTTACATCGGTGGACTATCTGAAATGCGTGCCATATAAGGTGCTGTAAGGAGGGCGGACAGGTGAAAAGAGTCGTTTTGATCGTTATGGACAGCCTGGGAATCGGGGCGCTTCAGGACGCGGAACAATACGGGGATGCGGGGGTGCATACCCTGGATCATATTGCCGGTTCCGTACAGGATCTAAAAATACCCAATCTTATAAAGCTAGGACTTGGAAATATCGACGGCGTGACGAGGGTCGCCCGGGAAAGCAGCCCGCGTGGAGCTTACGGCAGGCTGGCGGAAATGTCAAAGGGAAAGGATACCATTACCGGCCACTGGGAAATCGCGGGCCTGTATACCGAAACTCCGTTTCGGACGTTCAAAGAATTTCCGAAGGACTTCATGGAAGCCTTTGAAAAGGCCATTGGAATCGGCACGCTGGGAAACTATGCGGCCTCGGGCACGGAGATCATCGAAACCCTGGGACCGGAGCATGAGAAGACCGGAAAACCCATTGTCTATACCTCCGCCGACAGCGTCTTCCAGATCGCGGCAAACACTTCCGTGATCCCGCTTGAGGAGTTGTACCGGATCTGTGAGATCGCGCGGGAGATGCTGGTGGGAGACCTCCAGGTGGGACGCGTCATTGCGCGGCCGTATATCATCGAAGGCGGAAAGCGCGTCAGGACCGCCGACCGGAAGGATTATGCGGTATCCCCGAGCGGGAAGTCCGTCCTGGACCATATCCGGGAGGCGGGCAAGGTCGTCTATTCTGTGGGGAAAATCCGGGATATCTTCAACGGACAGGGCGTCAGCATTTCCGTGCATACCGAAAGCAATATGGACGGGGTCGATAAGACGCTGCAAGCGATGTACGCCGATTTTGAAGGCCTGATTTTTGTCAATCTCGTGGATTTTGATTCGAAATACGGACACCGCCGGGATCCGGAAGGCTACGGAAGGGCTCTGGAGGATTTCGACGGGAGGCTGCCGGAAATTATGACGGCGTTGAAGCCGGAGGATATCCTGATCCTGTGCGCAGACCACGGCAACGATCCCGAGCATGCGGGAACGGACCATACAAGGGAATATGTTCCGGTTCTGCTGTACGGCGACAGCGTTAAACCGGGCGTCAACCTGGGCACCAGGAAAAGCTTTGCCGATATCGGCGCCACCGTCGCGGAATACTTGTCTGTCCAAAAGGCTCAGATCGGCGAGAGTTTTCTCGATCAGATCCTGATCGGGCGGTAAGCGCATTCTATGGGGGCGAAATCGTATGAATATGTATGATATTATTTACAAAAAAAGGGAAGGCGGAACGCTGACCGCGGAGGAAATCGAGTTCTTCGTTAACGGCTACACCAAGGGAAACATTCCCGATTATCAGGCCTCCGCGCTGCTGATGGCCATTTATTTCCGGAAAATGAACAAGGAGGAGACCTTTGCGCTGACAAAGGCGATGAAGCATTCCGGCGATGTCGTGGACCTTTCCGGAATTTCCGGCATCAAGGTCGACAAGCACAGCACGGGAGGCGTAGGAGATAAGACGACGCTCGTCGTAGGCCCGCTGGCGGCCGCCTGCGGCGTTCCTATTGCCAAAATGTCCGGAAGGGGACTTGGCTTTACCGGAGGTACGGTAGACAAGATGGAATCCATCCCGGGATTCAGGACCGCACTGGAAGCGGAAGAGTTTATTTCCCTGGTGAACCGGGTAGGCCTGTCGGTAATCGGTCAGACGGCTCATATTGCGCCGGCGGATAAGAAGCTGTATGCGCTGCGGGACGTGACGGCCACCGTGGATAACCTCAGTCTGATCACCTCCAGCATCATGAGCAAGAAGCTCGCCTCCGGCAGCGACGCCATCGTACTGGACGTAAAGTGCGGCAGGGGCGCCTTTATGGAGCGCCTTGAAGATGCCTGCGCCCTGGGCGAGATGATGGTGGAGATCGGAAAGGCGGACGGGAAAAAGACAATTGCCGTTATTACGGATATGAACCAACCCCTGGGACTTGCCGTCGGCAACAGCCTGGAAGTAATCGAGGCCATAGAAACCCTGAAAGGGAAAGGCCCTGAAGATATTACGGAGCTGTCGCTGACTCTGGCGTCCTACATGATCTATGCGGGTGAAAAGGCGGCTTCGCCCGAGGAAGGGCGGCAAAAGGCGGAGCAGGCGTTGAAAAGCGGCGCGGCGCTCCGGAAGCTTGCCGAATTCATAAGCGGCCAGGGCGGTAACGCCGATGTGATCAACGATTATAGCCTGTTCCCGAAACCGGCCAGCATCAGGGAGATCTATTCCGCCGAGGAAGGCTACATTGGGGCCGTCGACGCAAGAACGATAGGGCTTGCATCCCAGCATTCGGGAGCGGGCAGGGCGACCAAGGAGGACAGCATAGACCTTTCCGCCGGGATCATGCTCAACAAAAAAACGGGAGATCCCGTACAAAATGGAGAGCTGCTGGCGACGGTCTTCGGAAATGATCCGGCTCGTGTCGAACAGGGGGCAAAGGAGGCCGCGGCCGCGTTCCGGATACAGGACTGCAGGCCGGAAAAGGGCGCGCTTGTGAAAAAGGTGATCCAATGATAAGAAAAGCGCTTGCGATTCCGGGGGAAACGGGTTGCTTCTAAACCGGAAATAGTCAAGGATCGAAGTGGGCAAGATACGGTTATTGCGTATCAAGCCCTTTTTTTCTGCCTAGGATAAACAGGCTGGCATATGAAACGCTATTCTGAGACATAATACCATCGGAATTAAAATCAACCTGTTTCAGGAGGTAGGAAATGAAAGGGGAAAAAGATTTGCAGCGGCTCGAAAAGCAGCTGACCGGTTTTCAGGCCCCGCATACGTATGCGATTATATTTTTCGTTATTCTTGCAATGTGGCTGTTGACCTTTATAGTACCGGCAGGGAAGTTTTCAACGCACGATATCGAGTTTATCGACGCAAGCGGAAATGTAAAGACAAGAACCGTGCTGATCCCGGAAACCTTCCGGTATGCATATAACTTTGATCTGGAAGCTCTGGACAGCGCTTTGACGGATCTGAGCAAGGATGAGGCGAAGCTGCAGGAAATCGGCGTCGATCAGGCGGCGCTGAATGATTTCCTGGCTTCGGACCCTTCGGGCTGGTCGCAGTCCGAACTGGACGAGATTGGACTGAGTGAACCGGTGCTCTATGACCTGTACGGAGAAACGATCTATGATACGAGCCGTAAACTGCGCAACACCGCCACCTTATGGGGCACGGACGACTTCGGCGGCTTCGGAGTCTTGAATTATCTCTTTGAAGGTCTGGTCACCGGTGATAAATACGGTTCCGCCGTGGGAATTGTTGCATTGATTCTGGTTGTGGGTGGCGCCTTCGGAATCATTATGCGGACCGGCGCGGTAGAGGCCGGAATCTATGCTTTCATTCGGAGATCGAAGGGAATCGAGCGGTTCTCTCTGCCGGTTCTCTTTTTCCTGTTTGCTTTGGGAGGCGCCACCTTCGGCATGTCCGAGGAATGCATCCCTTTCGCCATGGTTATGGTTCCCTTTGTCATCGCTATGGGTTATGATTCCATTGTGGCGATAACCGTAACCTTTGTCGCAGCCCAGGTTGGAAACGCGACCTCATGGATGAATCCCTTCGGAGTTGCCATTGCCCAGGGGATAGCGGGAATTCCGGTCCTGTCCGGAGCCCCTTTCCGCATCGTCATGTTTATCGTCATTACGGCTGCGTCTGCCGGATACATGATGTTTTATGCGGAAAGGATCAGAAAGAACCCGCAGCTTTCCGCGGTCTATGAAATGGATGCGTATTTTAGAAATAAAATCGCGGAGGAGAAAGAAGACGTTCACAGCGAATTCAAACTCGGCCATAAGCTGGTTTTGCTGGATATGGCGGTAGTGCTGGTCTGGATCGTCTGGGGCGTTACACAAAAGGGATATTACATTCCGGAGATTGCGTCCCAATTCTTCGTCATGGGGTTTGTCGCAGGAGTTATCGGCATCATATTCAAACTGAACGGGATGACGGTCAATGAAATGGCGTCCGCTTTCCAGAGCGGTGTGGCGGACCTGGCCGGCACCGCAGTGGTCGTTGGTATGGCAAAGGGCATCCTGCTGGTACTCGGAGGTTCCGACGCAACGGTCGCTTCCTCGCTGAACACGATCCTGTACGGTATGGGTATCGCCATCGGGGGCTTGCCGGTGGTGGTCACCGGCTGGCTCATGTATGTGTTTCAGAGCCTCTTCAACCTGGTCGTTACTTCGAATTCGGGACAGGCGGCGCTGACCATGCCGATCATGGCTCCGCTTTCCGATATTGTCGGCGTATCGAGACAGGTCGCGGTATTGGCATATCAGCTGGGTTCCGGCTTTGTAGACGCCTTTACTCCCTGTTCGGCAAGCCTCCTGGGCGTACTCGGCGTCGCGAGGATCAACTGGATGAAATGGGCGAAGTTCCAGGTTAAAATGCAGGGTTTCCTGTTCGCTTTAGGAACCATCTTTATGATCATAGCGGTTTCAATTGATTTTTCCTAATGACTTGAACGGAACTGCAAGTGTAAAAAATCAATCTTAATTATGATTAGGAGATAGAGATGATCACAATTGTCAGAAATGCTGAGCTTTATAAACCGGATTATGCAGGGAAAAAGGACGTCCTGCTGATCGGTGGGAAAATCGGCGCTGTGGAGAATGAAATCGATATTAAGATTGATGGCGCCTCCGGACTGGTAAACGAGATAGACGCCACCGGTATGATCATGACGCCGGGATTCATCGACTCCCATACCCATATGACGGGAGGCGGAGGGGAGGGCGGTTATAAGACAAGGACACCGGAAGCTTCTCTGACCGACTACACCATGGCCGGGGTTACGACCGCGGTGGGATGCCTCGGCACCGACGGCGTTACAAGAAGTATGATATCCCTGCTGGCAAAAGCGAAAGGGCTGGATGAGGAAGGGCTGAACACATTTATTTATTCCGGTTCTTACCGGGTTCCCATCGTTACGATCACCGGCGAGGTGATGAAAGATCTTCTGGTGGTGGATAAAGTGATCGGGGTCGGGGAAATCGCGCTGTCGGATCACCGTTCTTCCCAGGTCACCCAGGAAGAACTCAACAAACTGGCCGCCGACGCCAGGGTGGGAGGCATGCTTTCCGGAAAGGCCGGGATCCTGAACATTCACCTTGGTGACGGGAAAGGGATGCTTGGGATGATTCTGAATGCAGTTGAAAAGGCGGAGATACCTTTTACTCAGTTCCTTCCCACCCATATAAACAGAAACAGGGAACTGTTCGAAGAAGGCATCCGGTATGCGAAGGCCGGAGGGTATATCGATTTAACCGCAAGCAGCGATCCTGTCTTCTGGGAAGAGGAATACGGAGAGGTTCGGGTCAGCAAAGGCCTGAAAAGGCTGCTTGAAGAAAATGTACCCGCCGATCGCGTTACTTTTTCTTCCGATGCGCAGGGAAGCCTGCCTTTATTCAATGATAAGAAGGAGTTTATCGGGCTTGGCGTCGGGAGCCCGGCTTGCCTGTTGAGCGAGATACAAAACTGTGTGCTGGAACAGAAGATTACGCTGGAGACGGCACTTCGCGCCGTTACCGTCAATCCCGCACACATCCTGAAGCTCTCGTCTAAAGGGCGGATTGAAGCGGGTTATGACGCGGACCTGTGCCTGCTTAGGAAAGGCACGCTGCAGCTGGATACGGTGATCTGCAGAGGCAGAAAAATGGTGTCCGGCGGGAAGCCTTCCGTTTACGGAACTTTCAATAAAAAGCCTTGCTGAAACGGACAAGCCTGTTGAAAATTGTCATAAAACCTCTAAAACGTCCATATCTTATAGCGTGGGAAATACCGCCGCGACGGGGCGAGTATTTCCGCATGGATAAGATCGATGCGAAGGAGGTTTTTGTGTTGTTATATAGAAAAATAGCATTCCTTCTTGCCGTGTGCCTTATTTTAGCAATGGTTCCGCATGCGGTCAGTGCGGAAAGCGACGTCCCGGTCCGGATTATTTCCAGCGCGGAAGAAATCGTGCCGGCATCGCTGCCGTACGCAATAACCGGCGGCGCAATCGGGATGGATGTGGACGCAAAATCAGCCATTTTGATCGATGCGGCCACAGGAACGGTACTGTATGAAAAGAATCCCCACGACCGGCTTCCTCCCGCCAGCGTGACAAAGGTAATGACGATGCTGCTGATCATGGAGGCCGTCGATAGGGGACAGCTGTCCCTGGACGACAAGGTTACAATCAGTGAAAGGGCGGCCAGCATGGGAGGCAGCCAGATGTATATGGAACCGGGAGAACAGCATACGCTGGAAACCCTGATGATTGGAATCGCCATAGCCAGCGCCAACGACGCCTGCGTCGCTGCGGCGGAACATCATTCGGGGTCGGTGGAGATCTTTGTGGAGAACATGAACAAAAGGGCCGCGGAGCTGGGCATGAAGAATACCCACTTTGTCAATACGAACGGGCTGCCGGTAGCCGATCACTATACCAGCGCATATGATATAGCATTAATGTCAAAAGAATTGGTAAAGCATGAGAAGATTCGGGATTGGTTCAGCATCTGGATGACGAATGTAACGGTAGGCCTTCCCAACAAAAAGCAGACCGAACTGGGTCTGACCAACACCAACAGGCTGATTAGAACCTATCCGGGGGCGAACGGAATCAAAACCGGCTTTACACAGGAAGCCGGGTACTGTCTGTCCGCGTCGGCCACAAGGGGAGACCTGACCCTGATTGCCGTTATTATGGGAAGCCCCAAGTCACAGACAAGATTTGCCGAGGCGGCAAAACTGCTTGACTATGGGTTTGCAAATTTCGATTCGGTGAAATTGGCCGAAAAAGGCGAGCCATTGGGAATGGTGGTCATTGAAAAAGGGATGCCCAATCTGATAAACGCAGTCGCTCCGGAAGACATCAGCGTTCTGGTGAAAAAAGGCGAAAAGGATACAGTAAAAGGAGAGCTTGCGTATAAGGACGCCATAGCGGCGCCCATCTCCAAGGGAGATCAGGTCGGGGAACTGGTCGTCTATCAAAAGGACGCTGAAATTGCGAGGTATCCCATCGTAGCGGAAGAAGACGTGAAGAAAGCCAGCTTGCTGCAGATCTATCTTAGGCTATTAAAAAACTTGGCATAAACCAAGTCTCGGTCCGGCGGAGATTTGACCGAAGACCGGACGCGACGCCGCGCCGTCCGGCAGCCGATGGCGCCGGATCAAGCCGGCCAATAGGGGGTAACTTATCGAATGAATGAATACGTAATAGCTTTTTCTTCCTTTCATAGAGCAGTCTATGCGCAAGAAAAGCTACAAGAGAACAAAATCAGCTCATCGCTGAAAAAAATGCCGTCCAATATTTTCAGTTCCTGCGGGTATGCGGTCCATTTGCAGACAAACAACATCAGAGCCGCTCTCGATATACTTGAGTACAATCAGATCATCGCCAGGGGAGTCTACCTGGTAGAATATAAAAACGGAACGATCAATTACAGGCAAATCGCTTAACGGATTAGAAATATATAACGGTTTGAAATATATCAGAGGCGCCGGAAAACCGGCGCCTCTCTTTCGAACTATTCCTTGAACTTTGCTTCGTTTCTTTTAAAAAAATCATAAAAAAAGCGTACGTTTTCCCAAATGCGAAAAATCCGGGATTGATATCCGCGCCTCGCTCCGCTCCTGTCATGTTCAGCTTATTGGCGATAATACTCAGCATCGTCGATTTGCCGGAGGCATTGTTTCCGTACAGGACGGTTATCGGCTCAAAAATCATCCAACCGCATTCTTTATTTAAAAACACGTTATATGGGTACGTATTGGTATTGGGAATTTTTCTTTTGGAAAGTCTGAAGGCTTTTAAATAAATCATCCTCTCAAGCAACCCCTATCCGTTCCAATAATACGAAGTCAGTTTATCATAGACTGGCCTGCGAAATCATACACTGCGAGCAAAAAAAGAGACGGCCCGATCACGGTATGAAGACGCGGAAGTCTTCCACCGCAATCCGGCCTCTCTTGAAATAATAATTATCAAAGTCAGTGGATGATTTGTTATAATATGGAAAGCGCTCCGCGAGGAGGTTATTTTAAATTCTCGGGATTTAAGTCCTCCAATTCCGGCAGCACGAAAAGGCCGTCCTTTCTGACCAGAACATCGTCAAACCATATTTCGCCTCCGCCGTATTCCGGTCGCTGGATGAAGACCAGATCCCAGTGGATCGCGGATTTGTTGCCGTTGAACGCGTCTTCATAGGAGGCGCCGGGGGTAAGATGAATGCTTCCGGCGATTTTCTCATCAAAGAGGGTATCCTTCATGGGGTTGAGAATATACGGGTTGACGCCGATGGCAAATTCACCGAAATAGCGGGCGTTTTCATCGGTGTCCAGAAGTTCGTTGATTCTTTTATCGTCGTTGGCGCTTGCCTTGACGATTTTTCCGTCTTTCACCTCAAAAACGATATTGTCGTAGGTGAAGCCGTGTTCTTCCGAGGGCGTATTGAAGGAGATGATACCGTTCACGGATTCCCGGACCGGAGCCGTGTAGACTTCTCCGTCGGGGATATTTCGTTCACCGTCGCACTTGATTGCCGGAATGCCCTTGATGGAGAAGGTCAGATCGGTGTTTTTGCCGGTGATCCTGACCTTGTCGGTGCGGTTCATCAGCTCCACGAGGGGATCCATCGCCTTGGACATCTTCTTGTAATCCAGCGTGCAGACGTCGAAATAGAAGTTCTCGAAAGCCTCAAGGCTCATATTCGCAAGCTGGGCCATGGCGTTGTTGGGATATCTTAAAACCACCCATTTGGTATGGTTCACCCTGTAGTCGAGCAACGGCCGCAGGGCTTTGTTGTATAGATTCATGTTAGCTGTCGGGACGTCGGAAAGCTCCGCAGTATTGTCGCTGGCGCGAATGGCGATATATGCGTCCATGCCCTTCATCTGAGCCAGCAGGTACTCGTTCATAAAATTGAGCTGGTCCTCCTGGCAGGAGAGCAGGATCTCCCTGGTCATGGAAGAATCGCGGATTTCCACATAGGGAAGTCCGCCGCAGGCATAGACCTCTTTTACGAGTTGTTTTGCCAGAGGTTTCGTACTATCTCCTTCATAGGAAATCAGGACCTTTTCGCCCTTTTGAACCTTGCAGGAATAATGCACCAAAATGTCTGCCAATTTCTTTATTCTCGGATCCATATCTGTTACTCCTTATAACGGGATTTTAATCAGAAAATTTCCGTACTCGAAAATCTTCCAAGGATGCGTTATAATCTAAACACAACACGGTTTTATTATAACCCAAAATAAGGAACTATAAAAGGAGCGTCGTTGTTATCAGGCATATTTTTATCGGAAACGGAGCAAATATGAAGCACATTTTTATCTTGAACCCCGCTGCGGGAAAGGGAAGAGCAACCGGTTTCTTTCTTCCGAAGATTATTGAAACCTCGAAAAGAATGGGGATCGATTACGAGATCCATAGAACCATAGGGCCGGACGATGCCAGACATTATGTAAAGAAGAGATGCGAAGCCGCAGCGGCAGGTTTAAAGCCGGAAGCCGCGCTGAGATTTTACGCCTGCGGAGGAGACGGCACATTCAATGAAGTCGTAAACGGCGCTTTTGGATACAAGAACGTAGAGACTGCCATGATTCCCGCCGGCACAGGAAATGATTTCCCGAGAAATTTCGGGATAATCAAGCCCTTTGAAGATATTGAGCGGCAGATCCTCGGTACTGCCAGGCCGGTGGATGTCATTCGCTATGAATATATGCCGGCAAATCCGGTTTCCATGTCCCAGTCCTTATCTAACCGGCTTGATGCAATCTTTGAATCGGATCCGGATCCTGTCGTCCGTTACGGCGTAAATATGTTCAATATCGGGTTTGACTGCAACGTGGTGGCCAAGACTGCGGAATTCAAGGCCCATCCTTTTGTGCCGGGACTGCTGGCTTACGGATTGGGGGTTGCCGTCATCCTTGCAAAGAAAGAGGGAGTGAAACTGGATATCTGCTTTGACGATGGAGAGGTTCACAGCGGAGAAATCCTGCTGGTCGCCATAGGCAACGGCGCCTGGTGCGGCGGAGGATTCAAAGGCGTCCCGAAGGCTAGCTTGGAGGACGGCCTGATGGATGTCAGCGTCGCCAGGAACGTCAGCCGCCGGACATTTCTTTCCCTTCTCGGGAAATACAGAAAGGGGACGCATCTGGAAGATCCGGCAGCCGAAAAGATCGTAACATACAAAAAATGTAAAAGAGTATCGATTCATCCTCACGGCGCAGTGAAACTCTGTGCAGACGGCGAAATTGCAACCGTTGCGGAAGCAATCTTCGAAATAATACCGGGCGGGATCAAATTTTCTGTGCCGCAGGGTTGCGAATGATAAGCTTTATATGCTATAATCTGTTTTGTCCGTCTCATGCAGAAGGACGGAAGCGGCTAAACGAATACGGAGGGGTATCGAAGTGGTCATAACGGGGCTGACTCGAAATCAGTTTGCGAGCAATCGCACGCGGGTTCGAATCCCGCCCCCTCCGCCAAAAGCAAAAGACAGGGGACTAGGTCTCCTGTCTTTTGCTTTTTTGTAATATGGTTATATGGCAGGATTAAAACCCGAAATCCGCCTGGAAAGTGTGGCTTAGCGGCAAAAATGATAATTTGAAAAAATTAGTACTAATTTGTTGTTTTTATGATATAATAAAAAAAATTTGATAACAGTAGATTATGATGTGGAAAAGCTGCGGAAAGCCGCAACATCAACCATAATCCGATATAGAGAGATAAAGGAGTGGCCGTTTTATTTATGCAAAGATCTCTTAAAATAGCATTTGATTGCGATGGAGTGTTGTTTGATACCGAGGAGTTTCAGATAAAATACGGCGGGAAATATTTCGCGAAAAAATATAATATGCCCATTGTGAATGAGAACGCGTACGGGATCAAGGACTTGTTCAACTGCAGCGATGCACAGGAAATCGAATTCTGGATCAGGCATGCGCTGCGGTATTCTTATCTGTTCAAGCCGCGGCTTAACACTGCCAAGGTGATCAGGAATCTGCATGCGGCAGGCCATAAAATCCATATCGTCACCTCAAAAGCCAGAATTGAAGAAAAGATAATGGGGGGGATCGTAAGAATCCTCGTGAGGACCGGCCTTATGCGGCATGGGATCATCGTTGACGATATCCATTATTGCTCCGTGGAAAACAGCGCGAAGGACAAGAGCGAACTCTGCAAACAGCTGAAATTTGACGTCTTTGTTGAGGATAAGGTAGAAAATATCATCGAATTGAGCAAGCATACAAAGGTTCTATGCATGAACACAAGAAACAATCAGGGCTGTGAAGGACAAAACATCATCAGGGTACATAGCTTTGATCATATTTTTTATGAAATCAATAAATTAATCGCGGAAGGATAATCTCCCGATCAAAAGCGACGCGCCGGCCGGCGCGTTTTGCAATTATTGGGCAAAATTTTGCTGCACAAAAAAGTATTTGACATTGACGTAACGTAATAGTTTATGCTTGAAATCGAAGGAGGTGATAAAGTGGAATACACGATCAATAAACTGGCCAAAATGGCGGGGATCAGCACCCGCACACTGCGTTATTACGACCAGTGCGGCTTGCTTGCTCCTGCCCGCGTGAGTTCAAACGGATATCGCATTTACGGGCAGAAGGAAACTGACAGGCTCCAGCAGATCCTCTTTTACCGCGAGCTGGGAGTTCCGCTGAATGATATTAAAAGGATTTTATCATCTCCGGATTTTGATTATAAGACGGCGCTTGAAGATCATCTGAAAGCGCTGACGGTCAGACGCAGTCAGCTTGATAGGCTGATCTCTAACGTGGAGAAAACCCTGCTGTCATTGAAAGGAGAAATTGTCATGACGGATCAAGAAAAATTTGAAGGTTTTGTTGAGAAGCTCATACAGGAAAACGAGGAGAAATACGGTTCGGAAATACGGGAAAAATACGGGAATGAGGCTGCGCGGCATTCTTTCGCGACGCAATCATGGCATACTGCAGATGATGCGGAAGAAAAAAGAGGCTGTCTCAAAATGAGAGACGGCCTCTCTCAATTTAATCCAAATAACTAAATCATCCCCATGACAGTTTAGATGAAAAGTCAGATAATCGTTGAAATTTGAATGAAAAAAGGTAA
>Ga0134099_1003056_pt1 | contig 12828 bp, 10 predicted proteins | sample 10_taG_2_FD_105482 | JGI IMG/M metagenome (GOLD analysis project Ga0134099, IMG submission 105482) | Switchgrass degrading microbial communities from high solid loading bioreactors in New Hampshire, USA - 10_41_5_180_A2 metaG | ecosystem: Engineered > Bioreactor > Semi-continuous > Anaerobic >...
AATGGACCTGATAGAACAGCTGGAAGAAATACTTGATCATGCTACAAAGGTACCTTTGACGGGAAAAATAATGATAGAAGAAGATTTAATTCTGGAAATTGTGGATGCGATGAGAGCTGCGATACCGGAAGAAATTAGGCAGGCTAATATGATAATTTCCGATAGGGACCGTTTGATCGAGCAGGCTCGCAGCGACAGCCAGAGGATAATTGAACGTGCGCAAAAACAGGCTGAGCAATTAATTGAGGAGGATGAAATAGTCTCTCAATCCCGGGCCTATGGCGAAGACATAGTACGTAAAGCTCAGCAATATTCACGCGAAGTCAAATTGGGTGCGCTTAAATACTCCAATGATATACTTTATGGAGTTGAGCAAAAATTGGAAGAAGCTTATAAGTCTATAAAGGCAAGCCGCGAAGAATTATTGACTTTGGCACGGAGGGACGAAAAAGGATTCCAAAATAATGAACAGGACTAATTGTGGCATATGATTCTCTGCCAAATCCGAACAACCAACCCGCTAAACACAAGTACGGATAGTATAACAATAAAATACAAGGCGCTTATGCGTAAAGAAGATAGCCAGACAGCTGGTTGTTCGACAATAAGCGGTACGGCTATTGTCGGTATTTCGATAGTCAAGAGCAGGATTTGACTTATTATCAGGGCCAGCACTGCATGAAGGGTTCTTCCCAAGATAAACGGCAAAAAGCGCAAATCGGTGGATGCGATAAAGCTTCCTACTTGAGCAAAAACGGAGATGCCTCCCCACCCTAAAAGAAAAGTGATTAGACCAATCTGTAGAGTTAGGGGATCGACGGTGTTAACCACTGCTTGACAGCCAAGGGTTGTTTCCAAAAGGCCTTGGGTTAACGCTTCGCTGTCGGCCGGAGAGAGCAAACCGAAGCTTAATATTGAGACTCCTTTGGCTAATAGGGTATTTACCTGTAATAGCGTTAACATATGAGTTAGGACAGCAAAGAATACGATAAAACCGCCGACCAACAGAACAGTGGATATGCTTTCTCGTACCGCGTCGGCCAGTATTTGGCCAAAAGGTTTGTTGTTTTTCTTTTGGCTTGTTTCAAGTTCGTACCAAGCTTTGCGCAAGGAAAAAATGTTTTTTTGATCGGTACCGGTATTTCTGCCATAAAATCTAAAAAGGATACCAACAATTAAATTGGCAATATAGACCGAACCGGCAATAACAATACCCAACGCGGGATTGGCCAGCATTCCTGAAGCTACTGCACCAAACATAAAACCCGGACTCGGGTTGCTGGTAAAAGCCAGGAGTCGCTCGCCTTCTACCTTAGTTAGGTCCCCTGTTTTGCGCAGTTTGCTGGTTAATACTGCTCCTATGGGTATTCCGGAGGTATGAGTCATTGCGACTACGAAGGCTGCTTTCCCGGGCAGCCCAAATAGAGGACGCATCAGAGGCTCAAGCAATACCCCTAAGAATTGGACAAATCCCTGTTTCATTAATAGATCGGAGATTATAAAAAATGGCAAGAGTGCGGGTAAGACGTAATTGACCCAGAGATTCAGGCCATAAGTCGCAGATTTAAGGACTTCTTGAGGATAATAAAACATGGCAATTGCCAATAGCAAAAGAGGAAGAATTTTTGTCGCCGCAAGCACCTGATCACCGGCTTTGATTATTATTTGCCGCAACCAAAGCTTTTTGGTTTCGGCTTTAAAATATATATGTTTCGGAGCAATTCCAAATACTTGAAAGGGCTTAAAATTCTTTAAAAATTTTGAAAATGGCCTTAAATATCCATGTTTTATTTTAAAATTTCCAAAGGTATGATAAAATTCATACGACATGGTATTAATGCCAAGGGGCAAATCCGTTATATTAACAAGGATATACACAGATATAAGTTTTAGTGGGGGTACGGTAAAAATTTGAGGGAGAGGAAAGTAGACGAGAAGCGACACATTGTAAACTCAGGTACAAACCAAAAAGAAAAGGAGTAGTCGCAAATGAAGATTCTCGTGATTAACTGTGGTAGTTCATCACTTAAGTATCAGCTTATGGATATGAGTACTCGAAGTCCTTTGGCCAAAGGATTGGTGGAGAGAATTGGGCTTCCCGGTGCAATGCTTACCCATCGCCCTCATAACGGTGAAAAAGAAGTGATTGTCGGTGATTTGCCCGATCACACGGCTGCTATCGCTTTAGTTTTAGAGGCTATCGTCCATCCGGAATACGGTGTTGTCAAATCCCTCGATGAAATTGACGCTGTCGGCCACAGAGTGTTGCACGGCGGTGAAAAAGTTACCGGGTCCGTGCTGGTTGATGATGAAGTAAAACGTGCTATAGAAGAATGCATAGAACTGGGGCCGTTGCACAACCCGGCTAACTTGGCCGGTATTTTGGCCTGTGAAAAACTTATGCCTAATACCCCGCAAGTTGCGGTTTTTGATACGGCTTTTCACCAAACCATGCCGCCTGAAGCTTATCTCTACGGAATTCCTTACGAATTTTACGAAAAGTTTAAGATTCGGCGCTACGGTTTTCATGGCACTTCTCATAAATACGTAAGTCAGCGGGCTGCCGCTTTGTTAGGAAAGAGAATAGAAAAATTAAAAATGATCAGTTGTCATTTGGGCAACGGTTCGTCTATAACGGCTATTAAAGGCGGCAAATCCGTTGAGACTTCTATGGGCTTTACTCCGCTTGAAGGTTTGATGATGGGAACAAGATCCGGGGATTTGGATCCCGCTATTGTGTCTTTTATTATGAATAAGATGAACTGGACCGGAGATCAGGTTACTGAATTCTTGAATAAAAAGTCCGGAGTATTAGGTCTTTCGGGATTAAGCAGTGATTTCAGAGATTTGGAAAATGCTGCAGCTCAAGGCAATTACCGAGCCCAGCTTGCGATAGACGTTTTTGTGCACGATGTTAAAAAATACATTGGAGCTTATGCGGCAATACTCGACGGGGTGGACGCAATTATCTTTACAGCAGGTCTTGGAGAAAACTCTCCGCTGATTCGACATAAAATTTGTGATACGCTGGGCTATCTTGGAGTTAGTATTGATGAAGAAAAGAATATGATCAGAGGTCAAGAAATAGATATTTCCAAATGGGGGGCAAGATGCCGGGTACTGGTAATTCCAACCAATGAAGAATTGATGATAGCTCTGGATACGGAAGAAATAGTAAAAAGTACTGCCCAATCCCTTTCTTGACAAAGAAAATACTGATAACTATAATTACAGTTGTTGTGTATTGGGGTGAGCACCTTGAGGATTAATGTCGCCCAACTTAGATATGGGGAGAGCGGTTCCGAAAGCTATTATTTCAGCGAACACTTTCCGGCGCTTGATGTAAACGGTGAAGAATATGTTTTTCAAGAACCGGTTAATGTGGTTTTAGAAGCTGTTAATACCGGAAAGTCCCTTTTTATAAAAGGCAATATTTCTTCTACGCTTAAGGTAAGTTGCTCGCGCTGTTTAAAGGAAATGCCTTACAAACTCAATTTGCAATTTGAAGATGAATGGATACCGATTGAATATGCCAAACCGGGCGATGAAGATAGTGCTTTAATTTTCGAAAAAGATGAATTTACGATCGATGACAGGATAATTGAGCATATTTTGGTCAGCCTTCCAATGAGGTTTGTCTGTTCCGAGCAATGCAAAGGCCTATGTCCCATTTGCGGTATTGACCAAAATGTCAGCACCTGTACGTGTTCTGATGAGGTAATTGATCCTCGTTTGGAAATACTATCTAAATGGAATAAGGGGGGTGTAGGATAGTGGGTGTACATCAAAATAGGCAATCAAAAGCGAGAGTTCGCAGGCGTAGGGCAACGCAAAAACTAACAGTTCCTCATCTGGTAGAATGCCCCCAATGCCATAAACAAAAACTGCAACATCATCTTTGCCCGAATTGCGGTTATTATAAGGGTAAAGAAGTTATCTCCATGGGAGAATAACATGTGCTTCAAGGCAAAAGCTGTTGACTGATTATATTCAACAGCTTTTTGTGTATTATGTTGGAAATGGGGGATAGGCAGATGATCAAAATAGCTGTTGACGCTATGGGCGGAGACTATGCTCCCGGTGCCATAGTAAAAGGTTGTTTGCAAGCTGCCGAGGTGTATAGAGATATCCAAATTGTCTTAGTGGGACAGTCGGACAGAATTAAAGAGCACCTTCCCGGAGATGCTTTAAAGCCCAATATGGAAATTTACGAAGCTTCGGAAGTAGTGGAAATGCACGAACATCCGGCAGCTGCGGTCAAAAGGAAAAAAGATTCCTCAATAGTTGTTGCCACCCGCTTGGTGAAAGACGGCTATGCCGATGCGGTAGTTTCGGCAGGAAGCACCGGGGCCCAAATGGCTGCTGCCCTTTTATATTTGGGCCGAATAAAAGGTATCAATCGCCCGGCCATCGGGACAGTCATTCCAACTTTACAGCGCGGTAAACTGTTATTGGATGTAGGCGCAAATCCGGATGCAAAGGCTGAAAATCTGTTGCAGTATGGGATAATGGGGAAAATTTATGCCGAAATAATTTTAGGAATGAATAACCCCAAAATTGCTCTGCTCAATATCGGTTCCGAAGAAGGAAAAGGCAACGAACTTGCTCAAAAAGCCTATGAGCTTTTAAAAAATTCTACTTTGAATTTCGTTGGGAATGTCGAAGGGAGAGACATTCCTTACGGCACGGCCGACGTGATAGTTTGTGATGCCTTTGTCGGCAATATTGTTTTAAAGACGATCGAAGGTATGGCTTCTTCTATTTTTGGATTAATCAAAGAAAAAATAACAGCCAATCCGGTCCGCAAAGTGGGTGCTTTATTAATAAAATCAGGATTGAAGGAGGTTGCCCAAAGCTTAGATTATGAAGTCTACGGCGGAGCGCCTCTTCTGGGAGTAAACGGTACCAGTATTGTTTGCCACGGTTCTTCCAGGGAAAAAGCAATATTTAACGCTATCAGAGTCGCAAAAGAATGTGCTGAGCAAGAAATTATTCAAAAAATAGCAGAAGAGCTGGAAAAAAATTACGGAATTTAAATATTGCGTACAAAAAGTTTCTTGCATTATCTATAAATACTGGTAAAATTCTGAATAAAAGGTTTAATTCCAAATAATAATATTATTGATTACAGGAAGATAAAGGAAGAAATAGTTAGCTTTACTCTGAGAGGGGGTGGCGTGATAATGGACATGGATGTATATGAAAAGGTTAAAGCTATTGTAGTTGACCAATTAGGAGTAGATGAGGAAGATATCACTCCTACCACATCTTTTCAGGCTTTGAATGCGGACTCATTGGACATTGTTGAGCTGGTGATGGCTTTGGAAGAAGAATTCAACCTCGATATTGCGGATGAAGAGGTTGAAAACATTAAAACCATAGCCGATGTTGTCAAGTATGTGACGGATAACCAATAATTTCAAGCCCCGTAGTGCATTACACGGGACAGGGATGTCGCCGGATGCGGTGCGGGGCTTTAAGTTATATACTACTGTATTATTGCAAATTTTGGATATTGAAACTATTTAGAAAGGGAGTTTTATGGCTAAAAAAAAGAGTCGCTATTACCTAAAAAAGAAACAGAAATATACTCAAGAGGAACAGGCAGAAGTAGAAAGCTTTATCGAAAAAATAGGTTTGGATAAAACCAATAGCCAATTAATCTATACTGCGTTGACGCATCCTTCCTACACCTTTGAAAATCCGGGCAGCGGCTTGGAAAATAATCAAAGATTGGAGTTTTTAGGGGATGCTGTTTTAGATTTTATTATCGGTGAGTACCTATATCTGACTTACCCTGAGAAACCGGAAGGGGAACTCACCAAGATGAGGGCTGCCGTGGTTAACGAAAATACATTGGCCCGCAAAGGGATGGATATTGGCTTGGGTCAAGCTCTATTTCTTGGAAAGGGGGAACAACTGTCCGGCGGAAGAACGAGGCCTTCTATTATTGCCGACGCATTGGAGGCGGTAATAGGGGCAATTTACTTGCAGTATGGTTTTGAAAGGGCCCGTAAATTTGTTCTTGATATGTTGGTACCGGAAATTCAGGAGCTTAACAATGACGGTAATTATGGCGATTTTAAAACCATGCTGCAAGAAAAGGCTCAAAAATATGATTGCGGAGTGTACTATAAAATACTGGAAGAGTCAGGGCCGGACCACGATAAAGTTTTTACGGCGGGTGTTTTCCTTCAGGGAGAACTAAAGGGCAAAGGAACCGGAAAAACCAAAAAAGATGCCGAACAAAATGCCGCACGTTTAGCTTTGGAAAAATGGGAGGAGAAAAATACGTGACCGTAAGCAATGATGCATGTCTTTTTCTGAAAACAATCCAGATACAGGGTTTTAAATCCTTTGCTGATAAAATTCAAATAGATTTGCAACCTGGCCTGAGCGTTTTCGTCGGACCGAACGGCAGCGGCAAAAGCAATATTGCCGATGCTATTCGTTGGGTTTTGGGTGAACAAAGTGCGAAAAGCCTTAGAGGGAATAAAATGGAAGATGTTATTTTTGCGGGCAGTTCAACCCGAAAACCTGTTGGAATGGCTGAAGTATCACTTATCTTTGATAATTCTACCGGAATATTTCCGCTCGACTATAAGGAGGTAGTTATCACCCGCAGAGTTTTTCGGGACGGGGAAGGACATTTTTATATTAACGGTACTCCTTGCAGATTAAAAGATATTCAAGAAATGCTGCTTGATACCGGTTCAGGCAAAGAAGGTTTTTCTATAATTGGCCAGGGTCGGGTAGATGAGATTTTAAACCTGAAAGCTGAAGAACGCCGTTTGCTAATTGAAGAAGTTGTAGGAATAAGTAAATTTCGTTTGCGCAAAAAGGAAGCTTTAAGAAAATTGGAAGAAACAGACAATAATCTTAAGCGGTTGAATGATATTATTTCCGAGGTTCAAGCCCAATTGGAACCCCTGGCCAAACAAGCGGAGAAAGCCAAGGCGTACAAATATTTGACAGAAGAATTGGAACAAGCGGAGATAAATCTTGTAACCCTTAGTTTACTGGATATTGAATCAAAAATTAGAAATGCTCAGAAACAAAAATTGGAGTTGAGTGAAGCTTTAACGGCTCTTACAACTGAAATTGCCCGCGAAGAGAACCACAATTTAAGAAATAAGGTCGATCTGAACCATTTGGAAGAAAGAATTCAAAACTTACAGGCAGAAACCTATGCTCACGAAAGTAAGGTAAAAGAATTAACCCACCAAATAGCTATATTGCAGGAAAGAAAAAAGCACAACAAAGACAAAACTGGGCAAATAGAGCAAGAAAAACGCCTTGCAGAACGCAAAGTAGACGAACTTCAGGCGAAACGGGACGAATTGCAACAAAGAGAAAAGTTCTTGCAAAGCTCACTTCGGGATGCCCACTTATCTTTGACGAAACTGGAAAGTGATTTGCGCGATTTAAAAACCAAAGCCAATATTGACCATCTGGAAAAACTCAAAACAGAAATCTTTGAAGAATTGACGAATAGAAGCAAGCTTCTGAACAACTTAGCCGAAGTTGAAAAGAAAAATGCGGCTTTGGAACGGCAAAAAGAGCAGATTGTCAAAGAGATTAAAGCCAAAGAAGAACAAATAGACAGCTTAAAAAAAGCGCTAAAGGAACAGGAACAAAAATCTAAAGATTATCAAGAAAAAGAACTTCAACTGAGCCATAAACTGAAAAACGTTCAGCAAGAGCTTCAGCAGCAACAACAGTTGCTTTCGGCAGTTGAAAGACAGAAGAAAGATTTGCAAAGGAAGAGTGATCAGGCTGCCGCCCGTTTAAATGCTTTACGAAATCTTGAAGACAATTTGGAAGGATATCATCAGGGAGTCAGAGAGACCGTCTTTGCTGTTCGTGACGGTAAGATTCAGTGCAGCGGCCTTTACGGAACGGTAGCGGACAATATAGATGTAGACGCCAAATTTGAATTGGCGATAGAGATTGCCCTGGGCAACGCTCTGCAAAACATCATTTTGGAAACAACTGAAGACGGTAAAAAGTGTATAGATTACCTGCGAAGGACCAATAAAGGAAGAGCCACATTTCTTCCGTTGGACGCAATCCAGGGCGGTAAAATCAGTTTAAATGCTTCGACCAGGACTCATAAAGGTTTTTTGGGATTGGCAGTGGACCTGATCCATTTTGACAGTCGTTTTAAGAACATTATGGAATTTTTGCTGGGCAGGGTGATTGTAGCGGACAATTTGGATTCCGCAATTGAATTGGCTCGTATGAACAATTATCGTTACCGTGTTGTAACCCTTTTGGGTGATCAGGTAAATATAGGGGGTTCCTTGACCGGCGGCAGTACAAAGAGCCAGAATAGCGGTTTGTTGAGCCGTTCGCGGGAGATTGAACAGATTTCCCGTTTTCTGGAGAGCTTGAAAACCGAAGAGGATGACCTTGCGCAAAAAATGGCAAAATGCCAGGAGAGCATTATTAAAGCGACTGCAGACAAAGACAGATTGGAAAGTGAGCTAAAAACTCTACAGGAAGCTCAAAAGATTTCTGCTTATGAACAAAAGCACCTGGGGGAAAGGGTGCAACAACTGGAAGAATCTTTGCGTATCTTATGTTATGAACTAAAGGATGTGGAAACGACCCTTGAGAATACGCTTCCGACGCTAACCGAATTGAAAAAATCAGTGGAATCATCGGAGCAAAAAGTTTCCCGTTTACGATCCGAACAGATTGAGTTGGATAAACTGGTAAAAGAAAGCAATGTGCAGATTCAGGAATATAATGAAAAAATGACTTTAGCCAAAGTAGAAGTAGCGCGGCAGGAACAAGAGCTTGAGCAACTGCGGCAGCTTTGTGTCGAAAATGAGAAACAATTGATTTTTACCCAAGAGGTTGTCAAACAAAAGACCGAAGAAATAGTAGCCCTGGAAGAGTCGTATCAGCTGTTGGAAGAGGAACAGCGTGATTTGGAACAAAATGTGCAAAAGCTAAGTCAGGATTTAGACGACAAAAAATATATCTTAACCCAGTTGCGTGGGGAAAAAGAGATCCTTTCATCCGAAGCCATCAAACTTGAAGAACGGATTGGCGATCTGCGGCAGAAAGCTAGGGAAAAGGAACAACAGCTTCATCAGCTAGAACTTAGGGTTACTCGCTTGCAAACCGAATGGGATACAGGGTTAAGTCGCCTTCAAGAAGAATATCGCTTAAGTTGGGAAAAGGCTAAGGCCGATTATCGTACTGACAGCGGCAAAGAGAGTTTACAAAACAGGATTCAGACTTTAAAATATCAAATCGCCGAGCTTGGTCCGGTGAACCATGCGGCTTTGGAAGAATACCCGGCTACTCTAAACCGCTATGAATTTTTAACTGCGCAGCGCGATGATTTGGTTGAAGCAAGCAACTCTTTGCTCGATTTGATTCAGAGCCTTGACAGAAAAATGTCCGAACGTTTTGCGATTGGGTTTAAAGATGTAAATCAAGCCTTTCAAGAAGTGTTCAATGAACTGTTTCAAGGCGGCAAAGCGGAGCTTGTTTTGGACAACCCTTCCAACTTATTGGAAACCGGAGTAAATATAATAGCTCAGCCGCCGGGGAAAAAAGCCCAACTATTGTCGCTGCTTTCAGGCGGAGAGCGCGCTTTTACGGCTATAGCTCTCTTGTTTGCTTTCTTAAAAGTAAAGCCCTGTCCTTTCTGTGTTTTGGATGAAATTGAAGCGGCATTGGATGAAGCCAATGTAAGACGTTTTATCAGTTATTTGCACAAGCTTTCGCCGAAGACTCAATTTATAGTCATTTCCCACCGTAGGGCAACGATGGAAGCAGCCGATACTCTATACGGTATAACCATGGAAGAGTCAGGAGTATCGAAATTGTTAACCGTGTCCTTGACTGAACAAGCAGGTTAAATTCTCCTAATTTGTTTTGGACAGTTGTTGTTTGTCCGGACAGTTAAGGTATAATAAAGATTGGCTAAGTAAATATTTTTCAAATTAGATTCAAAGGAGCTAAACCAAGTGGCAGGATTATTCAGTAGACTGAAAGAAAAATTGACCAAGACACGGGAAGGGTTTGTAGACAAAATTGAACAGATTTTTTCCCGTTCAGGAAAAATCGATGAAGAACTATATGAAGAATTGGAAGACATTTTAATACAAGCTGATGTAGGAGTAAATACCTCATTAGAATTGGTCGAAAAGCTGCGCAAAACAGTCAAAGAGAGGAAAATCACCGATCCGGAAATGCTGCGGGAAATAATGAAAGAACAAGTAAGAGAAATGCTCGGAGAGCAAAGCGGTTTGAATTTTGCCACCGAGGGTCCAACCGTATATTTAATAGTCGGAGTTAACGGAGTCGGAAAAACCACAACGATCGGCAAATTGGCTAAAAATTTATTAAACCAGAAAAAAAGCGTGCTGCTTGCAGCCGCGGATACTTTTAGGGCGGCTGCTATCGACCAATTGGAAATATGGGGTCAACGTGTAGGAGTTGATGTAATAAAACAGACTGAGGGCGCCGATCCGGCAGCAGTAGCATTTGATGCAGTGAAAGCAGCCAAATCTCGCAAAATTGACGTTTTATTAATTGATACGGCCGGAAGACTGCACAATAAAGTAAACCTGATGAAAGAGCTAAACAAAATTAAAAAGGTAATAGAACGCGAAATAGAGGGTGCGCCGCACGAGGTGTTGCTTGTATTGGATGCAACCACCGGTCAGAACGCGCTTCAACAGGTTAAGATTTTTCAGGAAGCGGCTGATGTGACTGGCATTGTTTTGACTAAATTAGACGGCACGGCCAAAGGCGGAGTTATTTTGGGGATTCAAAACGAGTCTCAAATACCCGTGAAGTTAATTGGCATCGGAGAGAGTGTAGATGATTTGAGACCCTTTGATCCTGAAGAATTTGCCGATGCATTGTTTGCTCGTTGACACATACTTAAGTTATAGCTAATATGGATGTAAGTTGAAGCATAGCAAGCTTTTGCTCTGACAAAAGCAAAGAAGTCGGTTCGTTTTAGAAAGGCGGAAAAAAATGAGAGCACTTGAGTGGCAGGGCGATTGCCTGACTATACTCGATCAGACCAAATTACCGTTTGCAGAAAATTACCGTAGATGTCAAACCTATTTGGAAGTAGCTGAAGCCATAAAAAAAATGGAAGTAAGGGGAGCACCGGCAATCGGTATTGCCGCTGCCTATGGGTATGCTTTAGGAGCATTAAAATATAAGGGCAGCAAAGATGACTTTTTGAAACATATGGCCGAAGTTATGGATGTTTTAAAAAATACGCGACCTACTGCGGTCAATCTTTTTTGGGCATTGAGAAAAATGGAGGACAAGCTCAGAGAAAATCAGAATCTGGAGCTTGATCAAATAAAAGAAATATTAGTCGCCGAAGCCGATAAAATTGCCGAAGATGACCGCCGGATAAATAGATTGATAGGACAATACGGCAATACCATAGTGCCGGAAAATGCTCGTATTTTAACCCATTGCAACACCGGAGCCTTGGCGACGGTTGAATATGGTACGGCTTTGGGGGTTATTAGAGCCGCTTACGAATCAGGCAAAAATATTCATGTTTTTGTTGACGAAACCAGACCCTTTTTTCAAGGAGCCCGTCTTACCAGTTGGGAGTTGCTTCAGGAACAAATCCCGCATACTTTAATTACGGACAGTACTGCCGGCTATTTAATGCAGCAGGGCAAAGTGGACTTGGTAATAGTCGGGGCTGACCGAATTGCCGCAAACGGTGATACGGCGAATAAAATAGGCACCTATTCTCTGGCAGTACTGGCCAGTGTCCACGGTATTCCGTTCTATGTGGCTGCGCCTACTACCACAATAGATTTAAAAATTTCCAGCGGCGATGAAATTCCGGTTGAAGAACGGGACGGCTCAGAAATTAGAACCTTTATGAATGTCAAGCTCGTATCGGACGAAGTACCGGTTTACAATCCGGCTTTTGATATTACCCCGGCTAAATATATAACGGGAATTATCACGGAAAAAGGCATAATTTCACCTTCCTATTCGATAAACTTGGTCAAAGTGCTTGTGAAGTAAAACAGCGACAGGCGGAAATACTCCGTCTTATAAGGGTAAAGAAGTATGTTTGAAGATTTTTCTTTGACTTACTTCTTTACTTTTATATTGAGAATTGATTAAATATGGAATTTGTAGCAGACATAATGTTGCGGAAAGCTGCTATATAACCCTTTTGATATCTGTTACTATTTAATTGGATAATATTTTAGACTGTATTTACTGATTTAGGTATGTAAAACGCTTTGTAATAAATTATAGGAAAGAAGGGATTTTGATGGCCAGATTATTAATTCGGGCTATGGTTCTGCCTATGACTGGACCGGACGACTTTTATGAACAAGGAGAAATTGCTATCGAGGGTGACAGGATTGTGTCGGTAGGTCCGTTAGGATCTGCTCCGACGGGGTTTAAGCCCGACCGTATTCTTAATTTGCAACAAGATGTAGTTATGCCAGGGCTGATCAATACTCATACCCATGCGGCAATGACTTTGTTACGAGGCTATGCGGATGATATGCCTTTAATGCCCTGGCTGGAACAAAAAATCTGGCCCTTTGAGGCTAAAATGACGGCCGAAGATATATATTGGGGCAGCGCTTTGGCTGTGTGTGAAATGATTCGTTCCGGGACCACAACCATGGTGGACATGTATTTAAACGAGCAGGAGACTGCCAGAGCTGTGCTGGAAGCAGGAACCAGAGCGGTACTTTGCCGAGGGATGACGGGCTTAGACCCAAAAGCCGCTTCACAAGCTCTTGCTGAGAATATTGAGCTGTATCAAAAGTATAATGATGCCGGTTCCGGCAGAAT
>Ga0134099_1003059_pt1 | contig 12821 bp, 12 predicted proteins | sample 10_taG_2_FD_105482 | JGI IMG/M metagenome (GOLD analysis project Ga0134099, IMG submission 105482) | Switchgrass degrading microbial communities from high solid loading bioreactors in New Hampshire, USA - 10_41_5_180_A2 metaG | ecosystem: Engineered > Bioreactor > Semi-continuous > Anaerobic >...
CACCTCCACCTCCTGCCAATTGGTAGGCTCTCCCACGGCTCGGGCCGGCACAGCCGCCCCTCGCCGTGATGTCAGGTCTTCACCACGCGGTTTTCCGCGAGATGGGGGCTCCCGCCCCCTCCTCACCTCCACCCCCTGCCAATTGGTAGGCTCTCCCACGGCTCGGGCCGGCACAGCCGCCCCGGCACCCGGTCATGCCGTCCTCCCACACACCACCTCCCACCACCGCACACCCGTCTTCCCCCAAAGGAGCTGGTCCCCATGCCCAAGGTCAGCGAAGCACACCTGAAACAGCGGCGCGAGGCCATTCTCAACGCCGCCATGGAGGTCTTCCTCACGAAGGGCTACCAACTGGCGACCATCAACGACATCGCACAGCAGGCCGGGCTCAGCGTCGGGGCCATCTACCGCTACTTCCCCACCAAGGCCGACCTGATGCTGGCGCTGGTGCACGAGCGGCTGGGGCGTGCGCCGGAGCTCTTCGCCCGCATGACCCGGAGGACGGACGACCCCTGGGAGCGCCTGGTCCGCTGCGTCGACCTGTTTACCACCGCCCTGCGGGTGCGCCACCCCGGCACCGGCCGGCTGCTGCTGGTCACCCTGGCAGAGGCCGTGCAGCACGGAGACGTGCGCCGGGGACTGCACGAACGGTTCGCCGGGCTGGTGGACTACGTGGCGGACATCCTGGCTGAGGGCGTGGCCCGGGGACGCTTCCGGGCCGACGTCGAGCCGCGCTCCGTCGCGGCGTTGCTGCTCTCGCTGGCCGACGGCGTGGCGGTCTATTGGGTGACCGGGACTCCCGAGGTGGAACTGAGCGCCATGCGGCGGAGCCTGGTGGCGATGCTGCAGGCGTACCTGCTTCCCGAAACCGCAGAGAAGGAGTGACTCCCCCACATGGAACGACGGGTAGTGGTGACCGGACTGGGGCTGATTTCGCCGCTGGGGAATGACGTCAGGACCAACTGGGAGAACGCCGTGGCCGGCCGGTCCGGCATCGGGCCGATCACCCGGTTCGACGCCTCCCGCCTGGCCACGCGCTTCGCCGGCGAAGTGCGCGGCTTCGACCCTGCGACCGTCATGGACCCCAAGGAGGCCCGCCGTTACGACACCTTCATCCAGTACGGACTGGCGGCCGCCGTCGAGGCCGTGAGGGATGCCGGCCTGTCGTTCGAGGGCGAGCTGGCCGAACGCACCGGCGTGGTGTTCGGCAGCGGCATGGGCGGCCTGGAGAGCATCGTGGAAAACGCCCTGATCCTGCAGGAGCGGGGGCCCCGGCGCATCTCCCCCTTCTTCGTGCCCCGCTGCATCATCAACAGCGCCGCCGGTCTGATCTCGATGCACTTCGGCCTGTACGGCCCCAACTACGCCACCGTCTCCGCCTGCGCCTCCGCCGGCCACGCCATCGCCGACGCCATGCACATCATCCGCCGGGGCGACGCGGACGTGATGATCACCGGCGGCAGCGAGTCCACCATCACGGAGCTGGCCTTCGCCGGGTTCAACTCGGCCAAGGCGCTTTCCACCCGCAACGACGACCCGCAGGGCGCCTCCCGTCCCTTCGACGTGGACCGCGACGGCTTCGTCATGGGCGAGGGAGCCGGCGCCCTGGTGCTGGAGGAGCTGGAGCACGCGCGGCGCCGCGGCGCCCGCATCTATGCCGAACTGGCCGGGGCCGGCATGTCGGCCGACGCCTACCACATCACCGCTCCGCACCCCGAGGGGAAGGGGGCCGCCCTGGCGATGAAGGGCGCCCTGCGCAGCGCCGGGCTCAACCCCGAGGACGTGGGCTACATCAACGCCCACGCCACCTCCACCGACCTGGGCGACGTGCAGGAGAGCCTGGCCATCGAGGCGGTGTTCGGCGACCACGCTCGCCGCCTGGCCGTGTCAGGCACCAAGTCAATGCACGGTCATCTCCTCGGGGCGGCCGGCGCCATCGAGGCCATCCTCACCGTCCTCGCCCTGTACCACCAGGTGCTCCCGCCCACCATCAACCTGCGCCAGCCCGACCCGCAGTGCCGGCTGGATTACGTGCCCAACGAGGCGCGGGAGGTGAGCGGCCTCACCGCCGCCCTCAGCAACAACTTCGGCTTCGGGGGCACCAACATCTCCCTGGCGTTCCGCCGCTTCGCCTAGGGCTGCGGCTCCAGGGCCGCCCGGATGCGCCGCATGATCGAGGGGTGCGAGTGGCTCAGGAACTCCACCAGCGGGGGCGGCGCCACGTCGCCGGGGTTGGCCCGGGCCAGCTTCTGAAAGCTCTGCACCAGCGCCCTGGGGTTCTGCGTGAGCTTCAGGGCGTACCGGTCTGCGCACACCTCCATGTGGCGGGAGAGTGCAGCCTGGGCCGGGGCCCCCACCACGTCGAACAGGCTGAGGAAAAGGAGGAGCAGCGCCAGGCCCCGGGCCGCATGGGGCGCCGGCAGCCCCAGGGGCGTCACGTCACGCATCTCCCTCAGCATCCACGCGGCGAGGCCCAGGCTGGCGGCGTTCAGGGCGGCGCTCAGCAGCCAGGCCTTCATCAGGTCGCCGTTCACGGCGTGGGACAGCTCGTGCGCCAGCACTGCCTCCACTTCGGCCAGCGTCAGCTCGTGCAGCAGGGTGTCGTAGACGAAGACCTGCTTCGTCGGCCCGAGCCCGGCCACCATGGCGTTGAGCCGGCTGGACTCCGCCCCCATCCGCAGCTCGGCGATGCGCTCCACCTTCACCCCCGCCCGGTCGGCCAGGCTCTGGATCAGCGCGGTGACCTGCGGGTCGGAGACCGGCCGCACCTCGTGGAAGAGGGGCAGAAGCAGCACCGGGTAAAGCGCGGCCATCAGCAGGCTGAAGGCCGCCGTCACCAGTGCGGCGCCCGCCCACCAGCGGGCAGGGCTGCGGCGAATGAGAGCGTAGAGGGCAAGCCAGAGCAGAAGCGAGGTGCCCAGCCCCACCAGCAGGCTGAGCAGGTGGTCGCCGAACCACGCCCAGGGGGTCTCCCGGGTAAGGCCGTAGGCCCGCTCGTGGGCGTACTCCAGGTAATAGGCAAAGGGCAGCTCCACCAGGGCAGTGAGAAGGCCCACGCCGGCGGCCACGCAGGCCACCTCCAGCCACCAGCGCCCCCTCCCCCGCGCCTCCAGCCAGCGGAGCAGCCGCGCCCCGGCGGGGTGGAAGCAGAGCAGGGCGAGCGCCGCCAGCGAGGCAATCGACTTCAGGCTGCCCGCAATGCGGGCCTCCCGGGTGAAGCGGCGACCGCGCTCCAGCATCTCGGCGGGGAAGTAGTGGAGCGCCTCCACGTTCAGGGGGCGCGGCTCCAGGGTCGCGGAGAGGAGCATGAGCATCAGGCCCAGGGCCAGGGTGAGCAGCACGGTCCAGGCGGCCCTGAGGGGCAGGCTCGGCGTGCGCACGGGCGTCGACCTCCCGGGTAGTCCGACTCTACCCCTCTCTATGCAGCCCGTCCCCGGCGGTAGACGCGTCCTCGGGGACAAGAATGAGCCCCTCCCCGGACGGGGGACCAGCCCCCTGCCCCGGGAGGGGCCATGTTCATCTCCATGCACACGGGCTTCACGCCCCGGTCCGCGCCTCATTCCCCTGCAAGGCTTGCGGCGAGCCCCTCGTCGAGGAAGTCCGCCAGCATCTCCCGCTCCTTCTCGGTCAGGTGGTCGATCGTGTTCCAGTAGCGGCCTGCCAGGTCGGCCAGTTCGGTGCTGAAGCCCTGCCCGATCGACTGGATGACGACGCCCATGACGAGCCCCACGAACATCGTGAGGCGCATTTCCCGGCCCGGCGCCTGCTGCAGCAGCGACGTGACGGCACCGATCGTGTCGGCGCTCAGCGCCCGCAGGCAGACCAGGAGCAGACCGATGAGACAGGCGCAGAACATCGCGCCGGCCTCCATCCCGCCGATTTCGCCCGTGGTCCGCTCAATCGCCCTGGCCGGGCTGAGACCCCTGAGCTCATGCAGGAGCTGCCGCGCCCGTTCCTTGATGGCCGCCAGCTCCTCTTCCCCGCGCGCGCCGTGCGGGCGCCGGAGTAGCGCCTCGGCCTGCTTCGTCGGCACGAAGACGATTTGCGACCGCCCCATCTCGCCGGGCCGCACGGCGTAGTTGCGGGTGATGAGCCCCTGCTTCTCCAGTTGCTTCAGCATGTCGTAGGCCGTCCACTTGCTTACCCCGATGAGCTTGGCCAGCGCTTCATAGTGAACCGGAAGCTGGGTGCGGTGGTACAGATCCATCAGCCCCTGCAGGAACTGCTTGCGCCGCTCTGTGAGGTTAACTCTGACCACCTCCCCAAAAAGCCAAAGATCCATCCTTAAGTAACATATACGCGCATCAACGGGGAGTCAAGGACGCGGCGCTTGTGCTGGCTCTCAATCTCCTCCAGAACCGACTCCACCTGCCGGCAGAAGTCTTCTGCCAGCTTCACGGACAGCCACTGAACAAGATCCTTGAAGGACGTCACCGAATCCGTTACTTTGATCATAGGACCTCCCCCATGGAATCCTTTGGGATTCTGAGTGTCGGGTCACTCAGGGGAGGTCTCTACTATTTCAACTTCGGCGTCCCTGCCCAGCCCAATTTGGTGTTACGCGATGCGTCGACACCCGCGATATTTTTTGGGTCTATTGGGTGAAAACCTATTGCGAACAGCGCCAGCACGAGGTATGCTCAGAAGTGGATCTTGGGTCTTTTGGGGGTTTGTCGGGACCTTCTTGGGTCTTTTTGACTACCCCCATCGCGTCAGGAATGGGTTCGGAAAGGAGGTGACCGCGATGTCGCCCGCCGCGTGGATCGTGGTCATCATCGTTGTCCTTGTCGCCATTGGCGGGTACCTCTGGTACGCCAAGAAGAACAGCAAGTGGCCGTTCGCCCATCAGAAGGCCTGATCGGCCACACCGCAGCAGCCCCTGGGCTCCGGCAGCCCAGGGGCTGTCCCTTGGCCTCATCGCGGGGAGGTGCGCACAGCAAACGGGGTGGAAGGGATGCAGGCAACTCCGCGCGTTGCCCTCGTACTCAGCAGTGGTGCAGCCCGGGGCTTTGCCCACGTGGGCGTGCTGGAGGTGCTCGATGCGGCCGGCATCCGGCCCAGCCTGATCGTGGGCGCCAGTTTCGGCGGGCTCGTCGGTGCCGCCTACGCGGCGGGACGGGCGCCGGCCGAGATGGCGGCCCTCGTACGGCGAATCGACTTCAGGACCGTGCTGGCACTCACCGACCCCACCCGCCCGCGGGACGGGCTGGTTGCCGGGGACAGACTGGAGGCGTTCTTTGCCGATCTGGTCGCCCATGCCGACTTCGCCGGGCTCAAGACACCTGCCGTTCTCATCGCCACGGATCTGGACACCGGCTGTCCGGTCGTGCTGAACCGGGGGGACGTCGCCCGGGCCATCCGCGCCAGCACGGCCATCCCGGGCATCTTCGCGCCGGTCCGATGGGAAGGTCGGGAACTGGTCGATGGCTCCCTTTCGTCGGGACTGCCGGTCTGGGCGGTCGGGGACCCCAAATCCTGGGTGATCGTTGCGGTGGACGTCACCTCGTCCGTCGACGCAGGTCCGTTTGCCGCCGCACTGCGCACGGTCGGGCACCTGCCCTGGCTACTCCCCGAAGGCGGGAGAGACGTCCTGCCTGCGAAGCCAGACCACATGCCGGCGATCGCCTGGAGCGTCCTCCGGGCCGCCCGCTTCGTGGGAAGAGCCACCGACACGCTGCAGGAACAGACCCGCGGCAAGCTTGTGCTGATCCGCCCTCCCGTGCAGAACGTGCGGTGGTTCGAGTTCACGAGGGGAGACGAAATCCGGCGCCTCGGTTTCCAGGCGGCCATGCAGGCCCTGCCGCGGATCGAGCGGGCGCTGCAGGCCGGATGACCAAAATGAGCCACGCCCTGGAGCGGCGTGGCTCATCCCGTTACCGACCGCTTACAACGCCTCATCCGGCTGGAACAGCTCCGCCAGCACCCGCTCGCGGTGCTGCAGGAACTGGCGGGTGATCTGGTAGTGCGGTGTGTCCTCGTACCGGACCTCGGCGGGTGGGGATTCGTCGAAGGAGAAGATCTGCGCCCCCGGGTAGCCCAGGATGATCGGCGAGTGGGTAGCGATAATCCACTGCGCGGTGGGGCCGAGGTCGTGGATCACCCGCAGGAACGCCAGCTGCCGCGCCGGGGACAGGGCCGCCTCGGGCTCGTCCAGCAGGTAGAGCCCCCTGCGGCCGAAGCGGTGGGTGAAGAGCGCCAGGAACGCCTCGCCGTGGGAGCGCTCGTGCAGGGAGCGGCCGCCGTAGGCCTCGTAGACCCACCGGCCGCCGCCGAAAGGTTCCCGGGCGAGCTCGTCCAGGTAGGAGGCGAAGTGGTAGAACGTCTCCGCCCGCAGGAAGAAGCCCTCGGTCACCTTGGGCAGCCAGGAGAGGCGGACGGCCTCGCCCAGGGCGCTCTCGGCCGCGTCCACCCGCAGCATGTTTGACCGGCCGCCGCCGGCGGTGCTGAAGCCGCACTGGTAGGCGATGGCCTCGAGCAGCGTCGACTTGCCCGAGCCGTTCTCGCCCACGAAGAAGACCACGTGGCTCCGGAACCGAAGCTCCTCCAGGTGCCGGATGGCCGGGATGTTGTAGGGGTACACGTCCCAGTTGGAAACGGTCTCGCGCCGGAGGGAGACCTCCCGGAGGTACAACGGCATCCTCCCCTTTGTGTAGCGTGCGCAGGGCCCGGTGGAACAGGCGGGGCGGCAGCGGCCCCCGCCCGCGCCTGCCGAGTCCCGTGCACCTGCCTAATCTTTGTTCGGCGGGCAGTACTTCCCGAACCAGCGCAGGATCTTGTGGAACCGGTCCACCCGCAGCACCGGCGGGCCCTCCCGGGTGAGGTCGTGGTTCGACCGGGGATGCCGCACCAGCTCGGTCGGGGCCTGGCCGTAGAACTTGATGGCCATGTAGAACTGCTCCGCCTGCTCGATGGGGCAGCGGTAGTCGAACTCCGAGTGCATGATGGAGATCGGGGTCTTCACGTTCCGCACGTAGGCCAGGGGCGAAATGCGCCACAGCTCCTGCACGCCCTCGGGCGACCAGGGGTCGTCTACCTTGTGCTGGGCCTGGTTGAAGAAGGGCCCGAAGTCGGGGGTGCCGCTGAAGGAGACCCAGTTGGAGATCGACCGGTGGGTGATGGCGGCGGCGAAGCGGTCTGTCTGGGTCACGATCCAGTTGGTCATGAAGCCGCCGTAGGAGCCGCCTGTGACGGCCAGCCGGTTCTCGTCCACCCAGCCAAAGGTGAGGGCGTGGTCAACGGCGTCCATCAGGTCCGTGTAATCCCGGTTGCCGTAGTCGCCGCGCACCGCGTCCACGAAGGCCTGCCCGTATCCGGTGGAGCCCCGGGGGTTGATAAAGAGCACGCCGTAGCCGGCCGCCGCCAGCAGCTGCATCTCCTGATAGAAGGCATGGCCGAAGCAGGTGTGGGGCCCGCCGTGGATCTCCAGCACCAGGGGGTACTTCTGCCCCTCCCGGAAGCCGACGGGCTTCATCAGCCAGCCGTGCAGGTCCCAGCCGTCGCGGGCCTTGAAGTGCAGCTCCTCCACCTCAGGCCACTCAATCTCGGCGAAGAGGCCGGCGTTCACGTGGGTCAGGCGCCGCTCCTGGCCCGTCAGCACGTCGTAGACGTAGATGTCGCCGACCTCGTACATGGACCCCGCCACGAAGGCGAGCCGCTGGCCGCTCCGATCGAAGGTGCCGCCCGAGATCTCCCGCCGGCCGCCCAACAGGAGCTGCGGCCGGTCGCCGCTCACCGGGAAGGCGTAGACCGAGCAGGCGCCGCGATGGGTCACCGGCACGTAGAGCCACTGGCCGTCCGGCGACCAGGTCACCTCCACCCCCCGGCCGCCGGGCCTGACGTCGGCGCCGACGCTGTCGCCGATCTCCAGGTCCCAGTGGTCCAGGATGCGGGGATCGCCCCCGTCCACGGGGTAGAGGTAGATCTTGGGTTGGGTCGCGTTCTGGTACTCGTTCTGGTGGCCGAGGACCGCCAGGGTCTTGCCGTCGGGCGAGAACCGGGCGAGGGAGAAGGCGCCGATCCCGCCGGTGATGTTCCGGGGCCGGAACGCGGCCTCCGCCTCGGCCGCGGCCTGCTCCAGACGCCCGGCCAGGGCCTTCCGCTCCTCCTCTCCCGGCTCCTCCGCCCCGGGGACCGGCGGCGCGACCGACGCCCGGGCGGCGGGCGAGTCCGGGTCCGGCAGCGGCACCACGAAGACGTCGCGCACCCGGAACGACTCGTCCGCGGTGCGGTTGGCGGCAAAGGCCAGCCACCGGCCGTCCGGCGACCAGGTCACCGCGCCGTGGTCGTAATAGCCCCAGGTCACCTGGACGGGCTTCGGCAGCGGCTCACCCGGGGCCGGCACGGGCACCACCCAGATCTGGGCCCGCCGGTCGGGCTTGATGCCCACGCTGTTCTCACGCCAGCGCATGATGGTGAAGGTCCGGGCCTCGTCGCGGGCCCGTTTCTCCTCCGCCTTCCTGTCGGCCTCGGCCCTGGGCCGGGTGAGCATCTCGCGCCGGTCCTCGGGCCCCACCGCCGAGGTGAACGCGAGGTAGCGGCCGTCAGGCGACCAGACGGGGTTCGACGCGCCGTGGCGCATCTGCGTCAGCTGGCGGGCCTCGCCGCCGTGCCGGTCGATGAGCCAGATCTGCTTGTCGCCGCTCCGGTCGGAGACGAAGGCCAGCGTGCGACCGTCCGGCGACCAGCGGGGCGACCGGTCGCTCCCGGACCCCTGGGTGAAGGGCACCGGCTGGCCGCCGGTCGTGGGCACGAGCCAGATGTGAGACCGCGGCTCCTTTGTTTCGGGATCGACGTGGGTGCGCACGAAGGCGACCACCTCGCCGTCGGGCGAAATCTGCGGGTCGCTCACTGTGACGAACTTGTACAGATCTTCCGGAACCAGGCGTCGCTTCTGCTCCGACAATTGCAACTCCTCCTTTGTGGGGCACTCTTCCATACTTAAACGGCGTGCCCTGCAGTACCTCCTGGGAGTCCCCGGCCCATGGGCGACCCCGGCGGAGGGACGGGACGGGACAGAGTCGAAGTGGACGCACCGTCACGAGTTTCACCAGTACCCGGAAAGGAGTCTTTCCCGTGACCGAAAAGCGAGTCCCGGCCACCTTCATCGAACGCCCCAACCGCTTCGTCGCGCGCGTCCGCCTCGCCGACGGGCAGGAAGTCCGGGTCCACGTGGCCTCCTCGGGCCGCATGGCGGAACTCCTCCTGCCCGGGGCGCCGGTAATCGTCGATTTGCTGGACGGTGCGGCGGAAACGCCGCCGTCCGGCGCAGAAACGGTCCCGCAACTCGCGGCAGCAGAGTCTCCGCGGCCCGTCGCCCCGTCCCCCGGACGTAAGACGGCTGGGCGCCTGGCGATGGTCCGCACCGGCCCCACGTGGGTCTCCGCCGACACCTCGCTGCCCGGCAAGCTTTTCCGGGAGGCGGCCGGCCGGGGGGCGCTCCCGCCCTTCGCCCGCTACACCGGGGTGCGCCCCGAGTACCCCTACGGCGAGAGCCGCATCGACTTCCTGCTCACGGGACCGGGCCTGCCCCCCTGCCTGGTGGAGGTGAAGTCGGTCACCTCGGTGCTGCCCGCGGCCGACGGGGCGCGGGTGGCCCGCTTCCCCGACGCCCCCACTGCGCGCGGCGCCAAGCATCTGCGGGAGCTGGCCGGCGCCCTGCGCGCGGGGTACCGCGCCGCCGTCTGCTTCATCGTGCAGCGAGACGACGCCGACGCATTCGGCCCCTGGGACGAAATCGACCCGACCTTCGGCGAGACCCTGCGGCAGGTGGCCCGGGAGGGCGTGGAGGTCTACGCCTTCTCCACCCGCGTGACCCCGGAGGGCGCCGCGCTGGACGGGCAGCTGCCCGTGCGCCTGGACGGGCCGGAAGACAGTGCTGGACAGGCCCCCGCACACTCCGGCCGGTAGGCCCTTCGCCCGGGCACACCCGCCTTCATTACGGAGCCCCTGCGCGGTGCAGATGCTTTCGAGGCATGGCCACCCCTTCCGGAGGGAACCGGGATACTACCTGAGGATGATATTTGTGCACTCAGAAACCTCGCATATCCAAAAATCCACTCTGCGTGGCATAATAGCAGGCATATAAAGCCACACACAGTGGTGGAGGGGATCAACGGTGCGCAAGACGATCTGGTCCAACATGGCAGTGAAGCTCCTCATCTCACCCCTTGTGCTAACCGTTCTCCTCATCGGAATGGGACTGGTGAGCCTGGGCACCACCCAGGCGCTGCTGCGGGAACTCGGCACGATTGACCGGAGCTACACGCTGGCCGAGGGGGTCCAGGCGCTGCGGGCTGACCTGCTCCAGGAAGCCAGCGGTATCAGCAACTACGTGCTCTTCGGCGACTCCCGCGACATGGCAGACTACCAGAGCGCCAACCAGCGGGTGAGCAACGCGCTGGAGGAACTGCTGGACATCGCCGAGGACGAGGCCATCCGCTCGCAACTGGTCACCGTGAAGGAGCAGCACGAGAAGTACGTGCAAGCCGTGGAGAAGATCCGGACCATCCTCCGCGGCAGGAATGACCACGAGGCGGTCGTGGTCCTGCGCATGGAAGCCGTGCCGGCCATGATGGAGATGACCCGGACCATCAACGGTCTGGTGGATTCGCTCACCCAGGAGGCATCGGCCGACCTCTCCGGCGTCCGGCTGCGGTCCCGCATCATGCAGGGGGGCGTCATCGTCTCCGCCGCCGTCGCCGTGATCGTAGGCGTGGGGGTGACCCTGCTCATGGCCCGCCGGCTGACCCGCCCGATGCAGCACCTGGCCACCGCGGCGGCGGCCATCGCCGCAGGCGATCTGCGCACGCAGGAGCTGGCAGTCGCCCGGAACGACGAGCTGGGCGAGATGATCCGCACCTTCAACAGCATGGTCCGCAACCTGCACGACACCCTGCGCCGGGTGAGCGAGAGCGCCGAGGCCGTCATGGGCGCCTCCCGACAGCTGTCGGCCCTGGCCCGGTCGTCGGCGGATGCGGCTTCCAGCTCGGCGCAGGCCATCACCCACGTGGCCTCCGGTGCGACGGACCAGGCCCACGAGGCCGCCGAGGTGAACACCACGGTGGCCCGGCTGCAGGAGACCATCCGATCGATCGCCGAGGCGGCCTCCCGCTCGGCGGCCGACATCGGGCAGGCGACGGAACTGCTGGGGCAGATGACGGCCAGCTTCGACCAGATGGCCCAGCGCGTATGGGGTTCGGCGGAGCGGGCCGCGGTGGCCATGCAACAGGCCGAGTCCGGCGCCCGGGTGGTGGAGCGGACACTGCAGGAGATGGCCACGGCGAGCGAAGTCGTAGCCCAGGCGGCGCAGCGCCTGCGGGAGCTGGAGCAGCTTTCGGGGCAGATCGGGACCATCAGCGAGACGATCTCCACCATCGCCGACCAGACCAACCTGCTGGCCCTGAACGCGGCCATCGAGGCGGCCCGGGCGGGCGAGCACGGCCGAGGCTTCGCGGTGGTGGCCGACGAGGTGCGCAAGCTGGCGGAGCGGGTGGCCGACTCGGCGGGCAAGATCACGGCGCTCATCGGCAGCATCCAGCAAGGCACCGCCGAGGCCGTGGCCGCCATGGAGGCCGGCACGGCTCGGCTGGACGAAGGCAACCAGCTGGCCGGCGAGGCCGGCGAGTCCCTGCAGGCGATTCTGCGGGCCGTGCGGGAGGCCACGGCCAACATGGACGACGTGGCCGCCGAGGTGGAGAAGGTGAAGGCACACGCCGCCGACGTCGCGACCACCGTCAAGGCGGCGGCCGAGCTGGTCCAGTCCAACAGCGCCGCCACTGAGGAGTTCTCGGCCGGCGCCGCGCAGGTGACCGCCGCGGTGCAGCGCATCGCCGCGGTGTCCCAGGAGAACGCCGCGGCCGCCGAGCAGGTCGCCGCCTCCACGCAGGAGATGAACGACGCCGCCGGGCAGGTGGCTGCCGCGGCGCAGCAGCTGGCGCAGACGGCGGCGGAGCTGCAGGCCGAGGTGCGGCGGTTCCGGTTGTAGGTGGCGTGCCGGAGGTCACAGCCGGCGCATAGGGCAACCAGGCCACATCCGGCAGCGGGGAAGGGTCCGGTGGCGGCACACGTCGCCATGCAACTGGTTAAGGCGCTCCGCCCTCAGTGCGGAGCGCCTTTGTTCTGTCGACCGGACACCCGCCTCCGGCGGCACTCGGGTGTTCCCCCTTGACAGAGCACAACTAACAGCGGAATGCTATGGATAGTCTGAATAAAGCACACGACCTGATGCTGTGGAGTGGGCGAGGGCAAAAATCAAACCAAGGTAGCCGAGCAGAGGTGAATGTGTATGCTGGCGCTGGGCCGGCCACAGATGGCACTCGCTAGTCTTGCGGTCGTCATTGCGATTGCCGTTGCGGCTATCGCGGTTCGCGCGAGCCAACATCCAAGGGAGGCGGAGGCGGAACCACCCCAGGCAGACGTCATGGCCATTCTGAGTGTCGACTCGCCGCAGATTCAGGGGAATGAACTCTATGACCAAGCATTCGCCCGGTCCGTCGTGGAACGGGCCGACGCCATCCTGAACCAGATTGACCAGGACGATGTGCCCCCACCTACTGCGTTTGTGTTTCAGAACGCAAAGCAAGAACTCCTGACCGCCAGAGACCTCCTGAACCGAGGCGACTTCACGGAAGCCGTTCGCTTCAGTTCGCAAGCCGAAGCCGCTGCCCATCAGGTGCGCTTCGTCATTCAGGCAGAGGCTGAGTAAGGTGGACCCCATTGTCAAGACACGATTTTGGCCTTGGTTAAGCTACACTCGCCTCCTCTCATGCGGGCATCAAGGGTGCGAAACAGAACATTCTGCGTTACCAGCTTTGGAAAGCTGC
>Ga0134099_1003062_pt1 | contig 12805 bp, 9 predicted proteins | sample 10_taG_2_FD_105482 | JGI IMG/M metagenome (GOLD analysis project Ga0134099, IMG submission 105482) | Switchgrass degrading microbial communities from high solid loading bioreactors in New Hampshire, USA - 10_41_5_180_A2 metaG | ecosystem: Engineered > Bioreactor > Semi-continuous > Anaerobic >...
TACACAATGAGGCCGATGTACTGGCTGCTTTTCGTTTGGCGGAAGTATACGACTCTAAAGTGATAATCGAGGAATATGTTAAAGGCAATAATTATCGACTTTTGGTCATAGACGGCAAAATGGTGGCGGCCGCCCAAAGAATACCTCCTATAATAATAGGGGACGGAAAATCTACCATCAAGGAATTGGTTGAAAAAGAGAATAAAAACCCTCTGCGCGGAGAAGGACACGAGAACTATTTAACCAAAATAGTATTGGATTCAGTGGCGATAATGGATTTAAAGCGCCAGGGTTTAGCGTTAACCAGCGTACCTTCGAAGGGGCAAAAAGTTATCTTAAGGCAAAGTGCCAATCTTAGTACCGGCGGTACCGCAATCGATATAACCGACAGGGTACACCCGGACAATGTCCAGTTGGCAGTCTATGCGGCAAAGGTTTTGGGATTGGATATAGCGGGTGTGGATTTTATTCTGGAAGATATCAGCAAGTCCTATTTGGAACAGAACGGAAAGATTATAGAAGTTAATGCCGCGCCGGGGTTAAGGATGCATTTGCATCCCAGCGCCGGCAAAGCCAGGGACGTGGGTGAAGAAATAGTAAAACTCCTCTTTCCTCAGGGCAACGGTCGGATTCCGGTGGTTTCGGTGACCGGGACAAACGGCAAAACCACCACGGTACGTCTGATTAGCAAAATACTGCAAAAACAAAATCTCTGCGTCGGTATGACTTCCACCGAAGGAATTTTCATCAATGGCAAACTGTTGCTGAAAGGGGATTTAAGCGGTCCTTACAGCGCCCGCGTAGTGCTCAGACACCCGGAGGTACAGGTTGCCGTGCTGGAGACTGCGCGCGGAGGGATTTTGCGTTCCGGTTTGGGCTATGATTACGCTGATGTGGCTGTCATTACCAACATCTCTGAAGATCATCTCGGCCAATACGGCATAGATGACATGGAAGATCTTATCAAAGTAAAAAGCCTGGTGGCTGAAGTAGTCCGCAAGCACAGCTATGTAGTATTGAATGCCGATGATTCGAACGTGCTCAAAATTGTCAACAGGACCAAAGGTAAAGTAATCCTGTTCAGTTCCGAACTCCGAAACAGGACAATCAGCAAGCATCTGGCCATAGGCGGAACCGCCGTAGTGGTGGATAAAGGAAGGATATTGATTTGCAATGGAGGAAGCAGCAGTTTTGTCTGTCATCTGGCCAAAATCCCGCTTACTTGGGGAGGTAAAGCCAAACACAATGTTCATAATGTTTTGGCCGCTGTGGGCGCTTGCTGGGCTTTGGGTTACAGCACCGTTCAAATAAGGAAAGCCATATGCGGCTTTGGAGCCGATATGGAAGACAACCGTGGACGGCTTGAGTACTATGAATTAAACGGTCTTAAAGTAATCCTGGATTATGCCCACAATCCGGCCGGAATAAAAGAAACTCTAAAAACTTTAAAAAGCCTAAAATACAAGAAGTTAATCGGTTGTGTCGGAATGCCCGGCGATCGTCCTGACAGCACCATAAGGAATTTTGCTTCGGAAATAGCGGCAGGGGCTTTTGATTATTTGTATATCAAGGAAGATCAGGATTTAAGAGGCCGTAAAAGAGGGGAAGTGGCGGAAGTTATTTATGATCAACTGCTAAAAGAAGGAATCGAACCGAGTATAATTAGCATTGTGTTAAATGAACAGGAGGCCTTCAAACAAGCTTTGAAACAGGCAGCCAAGGACGACGTGGTAATCATTTTTTACGAAAAGGCCGAACCTTTGAGAAATATCGTTATGCAGTTAACGGCAGCAAATAAAGCGAACGATAATTTGTACGAATCTGATATTGTTCACAAAATTTCTCTGGAAGTTTAAGCTAAAACAAGCTATAATGGAGGAAAATAATGTTTATATGATTAAACTAAATATCAGTTAATATTTGAAGTAAATGTTTGACTTAGAGGCTATGGACCAGAACATGAGAGATTGGGTTGTAGAAGCGGCTCCGGCCAAAGTAAATTTAGCTCTGGCCATAAAGCAGAAAAGACCTGACGGTTACCATGATTTACAAACTGTTTTCCAGACCATATCTCTGTGCGATCGGGTGGAAGTTAAACTCGAAGGTTCGGAAATAGTTTGCAATTGTGGAAGCTTAAGCGGTCCGGATAATCTTGCTTATAAAGCTGCCTCTGTCTTTTACGAAAGTTTGCTGCGAAAGGCCGGGAAATTTCCCGGAATCGGAGCACTAATCACAATTGACAAAAATATTCCCGTCCAAGCGGGTTTGGCCGGCGGGAGCAGCGACGCTGCGGCAGTCCTCAGAGCGTTGAATAAACTGTTTTCTTACCCGTTTTCCTATCACCAACTGCTGACCATAGCTCAAAAATGCGGTTCCGATACGGCCTTTTGTCTCAAAGGCGGTACCCAATGGGGCGAGGGGACCGGAGCGGAGCTGACAGAGTTGCCTCCGGCTCCGAAGATGGAGCTGATTGTGGTCAAACCCGAGGGTGGAATAAACACTGCTGAAGCCTACAAACAGTTCGATTCCCTCGCTTGTTTTGACACAATTGACAAACAGCTATGGCAAAGGCTGCTAAGCACCGGAAACTCGGAAGAAATCGGCAAGAGTCTGTTTAATTCTTTTGAGAAAATTGCGCCCGTTTTGTTGCCTGAAATAGCCGAAATCAAACGAATAATGCTCGAAGCGGGGTGTTACGGTGCTTTGCTGTCAGGAAGCGGATCGGCTGTTTTTGGGATTTTACAAAGCCGACGTCAGGGAGAACGGCTGATGAACGAATTTAAACGATTCGGCTATAAGAACTTATGGCTGGTAAGAACTGTTGACAGTTCTGAAATATGGGAAAGAACAGATAAGGAAACAACAGAAGTGAAAATAGGGGACTGAGACAAATGCGTAAAAAATTACTTCCTGTAAAATTGGACAGCTATAAACCTCTGCGGGAAATTGTATTGGAAGCTCTAAGGGAAGCGATCGTTACAGGAGTGTTGGAACCGGGAGAGCGACTAATGGAAATCCAGCTCGCGGAAGAGCTTGGAGTTAGCCGGACTCCTATACGTGAAGCTATACGCAAGCTTGAGCTCGAAGGATTTGTAGTGATGATCCCGCGCAAAGGAGCCTATGTGGCCGGAGTATCGTACAAAGATGTCAAAGACGTCTTTGAAATCAGAGCTGCCCTTGAAGGGCTCGCAGCAGGTCTGGCGGCGGAAAAAATAACTGATGAAGAAATTGAACAGATGGAGAGAGTGTTGCACTACGAAAAAGAACCGGATAATTTGGAAGAAATGGTCCAGTCCGATACGGATTTCCATGCTTTATTGTACAAGGCAAGCCGCAATGAAAAGTTGATTTGGATTTTGGGCAATTTAAGGGAACAGATTCAAAGGTTTAGATCCACTTCCTTGGCGGTACCGGGCAGAGTAAAAAATGCGATAGCCGAACACAGAGAAATCTTGGAAGCTATTGCCCGTCACGATGTTAAAGAAGCTCAGGCTTTGGCCACCGCTCATATCGAGAATGCAGCGAATGTCATGTTTGAAGCCATGCGTCAGCAGGTCAAACTGCAGGAAGGCGCCGAAAACAATTCTGAAGATGACACTCAAAAAGCTTAGTGACTGAGTAATACATAATTTAACATGCTATTAACTATAGGTAGAGAGATGAGAAGATGAAAAGATCCGAACGTTTGGTTGCGTTGACATCGATACTTCAGTCTCGCCCAAATGAGCTTTTGCCTTTGGGTTTTTTCGCTGATCTTTTTGCCACGGCCAAATCAACTATAAGCGAAGATTTGGTCAGTATTAGAGAAATTTTACGCTTTAGCGGTCGCGGGACCTTGGAAACGGTCCCCGGAGCGGCGGGCGGAGTAAAGTATATCCCTTTGATAGAGAAAAATGACGCTGAGCAGCTTTTGGAAAGACTCGCCGAAGAGTTAAGTTCCCCGGAGCGCATTCTGCCGGGCGGGTTTATATATATGGCTGATATTCTTTATGATCCGGCTGTTGTTAGGCCCCTTGGCCTTATCTTTGCCGGGATTTTTCGAGAAAAAGAGCCCGATGTCGTAGTGACGATTGAGACCAAGGGGATTCCGCTGGCTTTAATGACGGCGGACGCCCTTGGCATTCCGACGGTAGTAGTCCGCCACGGCAATAAGGTGACCGAAGGCTCGTCGGTCAGCATCAACTACGTCTCCGGTTCTTCCAAGAGGATCCAGACAATGTCGCTGACCCGTAAAGCTTTGGAAACCGGAAAAAAAGTACTGATTATAGACGACTTTTTAAAGGCCGGCGGCACAGCAAGAGGAATCATGAGTTTGATGCAAGAATTTGATGCCGAAGTGGTAGGTCTTGGAGTCTTAATGGAAGTTGCGGTTGAAAACACGACGAGATTAGTCGACAGGTATCACGCCCTTTTGCAGTTGGCAGAAATAGACCCGTTGGCTAAGAAATCCGTTGTCAGAGCAAATAAACTTTAGAATATTAGAATAATAGAATATAAATTACTATTTTTTTTGAATTTATTTAAAATAAAGAAGGATTTTTTTGTTAAATAGAGAATACAAAAGCAGGGTTTTTTCTGCATGCAGAATGGAAGGGTGGTGATACTCAGAATGGAAATTACTGATGTCAGAGTCCGTAAGGTGAATGCGGAAGGCAAAATGAAAGCGGTTGTGTCAGTTACCTTTGATAATGAATTTGTAGTTCATGATGTTAAAGTTGTCGAAGGAACAAACGGATTGTTTGTTGCCATGCCCAGTCGTAAGACGCCGGAAGGAGATTTCCGCGACATAGCCCACCCTATTTCATCTGCGGCAAGAGAAAAGATCCAAACCAGGGTTCTGGAAGAGTATGGCAAAAGTCTAGAATAGCCGGAGCTAACCGTGAAAGATAGAAGATATGGTGAAGAATAGCTCGGACAAAAGAGACCGGACTGCTGCAGGTCTCTTTTGTATTGCTTGATGTCCCTGTCAAATGTTGGACAGTCATTATCGGAAAAAAATAATGTTATTTTCAGTTGAATTCGTTATAATATTGAAGAGACTAGAAAACAATTATTTTTGTCTTTGGAGGTTTTTAAACCATGCCTCAATTGACGGCGGTTATTCTGGCGGCCGGTAAAGGTACCCGAATGAAATCGGAGCTGCCTAAAGTACTGCACCGGTTAGCCGGCGTTACTCTAATTGACCATGTATTGGCCAAAGTTGAAAAGCTCGGAGCAGAACAAGTACTTACTGTCGTGGGACATGGCAGAGAGGCTGTTGCTAAGCATATTGAAGGCAGATCGGAAATTGTCGTTCAGGAACCGCAACTGGGGACAGGGCACGCGCTAATGCAAATCGTTCCGTATCTTAGGAAAGATTGCACGGTAATGGTTTTAAGCGGCGATCAGCCCCTTTTGACTGTTAATACTTTGCAAAACATGCTTGACTTACATAGAAAATCGCAAGCGGCGGCCACCGTACTGACTGCATTGCTGGATAATCCGTACGGTTATGGGCGAATAATAAAGCGTGACGGGCGCTTTGAAGGAATAGTTGAAGAAAAGGATGCCAATTCCGAACAAAAGCAAATAAAGGAGATAAATACCGGTACATATTGTTTCGAGGCTGGTTCGCTCAAAAACGCTTTGCAAAGAATTACACCCGAAAATGCCCAGAGAGAATACTATTTAACGGATGTCTTCAATATTCTGTTAAGAAGCGGCCATAAAATAGAAACCTATTGTTTGGAAGATTTTTACGAGGCTTACGGAATAAATAACCGGGTTCAATTGGCTGAAGCTGAGGATATTTTCTATGATCGCGTGCGTAAGCACTGGATGCTCGAAGGAGTAACGATCAAGAATCCTTCTTCGGTTTTTATAGATGCTCAGGCAGTCCTGGCTTCGGATGTTATAATCGAACCTTTTACTATTATTAAAGGGCGAACCGTTATTCAAGAAGGTGCGGTTATTGGCCCTTATACTACTTTAGAGGACTGTGTATGCGGCAAAGGGTGCCGCATCGAAAATTCCGTCGCCCGGCAAGCCGTCATAGGAGAGGCCTGCCAAATCGGCCCATACGCCTATTTAAGGCCGGGTACAACTTTGGCAAATGGAGTAAAAATCGGAGATTTTGTAGAGATTAAAAACAGCAAAATTGACGAAGGATCTAAAGTGCCGCATCTGAGCTATATAGGTGATTCAATTTTAGGCAAAAAGGTTAATATCGGCGCAGGGACAATAACCTGTAATTACGATGGGGAAAAGAAACATATGACCGTTATTGGCGATAATTGTTTCGTAGGCAGCAACACTAACTTTGTAGCTCCTGTGCAAATAGGGCAAAACGCGGTAATCGGAGCGGGCTCTACCATAACAAAAAATGTGCCGGACGGAGCCCTTGCGGTCGAACGATCCGAACAAAAAATAATAGAGAACTGGCACGCCACCAGGAAGAAAAATTAGGAGGTTATCATGGCTACTAGAGAATTGAAGGTTTTTTGCGGGAACTCGAATAAGGAACTGGCTCAAGAAATCGCGGATTATCTGGGCATTTCCCTCGGAAATGCCGAAGTTACCAGGTTTAAAGACGGTGAGGTTAGCATTGCCATTGATGAAAGCGTCAGGGGTGCTGACGTTTTTGTGGTCCAACCAACTTGTGCGCCGACCAATGAAAGTATTATGGAGCTGTTAATTCTGATGGACGCCCTGAGGAGAGCTTCAGCTTATCGGATTACGGCAGTTGTGCCCTACTATGGCTATGCGCGTCAGGAACGCAAATCCAAAGCGCGGGAGCCCATTACGGCCAAATTAATTGCCAATTTGATCACCACAGCCGGGGCCGACCGTTTGGTGGCCATGGATCTTCATGCACCGGCTATTCAAGGGTTTTTTGATATTCCTGTCGATCACCTGCCGGGAGCTCCTATTCTGGCGGAATATTTCTTAAGTAAACAACTTAAGAATGTCTGCGTTGTTTCTCCGGATATCGGCGGCGTCAGCCGTGCCAGAAATTTTGCCGAGAGAATCGGAGCGTCTTTAGCCATTGTGGACAAGCGTCGCCCGGAACCGAATGTGTCGGAGGTTATGCATGTAATAGGGGAATTGCAGGGCAAAACTGCGATTTTGATTGACGATATAATCGATACTGCCGGGACGATTTCCCAAGCCGCTGATGTTCTGATTGAAAAAGGCGCGCTGGAAGTTTACGCTTGCTGTACTCATCCCGTCTTGTCAGGACCGGCAACCGAAAGATTGGAGAAGTCAGTTATTAAAGAAGTTGTTGTTACCAATACTATTCCGCTTACTTCCGAAAAGCGGCTGGCCAAAATGAAAGTCCTGTCGGTAGCTCCGCTGTTGGGTGAAGCCATAGTACGCATTCATGAAGATTTGTCCGTCAGCAAATTGTTCAGTTAACAGACTCGGTAGTTTTTTGGGGCTTCGGCTTAAGCCTGTTTTTCGTCGCCGGAAAACTCATCCTGTTTCGGCTGAAAATCGTTGAATTGGGGACTTTGCTCGGAGAGGTTTTCCGAAAAATCTTCGGAACTTTTTCTTCTTTTAGTTTGCCAGTATTCGTTTATTTTCTGCCCTTTAGCTGACGCTTTGGCTGAAGCAGTATGGAAAAAGGATTTTAGATTGTCGCTTATACCTCTACTGGCTACATCCAGCTTTTCTTCGCTTTCCTCAGATACTACGATAACATCTGAGCCCATTGTAAGAATATCTTCGGCTTGTAAACGGAATTTTCCGCTGAACAAGCCTTCGATTTTTCCTTCAGAAATATCCAGACAAACAATTTTCCCGCTTTCCGGATCCACATAAAATTCCTGGACTTTGCCCAATGTTTTGCCGCCGGTTGTCATGACTTTCATACCGATTACTGCCGTTTTTTCTTTTAAGAGCTCCATAATTGCGGGCAGGTTAACGGCTTTTTCCACTTGGGATTGAGTGTTTACGGTTATAGCGTTTTTGCCTATGCTTGTTACCCGGTTAAAAGGAATAATACGCTGGTCTTTAAAGATACCCTTCGGATCAACTACAAAGGCCGCAACGGATTTAGTTTTAGGATCTATTACCAAATTGCGAACGTAGCCTATTCGTTGACCTTCTTTTATAGATATAATGGCAAGAGACAAAAATTTCTTGCTGGGCAGCATGTTCATTCCTCCTTTATATAAAGATGAAGTCCTGACGATATTTCTCTCGTACAAATTTATTCGTCTTAAAGGAAGAATATTCTGGGAAGGGGAAATATATGAAAGCAATAATAGGACTGGGGAATCCCGGGTTAAAATACAGGAACACCAGGCACAACGTAGGTTTTATGTTGCTGGACAGGATAGTCAAAGAAAAGGGTTGTACTTATCGCGATGATTTTAGGGGCAAAATAGCGGAAATCAGAGAAAATGAAGAACGTTTTTTTTTCTTGAAACCCTATACCTTTATGAATTTGAGTGGGATTGCCGTAGGCCAATTGGTCAATTATTATAAAATTCCGGTCGAGGATATTCTGGTGCTACACGACGATATGGATCTGCCGCTGGGGAAAATGCGCCTGCGTTCTAAAGGCAGTTCCGGAGGCCACAACGGGTTAAAATCCATTATCGCCGAATTGGGCAGTCAGAATTTTTGGCGACTGAAAATAGGGGTGGGCAGACCGGCAGATCCGGTGGATGTGGTTAATTACGTTCTATCCGAATTTAGTAAAGAAGAAGAAAAGATTCTCGCTGAGGTGCTGGAAAATGCCCATCAGGCTGTGCTTTTATGGCTCCAGGGCAAAGGAACGGAAGCAATGAACCGTTTTAATTGATTTTTAAACCTGAAAGTATATGCTAAGGTATAAGCTTGCGCCTGAAAGGTAAGCATATTACATGGGAGGTGTCGTTCCTATGTATATGCTTAAGATTTGCCGAGTTTGTGACGGTATTGTCGGAGAATTGGATACTGAAGAACATGGCCGTCAAGAATTGGATTTTTCCTTTGAAGTGGTCGGAAATGTTGCTTACACAATATGCACCGACTGTATGAACGAATTATTCGCAGGAAGGGGAATTACTTATTATCATTGAACTCTAAGAGGCATCAACAAATAATTTTTTTCACAATTCTTTTTGTTTAGTTATGGGTTAGATTTTATGTTGGAAATAGCTTTTTTATTTTTTACATAATTTAAATAAAAAGGGTTGGAAAAAATAAAAGGATATAAGAACAGAACGATCGAGAAATAGAACGGCAGAATAGATAGTAAAGTTATAGTAGAGGGTCAGTAGCGAAGCTAGGGGCTTTTGCAGGGAGGTAGTTTATGCCGACTATTAATGATTATTTGTACAAAGGTCTGGAAATAGCGGAAATTGAAACGGCAGTAGCAAGGAAGGAATCTCCTCAGATTGTTTATCATATTACCGGCAGTCAGAAAGCTGCATTCGCCGCTCAGGTTTTGCGAAACAAAAGACAAAGTCTGATTGTTACCTATTCGGACGAACAAGCCCAGAAATGGGTAAGCGATCTGCAGACCTGGTTGCCGGAACGGGAGATTCTGCTTTTTCCGTCAACAGAATGGCTGCCTTTTGAAGTTCTAAGCAGAAGCCAAGAAACAACCGCCGATAGAATAAGAGTGTTAAGTTCTCTGCTTCCTGCAAACAAGCCCGTACAAGACCAGATTGTTGTTGCCACTGTTCAGGCTATAGGCAGAAAAATGTTTCAGCCTGAACGTTGGCAAAAGCACTGTATTCTGTTCCAAATTGGCCGGGAGTACTCTTTACCGGAAGTGATAAAAACGTTGGTGGAGGCCGGCTATCAAAGAGAGGAAACCATTGATGCCAAAGGCCAGTTTGCTTTAAGAGGGGGCATTCTGGATATTGCGCCGTTTGACAAAGACCCGATCAGGATCGAATTTTTCGATAATGAAGTGGATTCTATCCGTATTTTTGATCTGGAAACTCAGAAATCCTTGGACACCCTTAAAGAGGTGCTCATTGTTCCGGTTCAGGAATATGTGATTACCTCTGAAGAATGTGAGAATTTAAGATGGGAAATAAAAGCCAGAGCCCGTAAAGCGATCGGACGCTTGCAGCGTATTGGACGAAGCGAAGCGGTGGAACGTTTGCGCCAAAGAGTCGAGCAACTGGAGAATCGCCTTCAAGAAGGAGTCATAGATGAAAATTTCTATCCTTATTTAAGCTTACTCGAAGAAAAATATGTCCCCTTATGGGAATGGATGAGCCAGGACTGTCTCGTATTTATGGATGAACCGTTAAGGCTGAAAGAACAACTGGAGTTCCAACAGGAACAGGCTTTGAGCGAATACACGGACAAGTTGGAAAAAGGGGAAGAATTTGTTTCTACCGAGGAGCTGCTGGTTGACTATCAGATGTTTATAAACAGCGGCGGAAGGATTTTAATTGGGCTGTCCAATTTGATGCGCGAAATTCCCGGTTTTAACCCGCGTCGGGTAGTCAATGTAACCGCCCGTCCTTTGGCCGGTTATACTAAGACTTCCGTTCTGATAGAGGAAATTGAGCGCTGGCGCGACAGAGGCTACTCGATAGCGTTGTTTGCCGGTGACGAAGAGCACTCGAAAAGATTGGTTCAGGGGCTGAAGGACAGAAGGATTCCTTCAAAAGTTGCCGGCCTGCAGGATGATTTAATTTCAGGAAATATTCAGGTTTACCCTTTATCATTAGATCAGGGTTTTGAACTTCCTACCAGTAAACTGGTTATTTTTACCGAAGCCGAGATCTACAAAAGAGAACGCAAACATCAGCCCAAGCCGAAGAGAATAACTAAAGAGGACGCGCTGCTCAAATTCGACGATCTGAAGCCCGGAGATTATGTTGTGCACTTGCATCACGGGATAGGGAAATTTCTGGGCATAGAAAAGATTACCGTCGACGGTATAGCGCGAGATTATTTTGCCATCAAGTATGCCGGCGAGGATAAACTGTACGTGCCGCTTGATCAATTGCAGCTTCTGCAGAAATACCTGGGTTCCGATACGGAAAGCCCCCCGAAACTCAATAAGCTTAACGGCAACGAATGGAACAAAACAAAAAGCAAAGCCCGCAGTGCAGTTAAAGAGCTGGCCTTTAATTTACTGGAGCTCTATGCCAAAAGAGAAAAGGCCAAAGGTTTTGCGTTTCCCGAGGATACTTATTGGCAAAAGGAATTTGAAGACAAATTCCCGTACGAAGAGACTCCCGATCAACTGCAGTGTATTAAAGAAGTTAAGCAGGACATGATGAAAGACAAACCGATGGATCGTCTTTTGTGCGGGGATGTGGGTTACGGTAAAACGGAAGTGGCTTTGCGGGCGGCGTTTAAAGCGGTCAGCAGCAATAAACAGGTAGCGGTTTTGGTGCCTACCACGATTCTGGCCCAGCAGCATTATAATACCTTTCGGGAAAGGTTTATGGATTATCCGGTCAAGATAGAAATGTTGAGCCGTTTTCGTACGCCCAAAGAACAGAAGGCCATAATACAAGGCTTAAAGGACGGAACCATTGATATTGTCATCGGAACCCACCGTTTGGTTTCCGACGGCGTGAATTTTAAGGATTTAGGTCTTTTGATTGTGGACGAAGAACAGAGATTTGGCGTTGCTCATAAAGAAAAAATAAAAACTCTGAAAACCAATGTGGATGTTTTAACCTTATCGGCCACTCCGATTCCGAGGACTCTGCATATGTCCCTGATTGGGTTAAGGGATATAAGCATTATTTCCACTCCGCCGGAGGACAGGTTTCCTGTCCAGACTTATGTGGCTGAGTTTAAAGTGGAACTGGTAAGAGACGCTATACGCAGAGAGCTTAACAGAGGGGGACAGGTTTTTTATGTACACAACAGAGTAGAAAGTTTGGACAGGGTTGTAAGGCTTCTTAATAACATTGTTCCCGAGGCTCGCTTGGGGGTTGTCCATGGCCAAATGAGCGAAGCTCAATTGGAAAGAGAAATGCTTGCCTTTATGGAAAAGGAAAAAGACGTGTTGGTCTGTACCACCATCATTGAAAGCGGCCTGGATATGCCCAACGTGAATACGCTTATTGTAGAAGATGCCGATCGGTTCGGTTTAAGTCAGCTTTATCAACTTAGAGGCCGCGTTGGCAGATCCAATAGAAAAGCCTATGCGTATTTTCTTTACCAGCCTCAAAAAGTCCTTACTGAAGAAGCAGAAAGAAGGTTGGCCACTATCAGAGAATTCACCGAGTTCGGCTCCGGTTTCAAGATTGCGATGCGCGACTTGGAGATCAGAGGAGCGGGCAATTTTATCGGTGCCGAGCAACACGGGCACTTAGCCGCAGTTGGTTTTACCCTTTATATGCAAATGCTTAGGGAAGCTGTTCAGGAATTAAAAGGTGAGACTGTCGAGGAAACCTTTGAGCCGTCGATTGACCTTCAAGTTAAAGCTTTGCTGCCGGATGAATACATCGTCGATAAAGAACTTAAAGCAACACTGTACCAAAGAATTTTAGCCATAACCACCGAAGAGGAAATAAGCGATATTTACGACGAATTTGTGGATAGATTCGGAACTCCTCCTGAAGAGGTGGAAAACCTGCTGAATATCGTGAAGGTTAAAATCTACGCTAAAGAACTTAAAATCGAACAGATTACTCAACAAAAACAGAATATATCCTTTAGGTTTGCCTTCGACCCCGGTTTGTCCGGGACGGAATTAATGGAGTTTGCTTCTAACTGCCCATATCCGTTGTCCTTTTCCACTAATGAGCAGAACAAACTTGAACTTAAAGCGCGCCATAGATCTTTAAGCTCCGACGATACCTTTAAAGCTATATTTAAAATTATGACAATGCTAAAGGACAGCATTCAA
>Ga0134099_1003064_pt1 | contig 12795 bp, 27 predicted proteins | sample 10_taG_2_FD_105482 | JGI IMG/M metagenome (GOLD analysis project Ga0134099, IMG submission 105482) | Switchgrass degrading microbial communities from high solid loading bioreactors in New Hampshire, USA - 10_41_5_180_A2 metaG | ecosystem: Engineered > Bioreactor > Semi-continuous > Anaerobic >...
AACGTCCATCTACACTGATTACACAATCGTGTTTAAAAGGTCCATCGAAAGCGAACTCGTAACACCCGAAACACCCAATGCTCCGGCTACATACAAGGACGTGTATGTAATTGGACTGGCGCAGAAGACCTATCTGGAGAAGCAGATAGAGCTTTTGCAACAGCTTTTGAAGTAGGCCCAAGCCGCCTCGGGGCGGTATTAACGTAAAGCGAGGTGATAGATATGACCACCTACATAAAACCCACGAAAATCAAAATCTACATCAATTCTGCCCGTAAGACTATGGCGCAAGTCAAGGCCGAAACAGGCTGTACGCATATCATCAACGGCGGCTATTTCAATATGAGCACATTCGAGCCCGTCTGCGTTCTTATAGCCGACGGTGTGATTCATGTTTACGAATGGAACGGTCGAGGGTATTGTTTCGACACCATGCCGCCTGTCTTGCGGTGGAGCACTAGGGAAGATAAGAATTTTATCTACGGCGTTCGTTTAGTGGAAAACGGACAAGCCGTCGTTCCGCTTGACTACAATGCCGCATGGGGCGGGGCGAAGCGTAAGACGGCGATGGGCGTGATGCCGGACGGTAGGATATGGCTTTACTGTTCTGACGACCTTACGACACCAGAACAGCTACAACAGATTGCTCTTGCTTCAGGGGTAGACAGCGCAATCATGCTCGATGGCGGCGGCTCGACACAGGGCGATTTCAACGGGCAGACCGTAACGAGCGACAGGATTGTGCATAATTTCATCTGCTTCTGGGCGGAGGAAGATAGCAAGAGCGGTGACGACATTGAAATCAGACAGTCATTCCTTACGAAGAACGATTGCTACAAAGAAGGCAAAACCATAACGCCTAAAGGAATAATGGTACATTCTACGGGTGCGAACAATCCGAGCCTAAGCCGATTCCTGCCCGGCGATGAATTAATTGGCTACAATAAGTACAACAACCACTGGAATCAACCCGGATTGAGCGTATGCGTCCACGCCCTTATCGGCAAAGACAAAAATGGAAACGTAAGGATATACCAAACCTTACCGTGGAATATGCGAGGTTGGCACGCTGGCGGTTCTGCCAATGACACGCACATCGGCTTTGAGATATGCGAGGGCGACTTAAATGATGCTAATTATTTCCGAGCCGTTTACAGCGCCGCTGTTGACCTGTGCGCGTATCTATGCAAATTGTATGACATTTCCCCCGACAATATAATCTCGCACGCAGAGGGCTACCAGAGGGGCATAGCAAGCAATCACGCCGATGTGGGGCATTGGTTTCCGAAGCATGGTAAGACAATGGATAACTTCCGCGCGGACGTAAAGGACAAGCTATCGGCACAGACCGCGCCTGTCGAACTTACGCAAGAACAATTCAACGAAATGTTAAAAATCGGGCTGAAACAATTGCTCGGAATATGAGAGGTGAAGCCTAATGATAAAAAACATAGCAAACCTAATTAAAGTCAAGACCATTGTTACCTTTGCGATTGTAGCTACATTTATTGTGCTGGCCTTGCGCGGCAGCATAAGCTCTGAGAATGTAATGACTATCACAACTACAGTGGTTGCATTTTACTTTGGCACTCAAAAAATAGACGAGAAACCGGGGGAATAGATTGTGACAGAATGGGGCGTTTTTGGCGTAATTGTAGCGTTAGTATCGTTTGGGTTGTTGGTCGGCACACCCTTAATGAAGTTAAATGCGTCGATTACCAAATTGAGCGCACTCGTCGAGTTTATGCAGAAACAGCTTGATACATTTAAGACCGACAATGACAAGGAACATAACTCCATATGGAACGAAATGGAGCGCCACGAAGATACTTTGGGCGACCACGAAACGCGCATTTCTGTGCTTGAGCATAAATAAGATTAAGCCGGGGGATTATTCCTCCGGCTTTTTGCTTCTAAGATTATAAATTGTTCACGAGCTCGTCAATGATTGCTGAAATCGACTTTCCCGTCTCTGATTTCATTTTTTCCAGCTTTGCCTTAGTCGAAGCCAGGATAGTTAGATTTAATGGAACTTTATCGTCGCTTGCCTCCTCCGGCTCTCCGAACTCTGCGATGTACTCCTCGGCGGTGAGATGCTCTTCCGCCCACTCGCGGGCCGCTGCCGGAGTCAGGGGCTCGATGTGTTCGCCTCCGGACCATTCATTGTTACCAACGGACTTGGCGTATTTTGTCATTGGTCCGCCCTCGCCGTGGAGGAAGTATTTGCCCGCCTTTGTACGGTAGAGGTTCTCTTCAAAGTGGCTGAAATCGCGCCAGGTGCCGCCGTTGGAGTATGTGCCTATGAGTCGTGCCGTCTCGGTGTTGTAGAGTGCGCCGTTAATGACTTTTTTCATCTTTGCTCCTCCTTTTAATTATTTTTCAGTATCGCGTTCGCGGCGTCAACCATTTCTTTTGTGATGATTTCCGGGACAAATCCAAAGCCCCCCTCGTTGTTGATATCGTTGTATCTTTTCTTCCAAACTTCGGCCTGAGCTTCGGTCATGAGGGAGCCGTCCCTGTTGCGGACGGTAGTCTCGGCGGCCTTGAGGACCTCCTCAGCGTATGCTATCTTCTGTGCCTTTTCTTCGGCGGCCCTAGCAGCTTCAGCTTCTTTTGCCTCCTCGGACTTTCCAGCTTCGATTACTTCGCTCAAAAACTTTTCGATTATCTCAGCGCGGTCCTCGCGGAATGCGATTTTTTCAATACCCCAGATTCGCTTAAGGCCGTTGCCAATGTCGATGATTTTCCAGAAAGCAATATTCCAGCTGCTGTCGACTTTTTTGCCGTCGACGTAGACTTCGAGCATTGCTTCAACCTTTTCCTTTTTGCCGACGTTTACCTCCCAACCGTCGGCGTCGACAATGTCATCAACCATTGTAATCTTGCATTCTGCTCTAAGCTCGATTTCGTTTCCTTTCACTCCGGTCCATTTCAGTGTCTTCATCTTCGTTTTCCCCTTTCCCTTATCTTCGTATTCATTATAACATAGACTACGCGCGTTGTCAATAGGAAAATTAAATATTTTTGAAAATATTTTTAGATTTTCTATGGGCATAAAGATAGCCGAGGGATTATTTTCCTTCGGCTTTTTACCGCCAATTTTACCGCCAATTTATTTGTAATCTTGCGTATTGCTCTGTATGCTTTTGTACCTATGTGTTTAAGCAAAATCGTTGAAAAATCAATGGGTTCGGGCATTTAATGTCCTTCGTTGTATAAGTGTGACTACAAATATTTGCTAGATTCAGGTTCTAGTGTGCAATACGCACGTGCGGGTTCAAGTCCCGCCTCGCGCACCAAAAAAGTACCGATTTTAGGCTTAATCAGCTTAAATTCGGTACTTTTTTATTGTTTTACTTTATTCAATTAAACCATCTCAAAACCTATACCGCCAATTTACCGCCAATTGCTAATATTTTAGTAGTTTCACTTTTTCTTTGAGGCTATCTATATCAATGTGTGTGTAAATCTGTGTTGTAGATATATTTTTATGACCGAGCAACAATTGTACGCTGCGTAAATCTGCACCGCCTTTTAACAAGTATGAAGCGAATGAATGCCTGCATTTGTGGGAGGTCTTGCGCTCTACCTCTTTCTTTTCTTTATTTGGATCCGCTGATTGTTCTAAGAATTTATTCAAGTCCTTGAAAAACTTATCGTAGCGATACCTAAAGGTGCTTAACGTCATGCGCTTGCCCGATTCATCGCTAATAACAAAATCGCCTTTGCGAGGTATGCTATTAAGCAGGTTCTTTAAATCATCACTTATTGGTATTATTCGCTCTGCTTTGCCTTTTGTTGTCTCCGATATTCTTTCGCCTTTTTCCACGCGTTGCACGGCGCTGTGAACGCGAATAATTGAGTTGGGTATATCTATGTCCTCCCAGCGTAACGCAAGCGCCTCGCCGCGTCTCAGACCCGTATAAAACAGTAATTTTATAACATAGCTGAACGGGTGCTCAAAGTTTAATATCTCCTCAATCGTTTCTGGCTTGAATATCTCAACTTCTTTTTGCGCAGGCTTTTTGAGCTTGATATTTTCGGCAATATTTTTCCTGCAATAACCGTTTTCAACCGCACTGCGCAACATCGCAGACAAGATAAAACGGACTTTCTTTTTTCGACTGAAAGAATAGTCGCTCAAGGAATTAATAACGGCCTGTATGTCAATCGGCTTTAACTGGTCTAGCTGCTTGTCGCCAATAATCGGAATAATGTTTTTCTCGATGATTACCTTATATTCGTAATACGTCCCCCACGCTACGGCCGGGGGCTTTTTATATGTGTCGAGCCAATAAAGCGCCCATACTGAGGTTTGTTTGCGCTTTATTGCTTCTTCTTTACCCCTTTTAACCCACTCGTCATATTTAGCCTTCGCCTCTTTAGGGGTTTTGCCATAAAATGAACGCCGCCCAGTTTCGTCGCGCTTTGAATATTCAATTAAGCCGCTTTTGTGTACGCGATAACAACCGTCCCCGTAAGTGCGCTTTTTCATCTGGCCAACTCCCTTTCCGCTTCAGCAATCGGGCGGTCGAACTCGAAATCGTTGTTTCGAATATGTTCTAGTTCGTGTTCAAGGGTTTTGCGCTGCATCTCGTATGACAGATTGACGTTAATATAGACATTGTAGTCGCCGTTATGGTCCAAGAGCGTTTGCCCATATACAAACGGCGGCAAAGGGACATATCTAATAATAACGTCGTCCATCGCTCATTCCTCCCCGCTACCCCTCAACGCTTTGATTATTTTTTGATACTGCCTAAGCTCGTCGGGAGTCGCTTTTCTGGATAGTTTAAACAGCGCCCTAAGCTCCGGATTATCTTTGAAGTCTTGCAATATAGCCTCTAATTCATCATCCTCCTCCGCTTTAGCGGGGGATTTTTTTATTTCTCCGGACATTAATTCTGCAACGGAAATTCCAAAATAATCTGCGATTTGCTTTTTCGTTCTATTCGCCGGCTCCCCGCCATTTTTCCAGTTTGTATACGCGCTTTTGCTTATTCCTAAATCAGTCAAAACCTTTGTCGGCGCAACCCCAAACTCTTCGCATATTTTTAAATAACTGTCAATAAACACAAATATCACCTTACTTTTTAGTAATTAGACACAAATCGACAAAATGTTCATAAATGTACTTGACAGAACACGACACTTGTACTACAATGTACTCAACAGGACAAAACACAACAAAATAACCGCCCGATAAAAATACTATATCGGGAAATAGTAATACTATTCTGAACTTATGGCGTTTTTGATAGTATCACAAATGTTCTGTTTTGTCTACTATTGTCTTAAAATTTGTACACTTGCACAAAGAAGGGAGGTGATAATTTGGAATATTTAACCATTAAGCAGGCGGCCGAAAAGCTCCAGGTAAGCACCAAGACTATCACGCGCAGGATTAAGGACGGTTCCATTCCCTGCTACAAGCTCGGATTCAGAACTATCAGAATACGCGACGTGGACCTTCAAAATTACATAAACAGCAAAAAGTAAAGGACGGGGTTTTAATTGAGAAGCGGAAAGTATTATCGCGGAATCAAAGTCAATGGCCGCAAGATTGATTATCACCGCTATCTCATGGAGCAAAAACTCGGCAGACCGTTAAGCCGCTATGAGGTTGTTCACCACAAGGACGGCAATAAGCAAAACAACAGCATCGACAATCTTGAATTAAAGACTTTACCAGAGCACTCCAGGGAACACATGACGGGCCGGAAAATGAAGGCTGAGACGAAAGCGAGGATGAGCGCATCACGCAAGGGAAAGCCGAATTATGCCTGCCGCAAACTCAATGCTTCACAGCTCGCCTTTGCCCAAAAGATGCTTGACAATGGAATGACATACCGAACTGTAGCACGACATTTTGGTGTAGATCATACAACAATTATGCGATACTGCCGCAAACCAAATCAGCAAGAGCGGGAAACAGCGTGAGAGGGATATGAAAATCATAAATTACCGCCGGCTGTCCGAACAAGAACGCCAAAGCTATTTTGAAAACAGATTCAACCGGATTTACTTTGCAACCGTATGGACCATCATGCTTATAACCCTGTTCTGGCTTCTAGTCCTCGCGCTGATCCAGCCAGCCCCGACGATCGCTCCCGAGCCGCCGGCCACCGCAGCACCGGACGGATACATAACCCCTGCGGCCTTTATCGAGCCCGAGCCAACACCTTTTCAGCCAAGGTACGAGCTGACCCCTAACGAACGTGATATCGTTGAGCGCACTGTCATGGCTGAGGGCGGAAACACTGAGGACCTGAAAGGACTGATGTATATTGCCCAATGCATCCTCAACGCCTGCGAGCTTGACGGCATCCGCCCCGACGAGGCGGTGGAGTTATACCAATACGCGCCGCCGGCCGAAGAGGTAAACGACCGTGTGCGGGAAGCAGTAGCGAGGGTATTCGACCAGGGCGAAATGGCGACAAACGAGCCAATCCTATTTTTCTACGCGCCGAAATATTGCCGCAGCGACTGGCATGAGAGCCTGGTCTTCGTGGCCGAGCATGGAGGGCACCGATTTTTCAGATTGAGGGATGTCGAAGATGGACAATGATTTTGACAAAATATCAATAGAACGATATCGAGAACATGTAAAATGCCAGGCCAGGAGAAGGCGATTGCGGATAGTAGCTTCAGTAATATTCTGCCTTGTCTGGTTTCTGCTGACGGTGACGGCGATCATACTAATTCGCACTTGCTAGGAGGTGACGTAGTGAAGCGACGTAATCCTCTCCCCCGTCATGTGTTTGTTTGTTCCGGTTGCGGACGGAGCATTTACGAGGGCGAGTGGTTTTTAGACGAAGGCGGCGAACAGTATTGTACTCAATGCCGACCTTTACACCACAAAATAGCAACGTATGTCAAGGGCTAAGATAGTTAATCCGTGTTGGTATTGTACAAGCAATCGTAACAGCGGTTGCGAAGAAACGTGCAAGGAGCGAAAGGAATATGAGAAACGGCTTGGAAGTTACCGTAAGGATAAGAACACTCAGCGACGAAGACGTACATAAACTTTGCGATGCGATAATGCGCCAGGCAGCGGAGGACTATCGGACGTTGCGCTCTGGCGGCAAGATACCTGAAATGCCGTATGAAAGCATAGAGTCCCTGACCGAGTTTTTCTATAGCGATTGGGCGCAGTTGCTTTGCCGTAAGACAAACCCGCTTACGATACTTCGGCTTTTGCAGATGGAGCGTGATGCGTCGTGAAGGAAATTGTGCCGCCTACGCCTGAACAGCAAAAATTGGTCGAAGCTAATCATAACTTGATTTACCACATTCTCGATTTGAACAAGTGTAGTATCGAAGATTATTACGGTGCAGCGGCAATCGGTTTGTGCAAAACTGCAATTGACTACGACGGACGTAACGGAACGCCATTTGCAAACTTTGCGTGTTTTGTCTATTACGCACGAGGTTTGGAAAGAGATAAATCGGCGTGAGACTAAAAAGCGTAAGGAGAAAACGGTATCGCTTGACTTCCCTATTACGCCGACGCTTACGCTTGGAGAGACGTTGCAAGACTTAGAAACGCCCGAAACGATTATGTTTGCACAAGACATTTTGAGCGAGATATGCAGACTGCGTGGCAAGAATGGCAAGTTGCTAATGCTTAAACTGTCCGGCTACTCAATGAAAGAAATTTCACAGATAACTGGCTTGAAAATCAGCTCTGTTGGCGATGCGATATTCAGGGCAAAACGTAGGTTGATAGCTACAGGGGTGATTTAGTTTGAAAAAGAAGAAAGTCAACCCCCGCCGCCGACCTGCCACAATGCAGGACGTAGAGAGGGCGAAGAAGGCGGCACAGGAAGAAGCGGTTACCAATGCGATGGCGATATTCTTTACGGTGCTAATCGACAAAGGGCACGCAGGCCCGGAACGGTTGTTGCGGATATGGCGGGATGTAAACGAATTGAGCGATAGCATTATCAAGGGCTATGTCAATGTTAGCGATTTGAGAAACACGCTGAAGCGAGAATACGGAATTGAAGTGTGAAAGGAGAATCGAAAATGATAAAAGGTTACAAAGTATTCAACCCCGATTGGACTTGCAGAGGATTCCAATACGAGGTTGGAAAGACATACGAGCATAACGGCCCAATCAGTATTTGCGGCAGAGGTTTTCACTTCTGCCGCAATGCCGCAGACTGTTTCAGTTATTATCCGTTTAACCCCAACAATAAAGTTGCGGAGGTTATCGCGCACGGCTTAGTTGAAAGCGACGGAACTAAGAGTGTTACTAATAAAATAGAAATTGTGCGGGAAATTCCTTGGAGCGAGGTTTTGGAAATTGTCAATATGGGCGAGGCGTGTACTGGTTTAAGGAACACGGGCAACTGGAACACGGGCGACTGCAACACGGGCAACTGCAACACGGGCGACTGCAACACGGGCAACCGCAACACGGGCGACTGGAACACGGGCGACTGCAACACGGGCAACCGCAACACGGGCAGCTGGAACACGGGCGACTGGAACACGGGCAGCTGGAACACGGGCAACTGGAACACGGGCGACTGCAACACGGGCAGCTGCAACACGGGCAGCTGGAACACGGGCGACTGGAACACGGGCTTTTTCTCAACCATTACGCCTAAAGTTGACCTTTTCGAGAAACCCACAAATATGACTGCCGAAGAAGTAAACAGCCTCAAAGGTATGCAAATCCTTAACTGGAATTATGAGAACAACTGGTGGATTTACAGCGAGAATATGAGTGACGAGGAAAAGAAAGCGCATCCCGAGCATGAAACGTTGGGCGGTTATCTAAAATCCGTTCCGTTCAAAGAGGCATGCAAGATAATGTGGGACAATCTGACCGAGGACGAAAAAGCAGAAGTCAAGAAACTGCCGAATTTCGATGCGGATATATTCGAGCGCATCACAGGGATAAAGGTATGAGTAACATCCACTACGACCCCGACCCACAAAACGCCCCATACATAATCTGCCCCTACTGCGGCGGCGAGGTCTATCGATACGACAATCTGTATCAGCACGACGGCGACACGCTCTGCCAATATTGTTTACGCGATTATGTTATGGAGCAAATCAAACAACTAACCGATGCGGAACTGATTGACTTGTTTGAGATGCGCAAGATTACGCCGTTAGAGGTTGTGGCGGGGCTGATTGGAAATGCGAGGGACGTATGAAGCAGCGAGAAAACATGCTCGAAATAAACAAAATCTATAACATGGATTGTTTAGAGGGTTTAAAACTGCTTGAAAGCGAATCAATAAACTGCTGTGTTACTTCGCCGCCCTATTACGGTCTGCGGGATTACGGAATAGATGGCCAAATTGGGCTTGAAGAAACGCCGGAAGAATACATAGCGAAGCTGGTTAATGTATTCCGCGAAGTTAAGCGAGTTTTACGCAAAGACGGAACACTTTGGCTGAATATCGGGGACTGTTATTGCGGCACTGGTAGTAAAGGAGAATATAAAGACCCCAAATATGCTGAAGGCCGAAACGGACAATCATTTTCGTTAACGCGAAGAATTAAAGGGATTAAACCTAAAGATTTAATTGGCGTTCCGTGGATGGTAGCATTTGCTCTTCGTGCTGATGGTTGGTATCTGAGACAAGACATTATATGGCACAAACCAAATCCTATGCCGGAAAGCGTGACAGATAGATGCACAAAGGCGCATGAGTATATATTTCTTTTGAGTAAGTCAGCACATTACTATTTTAATAACGAAGCAATAAAAGAAGATGCTGTTAGCGAAATCAATACAGAAATCAAATTTGGCGGAAACAAATACGGGGATAATGATAGTTCCAAATTTCAGACATATTCAGGCAATATTTATAACCCAACAAGTAAAAAAAATAAGCGTTCTGTATGGACGGTCACCACAAAGCCATTCAAGGAAGCACACTTTGCAACATATCCTCCTGATTTAATAGAACCTTGCATATTAGCCGGTTGTCCGGCGGGGGGAGTAGTATTAGACCCATTCATGGGAAGTGGCACAACAGGTATGGTGGCAGCTATGTATCAACGTAATTTTATAGGCTTTGAATTGAACCCGGAATATTGCAAGATGGCAGAAAAGAGGATTGAACCGTATTTGATGCAGCAAACGATATTTGAACTACTCAAAGGAGGTCAACCATGAACCGTTATAAATGCCCCGCTTGCGGCAGGAACCAATATACAGCATGTTCTACGTCTGAGAAGTGTATCTATTGCGGATACAAAGGGCAACTAATGAAGATGGAGACGCTAGAGCCGGAAGAAAGTGAGGGGTGAAAATGACACTACTCGGCATCGCCCTTTTATTGCTCACCATCATTATAACAGTTTTATGGTACAGCACAGAACCGGACAGTAAAGCAGAGATAGTGTTAAGCCTACTTGGTGTGGCAATGGGGATAGTTGGGCTGACATTGATTTTGATTTAATCGGAAAGGAGAAACATGAAACCACCAGTATTTAACTATCAGCAATATACCGACCTCGAAGCTGATTACATGATACTCAAAGCGGAGAATGAGCAACTCAAAGCAAGGCTAGACATGGCAATAACTGATTTATACAAGGCTTGCAGACACTCTCCGTGTAATAACGGAATTTGCGTAAAGAAGAATTGCGCAGGCAACCACGTTCCGTGTGAATTTGAATGGCGCGGGAAAGGAGATGCGGAATGAGCTTGATATGTTCTAAGTGTGGGCGCGATCTTAATGAGATTTGGCAGGACAATATGTCGCCCGTGCCTGGCTTAGTGTTGTGTGAGGATTGTTCTGGATTTACCGCAAGAAGTAAATTTGAGCGCCAATGCTGGGCGGAATATGAGCGTTATTTATCGCAGGAGTTTGAAGCGTATATCAAGGAGGCCACCGAGCGAGAAAAACTGGAACGGGGAAAGGGCTGTAGGTATTGCCAAGACAAATCATACACACAAAAAGGTTATTACGTTGACGACCCGGAGGGTGAAATTGTGGGGATAAACCATTATTGCATGAACTGCGGTAAACGATTGGAGGTAGAGTTATGAAGATTGAGAAATGTCCGTTTTGCGGCAAAGATGTTGCTGAAATTTCTAACTGCCAAGAGTTGGAGGGGTGCAGGCATTTTGAGAAGTGCCCCGCAACAGAACCTTACGTTTGCGTTGTATGCAATATGCACGAGGGAGGCTGTGGTGCTAGTAGCGGATATTACGACAGTGCGGAGAAAGCCATAGCCGCATGGAATCGTAGGGCTGGTAAGGACATTAATGTCGCTACCAACGCAGACCGCATACGGAGCATGAGCGATGAGGAGCTGGCGTGGTTTATAAACCTGTCACCCGAAATGGAGTTTGAAGTATGCCTATACTGCGCTAACGGAAACACCGTCCCTGACGACAGGGGGATATGCCTTAGACCGCGGGGTGTATGCGTTGCTAATGATAGGCGCGATGCGTTTCTTGACTGGCTCAAACAGCCCGTAAAGGAGGAATCGCAATGCCCGAATACATAAGCGTTAAAGCCCTACTAGATAAAGCTCTCGGCACCGAGGCGTATTTCCATATAAAAAGTATCGTGTCAGGATTGACTTCGGTGGACTCAACCGAAGTGGTGCGCTGTAAAGATTGTCAGTATTGGGAATATGACCACAATTACGACTCGTCTATAGCGTTCGGATATTGCCGATGCCGAGATTGGCAAACGCCTTGGAGCGAATCAGAAATCGAAACCGTTGGTATGGGCTATTGCCACCACGGTGTGAAGAAGGAGGAATAGTATGCCACGATACATAGATGCGGATGCGCTACTCAAAAGAATGGACGAAAACGAATGGTCAATGGCTAGTAGAAAGACCATAAAGGACGCCCCGACAATCGACGCAGTTGAGGTTGTGCGGTGCAAGGACTGTAAACAATACAACACAACCAACTGTTCGAAAGTGTTTGGCTGGTGCGATAAGATGAACAGAGTGGTACATGATGATTTTTACTGTGCTAATGGCGCAAAGATGGAAAGCGAGGGCAGTACATGAAGCTTATATACATAGCGCACCCATTCGGCGGTGAACAGGAGAACGTGGACGCGGTTGAGAAGATTATTAAAGGCTTGCTACACAAACACCCGGATTGCACGTTCTACTCGCCGTTACACGCAACAGGGTTTATGTATAGCCAACTTACCTATTTAGACGGCATGGAGCATTGTTTTGAAGTGTTAAGCCGCTGTGATGAGTTATGGCTGTGCGGAAGCTGGCAGGACAGCCGAGGTTGCAACATGGAGTACGGCTACGCAAAGGCTAAAGGGATGCCGATAAAGTTTATCGGCAGAGAGGCTTGAAAGGAGGCTAACAATGGCAGAGCTTAAAGACAGCGGAGCAAGGCGAGATTTAATTGGTGAACGGTATTACACTGGAGCGTTGAGCGCACACTTACCACGCCTATAAAGGGGGATTTGAAATGCAGCTAAAAGATTCCGGAGAGCGTCGAACTTTTTCAACTGGAGCTGTAAGGGACGTGGCCGAAGGGAAAGGCAGATGCGATTTACTACCCCTCAAAGTTGTGGGCGATTTCTTCCAGGACCCTGTATTTGTGGAGATTGAAAGGTATGTCCGAAACGGTAGTCCGGACAGCCTGTTCGGCGCAATTCTGTGGGCAATCGAAAAATTCGGCTGGGACAAGCCGACGGCAATCCTTGAGGTTTCCAAACAGTACGAAGACGGCGCCCGCAAATACAATGAGCGCAACTGGGAGAAGGGCATACCGCTTCACTGCTACATAGATTCCGGCGTAAGACACTATCTGAAATTCCTGCGCGGCGACAA